>Ga0209296_1002557_pt1 | contig 12971 bp, 2 predicted proteins | sample S_130206_EF_Meta_FD_187319 | JGI IMG/M metagenome (GOLD analysis project Ga0209296, IMG submission 187319) | Freshwater microbial communities from Lake Simoncouche, Canada to study carbon cycling - S_130206_EF_MetaG (SPAdes) (version 2) | ecosystem: Environmental > Aquatic > Freshwater > Lake ...
TAATTGTAATTCCAGATGCGCTAGCAGCTGTTGTTCCAGTTTGATTTGTTGTAAGTGTAACTATAATTATTGAGTCACCGTTGATTAAACCACTTGATGTAAAACCAGTTGGAGTTGGTCCTGTTGTGTATGGTGTACCGTAAGTTGTTGTTTGAGCATTAGCAGTAATCGATAATGCTTTTGTACCAACAGTTACAGCGCCTGCATTGTAAGCAATTAAATAGTTATTTGGGTTAAAAGTTCCACCCGTTGCAAAACTTGGTGTAATTGTGATTCCAGATTGCGCTACAAGCGTTGTAACTGTTTGATTTGTTGCAAGTGTTACAGATCCAATTGTTTCACTATTTTCAAGACCACTTGATGTGAAAGCAGTTTTTCCAGTTCCTGTTGAAACAACTGTTCCGTAAGTTGTTGATTGAGCATTAGCAGTAATCGATAATGCTTTTTGGTTAATATTTACAGCTCCAGTATTATAAGTGATACTATAATTAGATAATCCAACTCCAACTGCAGAGCTTGGTGTAACTGTAATTCCAGATGCGCTAGCAGCGGTTGTTCCGGTTTGATTTGTTGCAATAGTTACAGTGTTAACCGCATCACTATTTATTAAACCAATTGGTGTGAAAGCAGTTGATCCTGATCCTGTGGTGTATGGTGTACCGTAAGTTGTTGTTTGAGGATTAGCGTAAATCGATAATGCTTTTGTTTCAACAGTTACTGTACCTGGTATGTATGTAATGTTGTAGTTGCTTGAAGCAAATGTTCCACCCGTTGCAGCGCTTGGTGTCACTGTAATTCCTGAAGCACTTGCGTTAGTAGTTACTGTTTGATTGGTTGCAAGTGTAACTGAACCAATAGTTTGACTACCCACTAAACCTGTTGAAGAAAAATGAGTAGGACTTGTAAAACCTGTTCCTGTTGAAATAACTGTGCCGTAAGTTGCAGTTTTATTAGCAGCAGTAATTGTTAATGCTTTTCTATTAACGGTTAAAGTTCCACCATCAACATATGTTACTGAATATCCTGATCGAATCGTTCCTCTATTAGCAACCGTTGTGACAATCCCATAAGTTCCAGCATCTGCTGAAGTTGCAGATCCGCTTGAAGTAATCGTTGGATTAGACGAAAATACTGTTGATAGGCTAGCATTAGAATCTACAGATGTTGCATTATAAACATTTGTAATTCCAGCAACTGCATTTACTGAAAGTGTATAATTGCCACTTAAATCAATACTATCTCCATAAGTTTTGCTGGCATTTGTTGTTGTAAATGTTGCTGAGGTTGAAGGTGCGCTTTCAGCAAACACATATCTATTTCCGGATGAAACGCTTGCTGGTGCTAATGTTGAATAAGTTGAAGCCCAAATTGGAGTGTTGTTACTATTTAATGATCCAAAATAAGATGTAGTGTTATCGTTTGCATCGTAAACAATCCATCTTGATCCAGTTCCTGATGCAACAAGTGCTGAAGATCCAGAATTATTAATAAAGTCTCCTCCTGCCGCAACTACAATTGTTCTATTATTACCTGTTGCAGTTAAAGAGACTCCTGAACTTATAGTTACACTGCCACTTGATGCTGGAGCTAAAATATTAATATCTCCTGCTATAGATATGGAAGAACCTACTGTAATTGCATTAGTATTAGTTGATTTTCCAAATCTAAATCCTGTTAAAACTTGTCTATCATCATTATAAACAAAAGCATTGGTAGCTAATGGTGTGCTAAAAGTGCTGCCCGTTGATTCAAATATAAATGATCCGGTCCCATTAATGTAAGGACTCGCAAAAGCACTTATAGTCCAGTTCATAGTCGTTCCTCTAATTGTTGTGGTTCCTGAACCTGCATTAAAAGTTAAATAACCAATACTTAACAAACCAGAACCGTCAGAATCTCCTACAATGTTAATATTTCCTGATGAAGTTGAGATTGTTTTCCTACCTGATCCTTGGTTAACAATTTCGCTTGAAGCAATTAAATTAATATCACCTGCGCCAGAAGCCGTTATGCTTTCACTAATGTTAATAACTCTTCCATAAACTGTTATCGGTCCTGAAACTGTATGACTTGAATTTAGACCCACATCATTAGTTCCGGCATTAATCGTATACCCTGTGGGTGCTGTATTATCCCCAACGCTTCCATACTGATACCACGCTCCTGTAGTAGTAACAGTTAAGGTATATCCTCCATTAATTGTTCCGTTGATTCTTTGATATCCTCCAACATCAGAAGTTATGGTTGAGTTTGATCCAAGTGTAATTGCTCCATTATAATTATTGTTAATACCAACAAAATATATTGCACCAACATTTGATACTCCTGTGCCATTAATAGTAATTGGCTCAGATATAGTTGCCCCGGATCCTCCTATTTTTAATGTTGCTCCATTAGAAACTGTTGTGCCTGTTGAAGAATTGCCTAACCCAGAAGAATTATAAATAAAAAGAGTACCAGCGCTAATAGTTGTTAATCCTGTGTAAGTATTATTTGCTGATGGCCATATTTGTAAAGTACCAGCTCCTGATTTAGTAAATGCGCCTGCGCCTGAAATAATGCCACCATATTCAAGCGTTGCTCCTGAATTTGTATTAATTGTTCCATCGCCCGTTAATGCAATTCCTCTATTAGTACTTAAAGTAAAACTTCCTGTAGTATTTAAAGTACCCCCATTAAATGTGATACTAGCTGCAGTTAAGGATGTTGGAACAGCTCCTAAATTTCTATCTGAACTTATTTTTAAAGTACCTCCAGATATAGTTGTGATGCCCGTGTAAGTATTTGCGTCATTAGATAATGTTAATGTTCCAGCTCCTGCCTTTTCAAGAGCTCCTGTTCCTGAAATAATTCCGCTTAATGTTTGGGTAGTCGTTCCAATTGAAAGTGTTCCAGCATTTGAAATGTTAGCAGAATAAGTTCCACTTCCTAATGTTCCTGTAACCGACAATGTTCCAGCTGATATTGTTGTAGCTCCTGAATAAGTATTTGCGTTTGACAGTGTTAAAGTTCCAGCTCCTGCCTTTTCAAGAGCTCCTGTTCCTGAAATAATTCCGCTTAATGTTTGGGTAGTCGTTCCAATTGAAAGTGTTCCAGCATTTGAAATGTTATTTGAATAAGTTCCACTTCCTAATGTTCCTGTAACCAATAATGTTCCAGCTGATATTGTTGTAGCTCCTGAATAAGTATTTGTTCCAGATAGAATTAAATATCCTAATCCTGATTTAGTAAGTGTACTTGCTCCTGCAATAACACCACTGTAAGTAAGAGTTGTTTGTGAATCTGTATTAATTGTTCCAGCGCCCGTTAATGTAATTCCTCTATTATTACTTAAAGTAAAAGTTCCTGTGGTATTTAAAGTGCCCCCATTAAATGTAATGCTTGTTGCAGTAACTGATGAAGGCGCTGTTCCAAGATTAACATCTGTGCTTATAGCTAAAGTTCCACCAGATATAGTTGTAATACCTGTGTAAGTGTTTGTTCCAGATAATGTTAATGTTCCAGAGCCAGATTTTGCTAATGCTGCCGTACTATTTCCATTGGCAACTATTCCTGAAATTGTAGCGTCAAGCGTATTAGAAACTGTTAAAGTTCCATCAAGAGTAATATTGTTAGCAAGAGTTAAGCTTCCATTGTTAATATTTGTGCTCCCCAATGGTTTTTGATTTCCTAATTTCCCAGAAAAAGTGATTGCTCCAGATCCTGCCGTAACCGTTAATGGAGCTTTTGCTAAATTTGTTTGTGTATAATAATTAAGCGATGCTAATGAACTATTATCATTCCATTTATAATTTGTGCTTGCAGATGTGTGGGCGTACCATTCAATTCCACCTGCGTTATTTGGCTCTCCAGTATTCCAATTATTGTAATATCCTGAAACAGGACTGCCGTTATAAAATATAGAATAATTACTTGAATTATTAGCAAGAGGTCCAACTACCCAAGCAAAGTTATTTGTTGAAGTTCCTGTAGTTTTTATATTTGTTAATGATCCAGTGCAGGTAGCTGGTGTCGTACAAAGTCTTTTTGCTCCAATCCAATAATCCGCACTAACATCTGTTGCAAAAGAACTCACAGATAACAAGGCATTTTGTAAAGCTGATGTTGGAGTTGCAAGGAAAGTACTACCAACCCCAAATCCTAAATCAGATGAAGTGGAAGCATCAATTGCCCCCGTCCAGCTTGTGGCTGTGTTTGATCGAACGTAAGTATCACCTGAGTCAATTGCTCCACTAAAAGTTATTGTTCCAGATCCAGAAGTTTGAACCGTCAGCCCTCTAGAGTTTGCTATAAGAGTATCTCCATAAAATCTGATGTTTCCTCCAGCAGCATCAATTGTTTGTGCAGCACTATCATTTCTTAAATATGTTCCAGGACTGCTTGCTCCACCAAAAGTAATATTTCCACCACCGGAAGAAATGGAGCTTGTATAAACTTCAAGGGCATATGCAGAGTTAGGTGTGATTGAAATATTTCCTGAAGTTGCAATTGAGATTGGTGAAGAGGAACTTCCAATAACAACACGATTTGAAGTAATAGATAAACCAGATAGTGGTAAACTATTAGCGCCTACATTTCCTGTTAAGCTAAAATTTTGATAACCAGAATTTACTGTTAATGATTTTGCAGATCCACTAACACCGCTTATTGTTGATGAAAAAACAATAGGCGCATTATTTGAATTTAATGTGGCATCATTATTTAAAATTACAGGACCATTAAATTGAATACCTCTTCCGCCATAAAGAAGCGTAGTTGGAATTTCGGCGTAACCAACTGAAGTTCCTGCTGTTGTTGTATATTTATACGAAACTGAAGCAGTTTGGGCTCCTGCATCTTCTCTAAATGCTGCAAATAATGGATAAGCCTGTCCTTTAATTAGCGAAAAACTACCTGTCTCGAAGTTAGCACAACAGGTAGGCGTCAAATATGCAAGCGTTGTGTAAGCACTATTGTCACGATTAGCTGTTAAAGTTGCATAGCTTTGTCCTGCTTTTCCTAATCTTAAATCTAACCAATCATCCGCTGCCATATTAAAAGTGTAAGTTCCTGTTTCTGGGGCAATCAAATAACCATAAAAACTTAATTTAAAATTATCTCGGCTTGGCATTGTGTAACCACCAAAGTTAACTCCACCTGCTAAAAATGAATCGTTAACTAAATCATATCTCCATCCTGAATTAGTGCTTTCATAAACTCTAAGTCCGCCTGATGTAGTAACGTTACCACCTACATAAATTGCTGTAGTTGAAGTTGCATAAACTTCATTAAGAGATGCCGTTTGACCAATTGAACTTAAAAAACGAAGTATGCCTGAACCTGCATTAACAACTAAAGATCTTGGTGTGCTTGAGCTATCGCTATTAATAGTTCCTGTGAAAGTTACATTACCATTTCCACCTGAACTTGGAATTTCTAATGTATTGCCACCCGTGTAAGCTCCGCCATTTGAAGTTGCGATTGTCTCAATAGTAACATCATCTGTTAAATTTACGTTACCACCGTAAGACTGAGCTCCGTTTGTAATTACTGATTTTATATTTGCTGTGCTTGAGGCTCCTATAATATTTATACTTGCAAGTGGTTTAAAAGATCCAACAGATCTACTAAAGGTAACCGTCCCTGTTCCCATAGCAACAGTTAAAGCAGATGGTGCGCTATTTGTTTCTTGGTAAAATCCTCTAGAATTATTATTTGAAGCCGTAAGATCGTTCCAAGTTCCAACTGATGTAGTTTCAACAATCCATTCGCCCATATCAGTACCATTTGAGCCTGCACCATTTGGCTCTCCAGTACCCCAGTTGCTATATTTGCCTGTAAGAGTGGAAGCTCCTGAGCCTGCATTTTGAGTTCCAAATTGTGTGTATTGATTTGAGTTGTTTGCTAAAGGTCCAACTACCCATGCCCAAATATTAGTTCCTGTACTACCTGTAACTTGTAAATTTGAAATCGAACCATAACAACTTGCTGCACTATTACATAAACGACGACCTCCTAAATAAAAACCTGCACCATCAGTCTTCATTGATCCATACGTTAACAGATTGTTTTGTAATGCAGTTATTGGCGTTGCCATGAAGGTCTGACCTTCAACTGTTCCTAAGTTAGAAAATGTTGCAATTGCTTGGTTCCAAGTTCTGGAAGTATTGCCTAAAACGTAATTGTAAGCGTCACCTGAATCTACATATCCAGAGAATGTTACGTTACCAGAACCAGAGGTTTGAACTGTTAAACCTGAAGAATTTGATATTAAAAGATCCCCATAAAATGTAATATTTCCGCCTGCTGATGAGATTGTTTGGGCAGTTGTTCCATATAAATAAGTACCAAGTGAGTTAGTGCTTCCATCCCCAGCAATCTTTACAGTTTTTACTCCATTAGTTGTGATTGAAGATCCATACATTTCAACAAAGTAGTTGGAACCTGGGCGAAGTGTAATGTCCCCATAAGTGCTAATAGTAACACCAGAAGATACTTTAATATAAGTGTCCGCTACAAAGCTTAGAGACCCTGTACCATTTGAGTTTGTAATAATATTTGAGTCAATAACGATATAACCATTACCTGATGACCCAGCTACAGAAAGGTTTGAGCTGTTTGCTGTTGAGATAGTAACACTTGTATTAGCTTGAAGGTTTGAAACGATGGTAGAGGCTAATGAAGCGTTGATAGTATAGTTGTATGGGTCAAGTAACCATAAACCATTTTGCCCCGCATTAAGACTTGCTAATAAATCTAAAGTTTGTCCTGAGGTTTCAATAAAACCCCCGTTCTGGTTTGCTGGGTTCTGATCAAGTTGTGCTGCTGTGATTGATGTTGTTGAATCTATATTTGTGTAATTTGAAAATGGTATTGAATTATTAATGCTATCAAAGCCGATCTTGATGATACCACCATGGCTATAGCCTGTAGCGCTAATTTCAGTGCTTGAGATTAGAGTTTGGTTGACACCAGATATTAAAATTGTGCCCCCGCGGCCGGTGCTACCGTTGGTTTGAACTAAAGCTTGGTTAAGATTTACATCTCCACCCTCTGATATGATAACAACTTGTCCTCCATTTTCTCCTCCATTTGCTAAAACGTTAGTATTTAAAACTGCCACATCTTGATTTGCTGTAATGGAGATAGTTCCGCCTCGACCCACACCACCATTAGTCTGAATGAAAGACTGTTGCAGATTTACAATTCCATTGGATGAGGTGATTGTAATCTCGCCTCCATCAATTGAATTACTTGCAACAACATTTAGATTAACAATGTTGATGTCGCCTTTGGCTGTGATGTTGATATTACCACCTATGCTTGTCAGCGATGCACCATTTAGATCAACCTCGCCCTGCTTGGAGTTAATTGCAACGCTACTTGTAACTAACTTAGCTAGTTCGTTAATAGAAATTGTATTATTGCCACTTAACACAACGTCCAAAAGACTACCTTCATCTGCAACTACTTGACCTGAAACGTAGATTGAACCCTCAGCATTCAACTGCAGACCCGTTCTGTTAGAAGTTGTTTTGTAAATAACAACTCCTTGTAACAAATTGATGATCGCAGCATTGCTTGAGGCTGAGTTTGCTAGTGTAAAATAAACCTCCGATAGAGCATTTAAGATTACATTAGTCGTATTTAAGGCGCTTGAGATTAAGCTAGCAAATACTTGGGTTATATTGATGTTTGGCATTGAAATACTTAGGTTTCCAGCCACCCCATTTGCAACTTGAGAGCCTGCTTTAATGATAGCCGATGCTGAAGTTACAAAATCATTTGCAATAATATTAATCGATCCCCCATTGCCAAATAGATTTCCACCGTTTGCAAGAAGTTTTCCATTAACTTTAACGATTGGAGCATCAATGTTTATCGATCCACCATTGCCAGATGTGTTTGCTGAAGCATCAACAAGCGCTCCTGCCTTAACGTTTATTTTTTTTGCAGCGCTTAAAGTTATAACTCCACCACCATTGTCACCTGTTGCAAGGGTTTTAGATCCAGCTTTAAGCTTAATGGTATTTGCTTTCGCTACAATTGTTCCACCTTCAACTCTTGTGCCAGAAGAATTGCTAGTTGCGCTTGCTGTTACTGTCCCTTGTTGCTTTATGGTGCTGGCAGTTAAATAAATTCTGCCGCCTTTTACGTTTAATCCATCCGCCGATATCGTTCCTTTGTTTACTAACACGGAAGATTTTAAATCAGAGGCTGCGTTTGCAGCAATTATCACCTGACCACCGTTAGTTTGGATTAAATTTTTGTTTTTTATTAAACTTTTAATGGTAGAGGCGTCCACATTAACGTTTAATAACTGTTCTCCTTGAAAAGTTAGTGTCACTTTTTCCCCGCTAACTAATGCAATGGAGTTGTTGCCGCTCATAGTTGCAATTATTACGCCTTGATTTTTAACTTGAGGTGCCATCAGGGCGATATAACCATCAATATTATTTGCGGTAATCGTACCGTTGTTAACTATTTTACCTTTTGCAGATCCTGAAAATATTTTTTTATTATTTTCTGATAAATATTCTTGATCTGTAAGGTTCATCGTAGTTGCAACGATGCTGCCTGTGTTTACTTGTGAGCCTTTTCCAAAAACGATACCGTTCGGGTTAACAAAAATTACGGTACCATTTGAGTTTACAGCACCATCAATCATAGATTTGCTCGCACTATTCACTCGGTTTAGAGTTGAAGACTGCGAATTAGGCTGATTAAAGTTCACCGTTGCAGCACTACCAACGTCAAATGTTGACCAATTGATAATTGCCTTTTGTGAGCTTTGATTGATGTTTAGGGTGTTGTTGTTTTGCGCGATTGTTGCGTTTCCTGAGGTTACTGTTCCGCCGGTAGGGAGTGTATTTGCTGCAATTTGAGCAAAAGATGGCGTATTTCCGCTAAATAGTAGCAGTGCAAAAGCGCTGAAAAACACTGATATTCTATAAAACGAAAACCTCAAAACAGCCCCGAAAAGTTGTGATTAATCGAGGCTTTTTTACTATTTTTACGTTTTCAGAAGTTACTAGGGATTACTAGTTATTACTAAATATTACTAAAAAACCCTTATAAAATGATGATTTTTTGAGTGAGTTGATAGCCTTTTTTCCATACCGATTGAATCGCTGGATTTTCTATTTTCACCTCTTCTAATTTTTTATTTAAGCGGTGAATGTAAACTGTGATGGCTGTTTTGTTTTTTTCAGTAAATTCCTTCTCAAGTAGCTCTAAAATTTCCCAATATTCTACAATATTTTCAGGTGAATCGATAAATTTTTTAAGAACTAACGCTTCTTGAGAACTAAGTTGTGTTTTTAAATTTTTAAAACTGAGTTGTCTCTTAGTCACTTCAAGTTTTGGATGCTCCTTACTTGCATCTTCTTGAAATAATCTTCGTCTAATACTCAGTACTGCAGCATTCAGCTCTTCAATGGACACAGGTTTTGCTAAATACATGTCAGCTCCTGTGCCGTAAGCCAAAATTTTATCTTTCGGTTCAGTCCGAACTGTTAAAATTATAATATTTATTTTCGGGTAGGCCTCTCTGTAACGCTTTGCAATGCTCAATCCATCTTCGCCTGGAAGGTTGACGTCTAAGATTAGAAGGTGAGCTATATTTTTTTTAAAATATTCATCAAGTTCTTCAGCCATTGAGCCTCCGAACACTTTGAAGTTCTCTTTTTTAAAATGATTGACCATCATTTCACGAAGTGACTCGTGATCTTCAACGATGGCGATGGTAAAGTCTTGGCTCATTTACATTTTTTCCGGTAAGGTTAGCTCAAAAGTAATTAATTTTCTATCAGTGCTTACAAAATATCTCGCCTGTCCCTTTAAAAGTTTAATTAAATTGATTACAAGGTACAAACCAAGGCCTGAGCCTGTGTACTTGTGAGCTTTTTCTGCACGGTAGTACTTAGTAAATATTTTTTCTTCATCAGGAAGGCCTACTTCACCAATAGTGTTCGCAACTGTTAGGGTAATAATTTGATTTTTGACCTTGGCATCGATCAAGATTGAATTATTTTCATCACCATACTTCATTGCGTTGTCTAAAAGGTTGCCTAAAATAATTCTTAACAGCTTAAGATCGCTCTCAATCCATAAATCTCCATCCACTGTGAACTTAAACCTGTCAGCATTCCCATATTCAGAAATTTTTTGGTAGATAATTCTCTTCAAGCTGTGTTGTTCGACTAAAAGTTTGAAGCCTTGGTTCTCTAACTTGTCTTCAAGGGCACATCGATCTATAACATCGTTAATATCTTTGAGCGCACCCTCAACATGCTTATCAGTTTTAATGACATCACCTGACTCGTAGGCAAGTTTTAGCACTGATAGAGGTGTTTTTAGCTCATGGGTTAACATTGAAATAAACCGCTCCTTCTCTTGTCTTTTACTACGTTCAAAGGTTGCCATGGCATTTGCTTGTGCTACCTCTCTAACTCCTTGCTCTCTGAACATGCGGTTACGATATTGTAAGACAAATAAAAATACAATTCCGGTAATGCAGCCACTAAATAAACCTGGGATCATCGAAAAAGAATTTCCAGTGATGACGCCAAGGCTAGGTAAGCTCGTCAGTAATATAGAAAGTCCGATGCTGTGATAAATAATAATCATAGATTTTTTAGAAAACATCGGATTGTTATTTTTTTTCCAATCCAAACCAAAGAATGGGATGAAAAAGAAAGCAATGGCCATCACTGTTAGCATTAAAGAATTAAAATAAAGACTATCGATGAAATATTTATTGGCAAGGGCAATAATCTCTAGAGGATAGCAAGCGATTGTGATCAAAAATAAAATATTTACCCAGCGCTTTGGGTGATAATCCTTCAAAAAGAAATAATGGAAGCCTGCCATAATGGTTGTGTAGGTAATAAAGTTATAATTGAATAAAGCTTTTAAAAAAAGTGGACTTACGCCCTTAAAAAGTAATCGTTGAATGCCTGTGTCCATAACCACAAGCACAACAGCTGCAAATTGTTTTACAACAAAAATAATATTGAGCGCATCTTTGTCTCTAATCCAGATCGTTAATGTGAAAATAAATAAAAAACATAACACCCCAATATAAAAGGCTGATAAAATTTGCTGAAGAAGGTCAGTATTAATAAATTCATTGATGGTAAAAGCCTGCGTTGCGATGAAATAGGTTCCCGTTGTATTTATTTTAAGCCAAACGTATCTTTCCTTATCTGATCCTGGGATAACAAAGTTAAAATTAATTGAATTGTAATCATTAGAAGCTACAGGATAAATATCACCAACGATTCTTTTAGCATTAGTGTTGTCTGCTGAGTCAAATAATTGAATACTATCTACAGTGGTTGGCTGAATGCGAAGTAATAAACTTTTAAAATTAGACTCAACTAATGGATTGATTTTTAATCTTAACCAAAAAACTGAATTGGTATAACCTTTGGATAATACTGAATCTATTTTCTTAAAATTTTTTCCTTTAACTTCTTGAAAAGACATATTTCCAGTCTTGTCTTCAAAGTATGCTCGCTCACTAATGTAGTCTTTTGCAAAAACAGGTTTGATTTGAAATAAAAGAATAAGAATGATGAATTTAAGCAGTTTAAATCTGGCCTTCTTATAACAAGTAAGCCCTTTGGATTTAATAGCTGTCTTAGATAAATGCATTAGTAAGTTATTATAATAATTTAAATAAATTGCTTAATTATTTTTTAACTTACCAAACGAATAAAGTTATTGAAAATATTAGATTAGTTAACTCTTGGAAGATCAGCATTCATAATTTTAGTCCACACTTCAACGAAGTCTTTTATGAATTTTTCTTGATTATCATCTTGTGCGTATAATTCTGCGTAAGAACGAAGAATTGAGTTTGATCCTAAAACTAAATCAACGCGAGTTGCAGTAAATTTAACTTTATTCGATTTACGCTCAATAATATCGTAGCTATTTTTTCCCGTTGGCTTCCAAGTATATTTCATATCAGTTAAATTTATGAAAAAATCGTTAGTTAAAGCTCCAACTTTATCAGTAAAAACTCCGTGTTTTGAATTTTGAAAATTAGTACCCAACACTCGCATACCGCCGATTAAACAAGTCATTTCTTTTGCAGTAAGACCAATTAAATTTGCTCGCTCTAACAATAATTCCTCAGGCATAACTGAATACTCTGCTTTAACATAATTTCTAAATCCATCATGTAATGGCTCTAAAACTTTAAGAGAATCTGTATGTGTTTCTTTTTCAATTGCATCACCTCTGCCTCCTCTAAATGGAACTTTAACTTTTGAACCTGCTTTTTTAATAGCTTTTTCAAGTCCAACAGTTCCTGCAAGGACAATAGTGTCTGCAATAGTTGCACCAGTTTTTTTTGCAATAGCTTCTAAAACTTTTAATGTTTTTTCAAGTCTTTGTGGTTCATTCGCTTGCCAATTTTTCATTGGAGCAAAACGAATTCTTGCACCATTTGCACCACCTCTTTTATCTGTTCTTCGGTAAGTTCTTGCGCTATCCCAAGCAACAACGATTAAATCGCTCACACTTAAGCTTGTTGCAGCAATCATTTTTTTTACTTTTTCTAAACTATATTTCTTTTTTGGAGCTGGGATATTATTTTGCCAAACTAAATTTTCTTTTGGTGCCCAAGGTCCAATATAATTGTCACGATTGCCCATTGTTCTGTGAGTTAATTTAAACCAAGCTCTTGCAAATGAGTCTTCAAAAAACTTTGGATCTTTATAAAACTTTTCTGAAATTTTTTTGTATTCTGGATCGATAACCATTGCCATGTCAGCGTCCGTGAACATTAATCTTGCTTTCTTTTTAGGGTTTGCAAGATCTACTGGTTTTTTTTCTTCTTCAAGACCAATAGGTTCCCATTGCCAAGCTCCTGCAGGACTTTTTTTGCTCTCCCATTTATAATTAAGCAAAAGATCTAAGTATTGATGGTCCCATTTATCAGGATTTGTTGTCCACGCGCCCTCTAAACCAGAAGTGATTTG
>Ga0209296_1002561_pt1 | contig 12963 bp, 20 predicted proteins | sample S_130206_EF_Meta_FD_187319 | JGI IMG/M metagenome (GOLD analysis project Ga0209296, IMG submission 187319) | Freshwater microbial communities from Lake Simoncouche, Canada to study carbon cycling - S_130206_EF_MetaG (SPAdes) (version 2) | ecosystem: Environmental > Aquatic > Freshwater > Lake ...
TACTCCATTCCAGAGCATCCCCCACCCTGTACAAAAACTCTAACTCTGGTTTGGTCTGTTAGACCTTCTTCTGCTAATAATGTGTGCATCCTAGCAGCCGCTGATTCTGTAATTGTTAAGTTCATATTATTATTTATGCTAAATTAACTGATTTTTAATTTATCTATTAATAGTTTGGCTAGATTTTTATTAGATTCTACACCATAATGTAAATCATCTCTGGCTGAATCTAGACAATCAAAAAATATATTTTTATTTGTTTTTATAAAAAAATCAATTTCAACAACATTCTGTAGTTGTTGTAACAATATCTCTGCTAGTTTCATCCTAGCATAGAAATAATTACTCATATCCCCGGCAATAATAAAATTTTTAGTATTGGTGTCATTTTGCCACGTGCCGTGGATACTTATATGTTTACCATCATATGACAAATACCTAGTTGGTTCTGGCCATTGCCATACTATGTATTTGGGTTGATGTTTTATTTTGTGAAGCCATATATTTAAATTATGTATCATTGTATCAATCCCGCTGCCGCCCACAGACAAATTATAATAATCACATTTTAATTCACTTGATACAATGTGCGGGAAGGTGTCTATTACCCTATTACCCACGCCTTCAGTATGGCTACACCCTATAAAAAGAATATAGTTATTTAAATCAATTTCATCAATTCTTTTGCATCTATGTCCTAAATTATTGTATATGTAATCAATAGATTTGTTTCTATAATACCAATTATCAGGTTTAATTTTTAAATTCTTCTCAAACAATTCTAGCTTATCACTGCCGGAATATTCATTGTGTATTGAGGGATATATTGAATGTAATGGATTTAATCCTAAAAATCCAGAATTTATATATAGGTTCATTATTAATATTCCAAATATCTATTAACAATATCATTGGCTAAATTTTTATTAGATTTAATACCAAAGTGACTTTCATCTCTTGCTTTATCTACTAGGTCAAAAAAGAGTTGATCGGGAGAATTATCTTTTGTCAATGAAACTTCAATGATGGGAATATGTTTTTTAAATGATAATATTTTTAAATATTCTGCTGATAGTAACGTTTTACTATGAAAAAATTTATTAGCATCACCTGCTAATATAAAATCAGTATTTTTTTTATTATTATATTTCCAAATACCATGTGCTATAATATAAGGTGATTCTATAGAGCCCTCTATAGACAGATATCGTAGTGGATTAGGCCATTGCCATACTATAGCTTTGGGCATCTTTTCAATATGCAACAACCATGTGGTTAAATTGTGCATCATAATGTCACTACCAGATCCCTCTACTGACATATTATAAAAGTCACATTTTAATAAATTTGAACTTATGTACGGGTAAGTATCTTCTACTGCATTACCTATCCCCATAGTATGACTGCAACCCACGTATAGTATATAGTTTGATAAATCTATTTCTTTTATATTTTTAGACCTATGTCCAAAATTATTGTAATTATAAGTTATAAGTTTTTCTCTATAATACCAATCATTGGGCATTGATTCTAAGTGAATATTATATAATCTTTTGCTGTCATGACCTGCAAAAGGTGATGAATTTCTTTGTTCATTACCTATAAATCCCTCAACAAATCTTAGCATTTATCGACGCCTTACAATACGACCTTTAGCTAAATCATAAGGACTAAATTCAATTTCTACTGTATCACCTAGTAGAATTTTAATATCGTGTTGTCTCATTTTACCTGAGATATAACCAGTGACTGTAGGTCCACTGTTCAATGTTACTCTAAAGACAGCATTAGGTAATACGTCTATTACCTTGCCATCCATCCTAATACCTTCTTCTTTTGCCATGTGTTTTTGCTTTACGCTCCTTTATTAATTCCTACGCATAGTACTGATAGCCTTAGCTTCCTCATCAGAGAAAATAGGCACAGCATTACTTTTGTGCATTGTTCCAATACCTAAAATCTTAGTACCAGTATATTGTGGAATATCTTTAGTGCGTACTGCACCTGAATGACCTGTGTCACGGCTTGCAATACGTTGTGTTTCACGACCTGCGGGTGCGGACAATGTATATTGTAATGGTTCAGCCGCTAATGCATGTTTACGCTTTTTTTCTTCTGCCTCAACACCCCATTTAGCCTGTAGTTCTTTCCAGTCGGCGTCAAGTTGTCGTGCTTTTTGTGCTTCTGCGCTATTGCGAAACTTAACTTTACCTTTGCGTTTGCCGCCCATAGATAGTGCGGGATGTGCTAAGTGCATGGTCATGATGTATATGTCATAGTTATTAAACAGTTTCTATTATAGCGTAATATGGATTATTTGTCAAATCTTATTTCTTTAGTATTGCCCACATTTTCTCTTTTTCGATGATTTCTTGTTCAAGTTCTTTATAGCGTTTGCCCAATTCTTTTAGTTCATCCCACTTATCTTCTAGTTCAGGATTTGGGTGAAGAATAGCTAAACGTTCTTCAATCTTTTCAAGCATATCTGTTAGATTTTTTCCTTTGATAGTAACTTCGCCATCAAAATCAGCATTACCGTTAACCTTAAGCGTAGCACCCTTAATATCAGGTTCAGCTAATGTTATATTAGACCAACTGGTATTAGTACCGTTTGATGTTAGTACTTGTCCAGAACTGCCTGCGCTGGTCCCATTTAGACCCCAATATAATCCTCCTGATACATTACTAGGTGAACTAATTGTATATGTAGGAGAACCACCAGTTCCGGTTAATGTAATAGTGTCTATAGAATCACCACTTATTGCACTACTCATCATTGTCATATCATTAATGGAATTTGTCATAATTTTTTAAGTATAATTCTTCCCTTGTCGTCAATTGAAAAATCAACATCATCCCCTTCTTTCCAACCCAATTCACGTAATAGGTTAGGGGGGATAGGTATCAACATATCACCTGTTTCTGGATCTTCTTGGGTGATAACTTCATATCTATCATAAGCTTTTGCTGGATTCTTTTTAGGCATATATTACTTATTCTGTAGATAGGGGCTGTAAATCTTTTCTAATTCACTAATAGTATGCTGAGTATTATTATCTTCGTGCTTAACAGCAATACCACCTGCATTACTCCAAGCATCTAAATACTTACCAAAATCATCTACTAATACATTCTGCTCATTATCTTTTTTGGCATATTTGTATTTTGCGGCAGTAAAGATGGCATTATTTCTAGAACCTGGATTAAATTCATCTAACCAATCTTTTTTTGCATCAATACTATTTTTAGAATAGGGTCCTCGCAACGGAGCACTTAATACAGTAAATGGAATGTTATGTTGATGCAACCATTTAATAATTTGTTGTCCACCATTTAATGGATCTAAATCACGAAAAAAGTTATATACTTCTTCTGGTCCACTATGCGCTAGTTCATTGATAGCATCTTCTGGGTGGGGTATTTCTTTATAATGATTGAGACCGTGACGCTTTGCCCAAGCCCCAAAAAAATCAGCTTGGACCCCATCCATATCTAAGTATAGATGGGGCATCTTTTTACTAACGTCTTCCATTAAATCTTTAATTTTCATTAATAGATTATATCACAAATGGTAGTACAAGCCAAATGCCTTGGGTTAATAAGATTGTTCCAAATATACTTACACCAATACTTCCCCAATACATACGTTTATCCACTGCCAATATACTAGCAGAAAGTAATACGATAGCTAACTGAAATGCCATTGCGGCAAATGTTAACCATGGCGTATGTTTTTTAGCCTCATCACGTTCAGCCTCAATCTGTAGTGCTTTAGCCATTAACTCTTTTTTACCCTCACCCTTAGCTGGATCACTTTCATAACGTTCAATCTTAGCTTGTAATATTTCTTTACGTTTTGGATCAGTAGTGGCTTCTAATTGTCCTTCAGCAATACTTTGCTTGATACTTTTAGCTTGATAAAAGTTCCAGGTATCGTTTGCTTTGATAGTGTTACTTAATATTTTGCTACTAAATCCACTAGCCATGTATGTTGTAATTGCCAATAATAATGCAATGACCGTAATGACCCATCCTGCTCTATCTTTAAGTTGTGCTTCACGTTCACTGCGTGATAATGTTTTTACTTCTGCCATGGTAAGCCTTTCTTTAATATATTATTTATCTGGTAATCATTGCGACACTAAATGCAAATACAGGTATTGCAATTGCTGAAAAACTTATAAAAATTAATGCTCTATCTATTAAATCTGCTTGTGCTTGTATTTTAGCATTTTTCATATCTGCTTCTAGTTTAGCACGTTCTTTATACATTCTTACACGTTCGGCCATCATCTCATCCCAAACATCTTTATTACCTGACCATACTAACAATTCTTTTAATTCTTTTTCAGCATCACGTAATGCTTTACTTTGCATAGCAATCTGTATCGACAATGACCTAATCTGTCCATCGGTAAGAATATTTTTGCTGTTTTGTGCTTTTATGTTAGCAGAGTGTATTGTATCACTATTTTCAAAGAACTTAGCAAACTGTCCGTAAAGACTATTAACATCTTTCCCTAAGGCAATGGCTTTTTTAATATACCCAACCGATTGTTGGGCGGCTGTAAACGCAATGCCAAGGGTGATCGGGTCTATCATTTCTTCTTTTCAACTTTAGGAGCATCTCTATCTCGCCATTCTAAACATACTACTTTACGGTTATAAACATCCCCTGACCAAGTCCAACGCACACACTCAAACCTTGCCGCTGATGATGGTATAACTATTACCACAATCAGTAGCACTATGTATTTCATTTGTTTGCCAACGGATTATCCATAGCCTTTTGTATTTTGCTATCAACTTCACGCTTTAGTGTTTCTACTTCACGGTTGATTTCTCTGCGAGCCGCAGTAAATTCACTGTTGATTTCCTTACGTGTTGCTTCCATATCTTTACGAATTGCAGCCGCTTCGGTTCTGGCTCTTTCTAAATCTTCACGCACGGCCTTACGCATATCACGCATTTCTGATTCTGTTTCACGTTGTGCATTTTTAACACTACGTTCTACTTGTTCAGTAACAGATTCGTTACGGCGTATATCATTCTTCAAATCAGTTTTGATATCACGGGTGTAATCACTTGTTTTACTACTGTTTTCTTCAATAACTGCTAAACGCTTGTCAAATCCAGATAAGTCTGGAGCGGCATACTCGGCAATCTTTTTCTTCATACCTACATAGTCTTTGTACACTTCAAATGAACCATACAATCCACCTAGTATAGATGATACAATTGTGGCTGCTACCATTAGTTTAGCCGGCGTGAACTCATATCCACCAATACTAATTACAGTATCTTTACTTGCGTACTTTTTAGCGGCTGCTTCTAGTTCATCAACTTTTGCGTTTACGTTTTTTATTTCTTCTGCCATTTTATTTTCCTTTATTTGTATTGTAAGTTCACCAAGTCTTGGTGTAATTTATCACTAGACAATTGACGCAAAACTCTCACGTTGTCTACATTTACTTGATTTCTGTAAATCTCTTTTGGTGCATAGAACGGTGCATCTGCTAATGCAAATGAGTATGCTTGATATCCTTGAGGTTGTGTTGCCATTCTAGTTATATCAACACCACCGGCTAATTCATTTGGTTGTACATTTCTATTCACGGTTTCTGTTTTTTGTTCCTGTAAGTTATTACTTTGTAACATTGGGCGCTGTTCCATTGCATCATTTAATGCTGAACGTCCACCAATCTTGATACCTTCGTTTTGCGGAACTTCTACATCTGGTTGTCTGTTATTAATACCCGGTGGTGCTTGTAAACTGTACATATCAAATTGATTCTGCATCATACTTGAGGATAAAGATACGCTAGGGTCAGCAAATACACTTTGTGTTGCTGGACGTAAGCCACCGACATTGACTACACTAGTTTGTGATACACTCGCTACATTTACTACAAATGATTGTGATTGACTATTAGCCATTGACACTACACTTGTACCTGTATTGGATTGTGTCATACTGCTAGTAATACTTTGTGTAGTTAATGTGCCTGCGACATTTTCTGCTTGTTGTTGTGCCTGTTGTGCATCTTTGGCTGCGGCTGACTCTGCGGCTTGAACCACTGTTTTGGCTTCGTTGCCTATTCTAGCTTGATTACTACTAATCATACTCATAACACTACTTAAACTAGGACTTGATTTGCTAGTGCTGTCACCTGCTGTTTTAACTTCGCCTGCTTTGGGTTGACTGCCGCCACCTTGCGGAGGAGGTTGATTTGCAGGTGTATTATTTGTATTGTTAGAAGCCGGCGGAGGTGGACCTTCTCGGGGAGGTGGACTACCTGGTGGCGGTTCTGAGCCTGGTGGAGGGGGAGGACTACCCGGTGGCGGTGGACTGCCAGGAGGAGGTGGAGGCTGTGTAGGATCATTCGCTGACATTCCTGTTGCAGGATCCATTGTTGAGGACTGTGTACCATCTGTAGTTGATGTGCTTGCCGGCGCAAGTTGTTTTGCTATAGCGAATGCATATCCTTTACAATTTGAACTGTATAAAGGATTAGCTATACAAGGATCAGCAGTGTAAATCATTGTTGCCCAAGCACCTTCTATAGATGAACCTGTACCTGATGCTGACCCTACAATTCTACCCGTGCCTAGTAATGATTGATTCATACTTGATGGCAACAGATATTTGTCACTAACCGATCCACTAGTGCCATCACCTGTAAAACTATAACTCTTTGATTGTATAGACTGGTTGCTACTATTAGTAAGTGAAACGGTGGCATTAGCATACGCAGGTATGTTCATATACCACGAACACGACCCGTCTTGGTTAGTAGCAGTGCATCCAGAGAAACCTTGCCCGACTCTCCAATTAAAGCCATAATTAAATCCATGTACGGTTGCCCCAACACCTGCACTCTGTAATGCAGTATTAATTACAAACGCTTGATTTAGACTTAATCCACCTTTTGTTGAATCTAATAAATTATTGGTATTAACAACACCACTAAAGCCGGCACAAGTTGGACTATAAGCAGGATTTAGCTTACAGGGGTCTATGGTATACAATAATGATACATCATCTACATGGACTCTTGGCCCATAATATCCTGCCCAGAAGTTTTGATCTTTACCCGTAAAACTAACTGTTAGATTGCTGGCCTGACTAGTGGTGTATCGATTAGCAAAAAGTTGTGTTCCTGAAAACGTTGTAAAACCAGGATAATTTTGATTGTAATCGTAGTTAAAACTTTCAAGCACATTACCAGTAGCACCAGTCAATGATACATTGGCAGTTAGGGTTCCTCTATTACCACCACCGTTGTTTAAATCGTTATTTATTTGCCACTGATATTTGTAACCACTTAATTGTATCCCTAAGCCGGCATTTGCCAACGCAGTGTTAATGGCTATTGACTGACTGACTGTGGCCTGTGCATATCCAAATATAATATTGCCAGTACCGGGATTATAAGCAGGAACATTGCCACCACTGAGTCCACCGGCTTGACCTGTTACAGTATTTGACCAAGGCAGTCCTCCACCGAGATTTAATAAATTCCCGGTAGTGAGTAGTTCTGTTCCAGTTACTGGATCTAGATTTTGACTATTAGAATAACTTGCGGACAACAACGCCAAGGATAGCGCCAATGCCAACTTTCTTATAAGTGTCATCTATTTTTACCTCATCCAACTTTGGAATCCTATCTGGATTTGCATCCCAACTTGCTTTAGCTTGCTCACCAATCTTGCCTTCGTATGGGCAAGGTGTACCCGCTGCCAACATAGCATCAAACACACGACGGTCTTGACACATAGTAGCTACGGCCGCAACCTTCATACCCATATCATATAATGTTTTAGATAACTTTAATCGTTCACAATTCATGTCACGTACGGTGCCACCTGAACTTACACCAAATACTTGTGTCTGAACTGATCCTGAACTACCGGTACTACACAAATCAGCGTTACCACCTGATAGCATAGCAGGAGCTACAGCAGTTGGAGGGGGTTGAATCACACGTTGAATAATCTCAGTTTGATTAATATTCTTGTTAGTTAACTCACCTTGTTGGATATTTGTATTAACTGAATTATTTTGATTAACATTGTTGTTTGTAGAAGTACTAGCACTGGTTGATGTGTTAATATTGCGGTTGGTCATATCGCCAGTGTTAACATTATTATTAGTAGAAGTGCTTGTACTAACGTTGTTATTATTATTAGTAGCAGTACTTGTACTGAGATTGTTGTTATTGTACGTCATTGTACCAGTATTTTCGTTTTTGTTAATATTGGTATTATTACTTGTGCTAGTGCTAACATTGTTGTTGTTATATGTCATTGTTCCACTGTTGACGTTATTGTTATTGTACGTCATTGTTCCGGAATTGACATTGTTATTATTAATAGTACTTGTACCACTATTGATGTTGTTGTTAGTGTTTACGCTGGTACTATTGTTATTGTTGGTGTTTGTGCTTGTACTGTTAACAGTGGCCGCACTAGTACTATTGCTATTACTAGTCGTATTGCTATTTGAAGTCACAGAACTGGTACTATTGCTTGTACTATTAGTATCAACTAATGTTTTGGAATCATAAGTTCCTTGGTTAATTAATGTACTTGTGCCAGTAGTTGTGCCTCCGGTAGTGCCTGATGTTGTAGTAGTTTGCGCCATTGCACCCGTAGCAATAGCTATAGCCAATGCTATTATGATTTTCTTCATCTTTCGTTCCTTAGTTTTTATTATTATTTGAGTAAAAGATGTTTTTTACTATTGATATTTATCAAGATTTGGGCTAATAAAACTATGTAGATAAATAAACATAAAGGATCCAAAATATGAGTTGGTTTAAACACAAACCCAGGCCAAAGAATCCTCCTAAACTTCACCCGCATCATACAAGTCCTATTGCAGAGAAAATTCTACAAGAGACTAAAATTGAAGTGACAAGGACAGAATCACATAGTTCACCATTAAAGAAAAAGAAAAATGAACGGTAGAGAACTACAGCAGATGTATCAACAATGGTGTCAGGGCAATGAAGATTATAATTTTCGTTGGTTAGACTTTGTTGAGATGGCTGCCAGATACTTTAAACAACCCGAAAGTGAAGTACTTAGAGAATTACAAAAACATTATTGGTTTGTGAAAAATAATAAGTAGATTTATTGATAAATACTACTATATTATAGGTATAACATTATGGACTTTACAGGTGGAATAACAATAAGTGGTGGGATAACCGTGGTTCCGGCAAGTGGCGGAGGAGGTAGTGGCAATAAAGCTATTTTTGGATATGGAACTACTGGTACGGTAACATCAATAACAAACCTAGTATCAAACACGGGTGTAGTGGCAACTGATACAACAGGTGTTGGTACTGCTAGGGGAGCATTAGCAGCCGCAGGTTATGGTAGTGACAAAGCTATATTTGGATACGGAACTACTGCTGGTGCTGGTGCTCAGGTATCAACAACTAACCTAGTAAGTAACACAGGTGTAGTAGCAACTAATACTGCAGGAGTAGGTACTCCTAGATTTGGATTAGCAGCCGCGGGTTATGGCACTGATAAAGCTATATTTGGATATGGGTATGGCGGCGGCTTTAGCAATGGAACCAACTTAGTATCAAACACCGGTGTAGTTGCTAATGACACTGCAGGTGTAGGTACTAGTAGATATTATCTTGCGGCAGCAACTTATGGTACTGACAAAGCTATCTTTGGATATGGAACCGGATCAGGTGGTAACAAATCAATAACTAATCTAGTATCAAACACCGGTGTAGTGGCTACTGATACAACAGGTGTTGGTACTGCAAGAGCGTTTTTAGCGGCCACTGGATACGGTAATGATAAAGCTATATTTGGATATGGTATTTCTACTGTTGATGTATCAATAACCAACTTAGTATCAAACACAGGTGTTGTTGCCACTGATACAACTGGAGTTGGCACTATCAGGGGTTACCTAGCAGCCGCAGGTTATGGTACAGATAAAGCTATATTTGGATATGGGTATACTGGATCTAATACAGCAATAACCAACCTAGTATCGAACACTGGTGTAGTTGCAACTGATACCACAGGTGTTGGTACTGCTAGATATGACTTGGCAGCCGCAGCCTACGGTTAAAGGGCAAATCAAACTAGTATTCACTTCACAGTTGTGATATAATAAAACGAATAGGAGAACCAGTGAAACTACATTATCTATTACTCGTTTTATTTCTAGGAATACCAAACAACTCCTACTCACAAAAACTAGAACAAACAGTAAAAACAGAATTACCTTGTTATAATACAAAGGAACTGTTTAAGAGTCTTAGAGAAAATTATAAAGAGTTGCCTCTACTAACAGGCAAAGCAGATGATGAAGCCAATTCAACAATGAGTGTTTGGTTGAATCCTATAGAGAATGACTGGACAATAGTTGCAACTAAGAAAGATTTAAGTTGCATTGTAGGAACAGGGACTGATATGAAAATAATCCCAACCAGAAAAGGAACAAATATATGATTAAACAACTAGTAGCAATAATATTATTAGCAACAAGTTCAGCATATGCCGATCCTGCATTAACTGCACAAGCTTGGTTAGTCGCTGATAGTAATGGAAAAATACTTGAAGGCTCTAATATGTCAGAGGTTCGTAGTATTGCAAGCATTACTAAACTTATGACTGCCATGGTTGTATTAGATAGCGGCCAATCACTAACAGAAATAATTCCAAAGAAGCTATACAACAAACAACTAACAAGAGAAATACTAATTGATTTAGCAATAGTTAAATCAGATAACAATGCAGCCAAACTGTTATGTGACTATTATCCAGGAGGGTATAACATTTGCATAGAAGCAATGAATCAAAAAGCATTAGCACTACAAATGATTAACAGTACTTTCACTGACCCAACTGGCAGGATGCATACAAATGTAAGTACCGCGGAAGACTTGATTAAGTTAGTATTTGCGGCCAGTACTTACCCACTAATAGTTCAAGCAAGTAATATGGATGCAGTCAGATGGAATGTAAGTAAGAAGAAAAATATTGAGTTTAAGAATACAAACAGTTTAGTAGGTCACGGTTATAAGTTCCTAGTCAGTAAGACAGGATTTATCAACAAAGCAGGTGGTTGTATCGTTATGATGATTGATACTGTTCACGGCATTAGAACAGTTGTGCTTCTAGGAAGTAAGAATACAAAGACTCGTATTCCAGAAGCACAGATGCTATCTCAAATTACACGATGATATTTCTTTCGGGGAAGTAATCTTCCATCACACCCTCACGATGTAAGTCACTAGTAATACAATGTAATCCACCGTCCCAGAAGTAACGATGACGGAAGTTACATATGTGAGGTGTGATACCATATCTACTAAATGCATCAAATACTTTTTGATTATAACCATTGACAACAACATTTTTCCTGTCAATTACAATCATGTTAATATCAAACACACTTTCTTCAACATAACCAACCCAATGATTCATCCAAGTTTCTACATAGTTAGTAAAGTCATCATTTAATTCTTCGCCCGGTACCCACCATTTCCCTGAATTTTTTTCTTTTAATTTTAAAAATGGATGAATTTTACGCCATGACTCTCCGTTTAAATATATGACTTCCCATCCAGGGAATGATTCTTCGTATGTAGATTGACCAGTAATGCTTAATATCAATCCAGGTACAACTGGGCAAAACGTGCCGTCAGTATGACCTGCAGTGTTCATCATCTTAACACGATAATCAGGTAATTTACTTTGTAAGTCTTTTTCTAATTCTTTCAAATTATTAATAATCTCACGGTGATTGATGGTTCCTACAATTAAATCTTTACCGATGCGACTAGTCATTGCGGCATTTAATTTAACCGCGTTGTTATCATACTTGAATCCTGATTCCATTCCGCTTTTGATTATATTTCCTTGTTGTCTTACTAAATCTAATATTGGTTTGTTAGTGATAGGATCTGCATCATAGTATAATGTCTCACCTAGCATAATAGAATAATCTCTAAGTTGCATCTCATGCGGTCGATTAATTGTTTTATTATTTTTTATATTATAATATGCGTTTTCAACTGCCTTAGACATATCAGGCCTAACTGTTAGTACGCCAAAATTTTCTAATAATGATATTAGTTTTTGATAATCTTCTTCTGTTTCTTCTGCTATCTGATAAAATACTTTTCGTACCTTTTCATTTTTAATGTAATCATATAGTTCTGGAGGATATGATTTTCCTACTGCCATTACTTTTAATGGGTCCCAATGTTGATAAACTGAATATGTCATAATGTGTTTGGTAAAGGTCCTAATATTTCAAAACCCTGTAGATTTAACATATAGGGTTCAATTGATTCAAAATACATAAATCGATAACCTCGATTTTTATAAATAGTGCATTCATTTTGCAAACTTCTTAAACCTATTCTTGATTTGGGATTACTATAGTCCCATGCATGATGGTCTATTACAATATTCTCATTATCCCAAATACGATACATACTCCAAGCTATTAATTTTTCTTGTTCATAGTATCCAAATAGTTCAGTACCCGATATTGTGAATCTTCCAGGAACCATTGGCATCACACTTTTAAATTTTTTATATAAGCAATATTGTTTATAAACTCGGTTTATCTCGTCTATTGGTACTGGATTTAACAAGTGTGCTTTTAAAGTAACACTGTATGTAGTTTTTGTTAAATCTATCCTTCCAAAATTCATTAACTTATTTATATCGCCAAGAAACTACCGAATCTAATTCTGATTGTGACCAATGACTATAATAACCCTTCTCACGTATCTTATCACTTGCTTCATTTAATTTATCTAGTTTAGATACTATTACTAATCCACATTCACCAAAGTTCATTTGAACTCCGTTGACATATTCAGCACAATCAGGATGATCCTCTAGTGCTACATAGTTTCTAGACAACAAAAAACTCTCGTTATATACTTTAATCAACTCTGCTAGTGCATC
>Ga0209296_1002562_pt1 | contig 12962 bp, 7 predicted proteins | sample S_130206_EF_Meta_FD_187319 | JGI IMG/M metagenome (GOLD analysis project Ga0209296, IMG submission 187319) | Freshwater microbial communities from Lake Simoncouche, Canada to study carbon cycling - S_130206_EF_MetaG (SPAdes) (version 2) | ecosystem: Environmental > Aquatic > Freshwater > Lake ...
AGAGACGCATTTGTGATGCAATCACCTTAGGGGGAATGATATAACCGTTCTGCACTAATTGAGGAGCAGGAACCTTAGCGATGATGTTACCATAGACCTCAACATCATTCATACCTGCCTTGCCGACTACATTACTGTACTTAGGAGTTGCAGTGAAGAAGTAGCAACGATCTGCCTCTGCCGCAAAATATTCTACGGCAGGAAAGAAGTTACGTTGAATAGAATTGTGTGCCTCATCAAAGTAAATCGTATCCACCTTGAGCTCTGCACGTTGCAGTTGTTGCAGAGAATTATAGGTGGTGAAGATCAGTTTGTGACCAGGAGTAGTGTTAGCAAACCAGGCAATATCACTGGGTTTGGTAGAAGAATAGTGATGTGTCTCACCACTATGCACGTGCATCACAGAAGCATTGGTGATAAACTCAAGATACTCGCTAGACAATTGCTCCGACAAAAGAATGCGCGGAGATACCACTACAATCGTTTGAGGAGTTGCAGACAGAAACTGATTGATGGCATCAAAGATACCTACGTTGGTTTTGCCACCACCCGTAGGAAACACACAGATGCCCTTAGAATGCTGCTGAAGGGCATCCAGAGCATCTTGCTGGTGGGGACGAAATTGAAACACGTTCTCCATTGCGTATGAGACTATTATAGCACAAAAAGGGGGACACGAAGCCCCCCTACCATCAGCATTCTTTATGGATACTATCAGTATTGATCCAAAGGAATTAAGTTGTTAGAATCAACTTCATGGCATCCAATCAGTTGGGGACGAGCACCAAGAATAACATAATGTTTTTTGTTGCACTTGATAGCACTAATCATCTGGTTGTTGCCTTGAAAGATATCTTTTGCTACCATTTTATAAGCAGCAGAGATATAACAATCCAGATCTTTCACAAAATTTTGCATGTTTTTACGAGCATCTGAATGTAGGTGACTATTTGTATAGAGAACAATCTGAGCAGGATCTTTGTCATTAATCACAGCATTCAATACTGCCTGACACAATGCTCGCATAGCATATGTATCTTGTTCTACTGAAAACAACCAAGTTTTCGTGTTGTCAATCTTAACTCCTGCGTTCTTTTCACACCACCGAACATGATCTTCACGATTAGCAACACGGACAACAGCATCACCAGCATCAGCGCGTTTGATAATAGCATCAACAATTACAGTGATGTTACGAGCGTTGAAATAACTATGAATCTGAATGCGATTCATAAGGAAAGAACGAATATCAGATTCGTTATTTTTCAGTTCGCCAACTTTGATCAAACCAAGCGCAGAAACTACACAATCTTCACGAGTTGCTTTTGTGGCAGGATCATGCTTAAGGTTGCTAATGAGACCGTTTGCTACACGACAAGTTTCTGTCTTATCAATACGAGAATAAACAAAAATTGGAATATAACGCTCTCCACGCTTTTTGGCTCCCATTACACGACCACGACCATCAACTGGTTTGCCAGTAGTATCAACAATAGGAGGAACGTAACAAGTTTTAAATCCAGCAACTTCAAACTTGTTTTCAAACTCATCAATACGTTCTTTGACAGTTCCTTCAGAACGAATAAGATCGTTAGACCACATAGGATCATCTTCCTCTACAGTAGAGAGATCCAAGTTGCTTGCATATTCAAAATTGTATCCTTCCATAACAGGAGGAGTAACTTTGTTGGAAATGTAATCGGTTAGATCAATTACACCAACACCATTAAAACCAGGGATTTGTTGAGGACCAACAATAGGCATTTCGTAAGACATTTTTAACTCCTTTGTAAAGTACATTTGGATGCAATCAAGGTGCAAAGTGCGATTTGATTGCGTATGAGAGTATTATAAGGCAAAAAAACAGGGGCGTCAAGCCCCTGTGACACTTATGTAACTGTCTATTAAGCGAGTGCGAAGGAGGTTGAACCGATGCCAACGACGTTAAAGATCAATCTGTTACCCGAGACCCAGATTTGAGTGGCTCTATTATTAACACCACTTGCAAATCCACCTGTTGCGGTAATAATGCCAGTATTACCACTATTCATAGTAATACCTGTTCCAACATTTAGTCTTTGTGTGGTTGTAATTCCAGAGATGTTTGCATTACCAGATGTTCTTGTATTTCCATCTTTATCAATGAAGAACAACTCATGATCAGTGCTACCATAATAATTTGAGAACAGATATGAACTTGCTCCACTTTGACCTGCTCTAAAATATTGTTGATCTGCTATTTGTTGAATGCTACCATTACCATTAAATTGAATATATCCAGGATAAAGTCTAACGGAACCTGAACCAGTTTGAATCACATCAATTTGACCTGGATTAAATCCGCCAGTTAAAGATCCAACAGTTAATACTCCAACAATATTAGCATCACCAATTACGGAAAATTTATTGGTTGGAGTTGTGCTTCCTATGCCAACTAAACCACTACTTACTATAACGTTATTAGTAAAGGTAGATACTCCAGAAACTTGAAGTGCTGTTACGCTTGCTATACCACCAATAACACTTGTTGAAACTCCTGCAACTGTAGAGAACCCAGCATTTGCGGCATACAAATCACTAATATTTCTCCAGGTAGATCCATTATAGAACTGATGAACACCAGCAGTACTATTATAGATCATACCACCAGCAACAGGTGAAGGAATTGTTCCACGTTGAGCTGTTGTAAGTGTAGGTGGAATAATGTATCCTAACGTAACAGCTGTTCCTACTCTACCAAAGTCAAAAATAGAACGAGCATTATAAGTATTAAATCCCACAGAAGAAAACTGATCTAAAGTTATTCTTGAACCGAAAAGTGCAAGTGATGCATCAAAATCTTCACTTGTATGAATTTGAAGTTGTCCATAAGAATATCCAGTTGCATCTGCTTGGGGGTCATAAAGTACGGTTGTTCCAATACCGACACCTTCAAGTTGAGAAAATCCATTTACGGCAAGTGTAGTATATCCATTAAAGAGGGTTGTTGTAGAAAGTCCGAGACTGGTAAAGTAAGCAATATCATTACGAGCATCAAGACCAACTGCTGGTTTATCTGTTCCTAAACCAACACTACTTACACCAATTGGGTTATAAACGTGTAAATTTACAACTGTAGAGACGCCAGTTGTTGCATAGATGTTGCTGTTGAAGGCACTACCACCACCTAGAGTGTTTCCATTAACAGTAAGTGATCCATTTACGTTTAAGTTACTATTGACAAACAAATTACTTCCAACATAAGCATTACCAGTAACCGTAGATGTTCCTACAACGTGCAATGTAGTGATTGGAGTGGTAATACCAATTCCAAGATTTCCATTATATGTCAATGACATCAAATTGCTGAGGTTCTGACCATACAACCAATTAAATGCTCCAGTTCCTAATCCAGAAGCACCAAGATGGAGGTAATTATTAACATTTCCAACGGCATAGTTAATAATATCTACAGAACTTGGTGTGCTGTATGGATATAATCCACTTGTATTACCAAATCTCAGGGCACCATTATTTCCTGTAACTGTAGTGCTTCTTCCAAATGCAACAATTGCATCTGCACTATCACTTGTGACCTGTAATTTAGATGTTGAAGTTCTTCTGATATGAATATCACTTGAAGGAGAATTAGTTCCTACTCCAATTGACTCTGCATAAAGTCTCGTGGATACTGTTGAAACTCCAATTGATGAAACTCCACTAACAATCAAATTAGAAGTTATAATTCCACTATTACTAATATTTGAGGACGTTATATTTGATACTGTAATATTAGGACTTCCACTTAGGCTCAGTGCCGTTGATGCAATACCAACTAAAGTTCCATAAAATGTGGTTGCCGTAACAACTCCAATAAAAAGAGATTGTGGAATAACCGTAGATGGAAGACTACCTCCCGTAATATTAGAGGCATTTATGGATGTAATTCCAAATCCTGCACCAAAAAATGATGTGGCACTAATAATACCCGTAGTAATAATATTACCATTTGAGTTAATACCAACACCAGGAAGATTGTTTAATGGATTGGCACCAATTTGAAGACTAAATCTTGGATCTACGGTACTTACACCTACATTTCCTGCTGCATAGATGCTCGTAAATCCAAGACCTACATCCACATCAACCCATTGTGATGTAGGAAGATTTGATAGTGTGGCACCATTACCATAGAATGCCGTTGCCGTAACAACACCAGCAGATGCGGATAATTGGATGGAACCAACACGAACCTGACTGAAAGTCGCAACTCCAGATATATTTAAATTTGTTGCCGTAACAAGACCGGCAACTCTTACATTACCAACAACATCAAAAGTTTCTCCTGGAATTGAGGTTCCAATACCGACCAAGCTTCCACGAACAATAAACTTATCTACATCAACCTGGACACCATTCTTAAAGCTAAATGACTTATTATAATTTGCCATTGACGTTTTTTAGTTATTTATTAGATGGGATCATCTTGGAGTTTAAAAAATAGCAGAGTTATAGATAGTGCTTCCCGAGACTGTTGCAAAATTTGTTAGGGAAGAACCACTACTATCATTAAAATAAATGATGGCACTACCGGCACCTCCACCAGCACCAGCAGTTCCAGCATAGGTGCCGCCATCTACACCAGTTCCAGATCTTGAGAACGAACCACCTCCTCCACTACCGCCACCAACGCCATATCCACCAGATCCACCAACGCCACCATAAGCACTGCAGCTGCGACCCTCATTATAAGTACTTCCGCCACCGCCTCCAGCACCATATAGCGATCCATCAGCAGCGCCACTACCGCCACCACCACCTGATGGCCAACCTGATCCGCCGCCACCGCCACCACCAGTAGCATAAACCCAAGAAAATCCAAAACCACCCCTTCTTCTAAAACGAGCGCGTCCAGATCCGCCGCCGCCGCCTCCTCCGCCACCACCACCTGCGCGAATGGTTCCCCTATTTACAATTGTGGTTGGGTAATCAATGCCTAATGCACTGGTTCCATTACCCCCTCCACCACCAGCAGTTCCACCGCCGCCCCCGCCGTATCCGCCAGAACCAACAATTAATCCACTTGTTCCATTTTCCAAACGAAGATCTGTTCCAGATTGCCAACTTCCCGTCCTAAACGCAACTATTCGGCTATCACCCTGATCCGATCCAATACGAGTATTTGTATTGATATAAACTTTACTGGTGCTGGTATCATATGGTGCCCCCTTAAATCCACCGATAACTGATACAGAAACTCCTCCTCTTGAGGTAGGAGAATCATATAAACTTCTGGCATTCACTCTGGTTTCTAAGTCACCCATTCCAGTGCAGTTCAGAACAACATTTAGTTTTTTACTATAGAAATCACTAAATCTTATTGTTCCAGATGATGGTATCCCAGTATCTAATGGGAGAGTTAATGTTCCTACTGCCTGACTAACTCTATAGGCACCAATATTTTTTCCTGCAGGGTTTCCAAACTCTGCCGCAATTTCAGTATATGAGAGTGAAGAACCAGAAGCCTTAATAGTCATTTAGTTTCCTCCTTTGAGTTCATTAATCTCTGTTTTGAGTTCTTTAATTGCTTCAATTAAAAGTGGAACAAGTTGATCATACTTAACAGCAAGATAACCATTATCTCGTGCGGTGACTGCTTCTGGAAGAACTTCCAAAATTTCTTGTGCGATCACACCTGCTTCTGTTCCAGTTTTACCAGAGTTTTCGTTCCAATCAAATGTATTACCACTGATTGAAAGTACCTTACTCAAAGCATTAGGAATTGGAGTGATATTATTCTTCAATCTTTGGTCAGAGGTATAGAATGCCGAGATGTCACCTGTAACATCCAAATTACCAGTGATGAGAACACCACCACCAGAAGCAGTATTTCTACATCTCAGTCTCTCAGTTCCAGTATCTGTTTGGAAGATAATCGGAGAAGTATCTTGCTGATTAAATACCGCACCAGATGATGTGGAAGCGACATTTAACCTATTTCCATTCCCAGCGGACTCACTAACTCCAAGACTTCCCTTGATAAAATTATTTCCATTAACTGTTAAATTAGAATTAAGGGTTACTGGACTATTAAATACGACAGTGGAATAGAAGGTAGCAACACCAACAACTCCCAAGTTATTTGAAAGTGTGGTAATTCCAAGAACACTCAGGTCATTATAGGTATAAACATTACCAGTAAATCCAGTTGTTCCACCAATAGAAAGATTAGCACCAACATTTGTATTTTTAAGAATTCCAATACCACCACTAAGAACAACGGCACCATTTGTTGCTGCGGTAGAATCAGTTGTGTTTGTTTCTTTAATAATTGAAGTAACCGTAACGGTTCCATTCATCTTCAGTTCCTTATTGAAGGTAACTGGACCATTGAACTGAGAAAGAATAGTTCCAGAATTACCACCCTGAACCAGAAGTCTTTCTCTTACGGTAACTTCATCATAGATGACACTCAAACGATTTGGATCTTGTCCAGTTACGGATGGAGTTGGAATTGCAAATGTGGTTTGCTCACCTGAAGATGCAGAATACTTGGTATTACCAATGAAGAAGTCTCCATTGTTATTCATACCAGTATAAACAACCACACCACCAGATCTTTGCTGTGATTGAACAAGGAATGCTTCTCTTTCACTCAAAGTCTTGACTTGAACTTGTGGAAGACCGGTTGAATAGTTACCAGGACCATATCCAAGATATTCAAATGTTTGACCCGATGCACGAAGAATAGAGGGTCTGCGGAATTCAATCGCAATTGGATTAATTTTACGAATGAGTGATCCAGTAGTATGAGCCGTTACATTTGATCCCAGAGCACCACGAAGAACAGTCAATTTATCATTACCAATGCCAGACAGAGTGCTGCTGGCAACTCTCATAATCTCGCCATCAATTTGAATATAAGAACCGAGTGGGAATCTCTTATATGTTCCGACACCAACATTGCTGATGACTGAGAATGAAGTGTCACTTGCAGAGTTTGTTAATGTGGCATTCAGAGTTAGATATTCATTTCCAAAAATAGGAACATCACGAATACCAATATTCTCTCCAGTAATATCAGAAACAGCATCATTTGCCGATAATCCGTGCTTGAGAATAAATCCAGAAACAATAGAAGGAGAAGTTAATGGATTATTCGTTGTGGCACTAAATGTTGTTGTGGTAGCTGCCTCTTTAACAATATAATCACCAACATTATTATTGGCACTGGTCAGAACTCTAAACCTATTACCAGCAAGCAGTCCGTGTGCCTGTGTTGTTGTAAATGTTGCAACACCGACAGTGGAGTTATAGATGATTGTTGAAATACCTGCCGAAGGTCCTACCAAGAATGCATACTGACCAGATCCAACATATTGATCACCAGTGGTCCTTGCAATTGAAATAGTATTGATTGAAGGAACAGAAACAATACAAGCATAAGTATCGGTAATTGTTCCAACACCAGTAAATTGAACAACCTGACCAATATTGGTTGAGATACCAGAAGTTGCAATCGTAACCGTTGCGTTTGCGGCACCACCGATCTTGGTAGTATCAAGATAAAGAGTTCCGCTTGAATATCCAGAACCAGGTGATGTAATATCAACGGATGTAACCGCTCCACCAGTAGAAACAACTACCTTAGCTGTTGCACCGTTCCAAGAAGTAAGACCAGAATCATTATAAAGTTTGACGTTATAATAAGTTCCAGGTGATTTACCAGATCCAGCTGCGAATGAACTGTAAGTTACAATACCAGCAAAGTTGTGCTCTTTGGTGAAGGTAACTGTTGTGATACCTGCCTGAGTTGCCGTTAATGAAACTCCAATACCAATACCAAACTCTTGAAGGAAGTAATCAACGGTCTCTTTACTGATACTCTTCCTGAGGTCGTTTGTTACAACATCACCAAGAGGTGCTCTCTTCGCAAATGATTTTGCAGATTGTGGATTATCATCAACGTTATCATTATCTAATTGTGGGAATAGATCAACAACATTCTGTGCATACTTATAGGAAGTGAATTCATTAGGAACAGTATTCCTTGAGTTCAGAACATAGAGATGATAGATACCATCTTGAGTTCCCTGAATATAAGGCGTGATGACCTCATTACGATAGATGTAGTAGTTTGATTGAATATCTGCTCTCTGCCATCTTGGTAGGGAAGAAGATCTGGAATTCTGATCATAACTCGTAAAGGTCCCTGGAGTATGAAGAACACTACTTGTATCAGTTGAAGAATACTTAAAGATCTTACTCGTCGGTACTGCACTAACCAGGAAGGTTCCATTATATCCAGAATTATCTGCTCCAGAAGTATTGGTAGAACTTACAACGTTCTTGACAATGATCTTATCACCAATATTCAAACAGTGTGGTTGTTCTGCGGTTACGGTAATTGTGCTTGAACCATCATAAGTACAGCTACTAATGAATCTTGGATTTCTTCCATATTCAAAGTCTGATGTGCCAACAACTGTTAGTGAAGGATCGGTATCACTTCTAAATCCAGTTTTGCTGGACTCTTGAATAACAAATGATGCGGTAGGATCCTTTGCATTCGCAATTTCTTTTGGAATAAAGACTCTTAACTTATAAATCTTCTCATCAATACCTCTACCGTCCGAAGTTCTGTAGAATTGAAGAACATTGGATCTCGCACCTAATGCCCCAACACCATAGGTTGATAGTGCATTAAAGATGTCATTATTACGATTAACATGAACATACCAATTAGAGCGATTGGTGTCATATTGAATTGGGTGTCCATAGCTACCAGGACTCTTATCAGAAACTCTACTTACGACTTTGAGTTTTGTTCCGCCATAGATGGTAATTGCATTTCCAAGTGTTGCATTTGTTGGAGAAGTGGCAACCTTAATCGTTGTAGAAGTATTGTAGATTACATAATAAACAGTATTGGCAGTGATGTTTTCTGGAAGATCTCCATCATCACTGAAAATTCTAATTGTTTCTCCAGTCTGTAGTGCATGAGGAACTGTTCCAAGAGTAAGAACATTACTCGTAGGACCAGAAGTTACCTGATATGATTTTTCACCAGTATTTGTACCATAAGAAATTGTTGCACCAATTGATGGAGATCCATAAGGAGTAATGGAATCCGTCATATAGATGTTGGAAGTTACCGTTCCACCAATACCCGCTCCAGTGGCAAGATAAAGTTGATCATTGACTTTTGCACCAACTCTGTATCCCTGAATAATTGTTGGTGGTAGATCTGTCTGTGATGTAAATCCGTAGAGATACAGATGGCTAGAAATACCAACGGCAGTTGTCAATCCAACGTCCAATGAGATCCAATCAATAGGTGTTGGAGATGCAGTGATTGCTCTTGGAGCAACAATAGAAGTAATGACGGCATGATTATCCTTTTCAAATGCCTCTTTCTTAAATCCACTAGAATTCAGTGAGATTTGTCCGAAGTTAGAGTTAGAGTTTGTGATGGATGCGTCACCACCATTAATTGCATCAAAGTGTTTGTTGTATCCGATTGCGAATACAGAAACAACCTGAATAAATGAATCATTTGAAAGTTTGATATGACTTGTTTCCCATCCACTTCTGTAGATGGCATCTGAATCAAGGTGATATGCAGAGGTTATATCAGTTGAGGTTGCTCCACTGGATAGATCTGCACCAGTTACCTTGTTAATTGGACTAATGCCTTTGTAAATTCTTGATGATTGGTCATATTTTACAAATGCACGGTCATCTTTTTGTAGAGAAACACCTGTGAATTGAGCAACAACCATTGAACGCAAACCTGATGCCTTAGCACCATCAGCGTGCATACCGTTCATACCCCATACAGAACGGAGCGAACAGTTAAAGACATAAGGTGATGCACCACTTACAGTATCACTCTCAATCGTAACTGATGCACCAGCTGGAGATGGAGTTGCTGGTAGATTTGCTCTTACAGCAGGTAATAGGTAAGTAAATTGAGTGCTGGAAAGAACAGTCTGAACTTTGGTTGAAATATTATAATCGGTAGTTGTAACACCATTAATCTTAATAGGTGTTCCTGCGTTAAGACCGTGTTCCGTTGCGGTGGTTACGCTAATAACAGAAGTGGGCGAATATCCATCACCAGAAATGATTGAGGTGATACGAATTGGATCACTTGCAAATGCTCCAACAATTTCCCATTCTGGGCGCTGTTTTGCAAATCCAAGAGGTGAAGTTGGATATTTTTGGTCAATATCACGACCCGATGCAGCATTAAAGGCATTAGAAACCTTGCTATAGTACATATCAAGGTCTGTAAGGCTATAACCAGTTACAGTATTGAAACCATCGGCATACTCAAAACAGGTGAGTTTATGGTGAGAGAATGTAGGAGTTGCCGAATTAACAACGGAGAAATCAGATTTATCGGTATAGACTAGACCAGTTTCATCGCCATCAAAAATGGAGAACTGCCAGAAGTAGCAGGCACCAGTAATTCTAAAGATTGCAGAATTTGGAACTGCTGAATCAGTTGGGTTTGGAACATACTTAGGACGAATCTTAGTCTTTCTTAAGTCAAGACCAACGATTGATGTACCTCTAGGAACAATAACGCCACCATTGACACTATTGAACTTATAAAGAATATTGTCTCTTTGGTTTAAGTCAAAGTTTGATGTAAGTGTGAGTGAGAGTTCGTTTTCTGCCGGAAATACTGTTCCGTTAGGAGCAGTTACATAAACTCCACCACTGCTGTAGATTGCATATCCTGGTCTGTTATCAACAGGGTGCTCACCAGGAAGAAGCAGAATGGTAGTTCTTTCGGTAATATCGTTATCATTACCTCTAATATAAGAGAATCTAGCGGATTCTAGAAGTGCTCTTTGAATAGTTTTGAATGGTTGCGATAATGAATTACCTTGGTTACTAACACTATCGGTAGCATTCAGATCACTTGGACTGACGTATAAGATTCTACCTTCAGTATTTTTGATAAAATTGTCAAGACGATTAAGAGGCATCGGATTATATCAACTGTAATATTTCTATCTTCTATTTAGCTACTCAAATCTTCCTCGTCAAACTCCATAATATCCTCGGGTAAGTCTTCTGGATTGATCAAATCCATCTCAAATAATAGTGGATGTGCCTCTTCGTCTATTAGGTAGAAAGATTTTAAATAAAAAATTTCCGGAGTAAGTGTAAGTTGCTCGTTTGCTTTTTTGATAACTTCAGGATCATCTTGAATTATATCTGCAAGATCATCAAAAGTGAAGGGAATATGATTTATAGAATAGGTCTTAATAATAGATCTTTCAGTATCGGTCTCATACCAATTGAAAGAATGTGTTATTTTATAACTCATATTTTTTCCTTTTACTTATATCTATTCCTCTATGTTTTTGATATAAACTTAACGGACCTGGGGTAGTTATATGTCCTGTTTCTAAACATATCCATTTTTGAGTATTTGTTTTTAATCCTCCCTTTCTAGCATCTATTGTCATTTGTTCTTTACTTCTACCACAAACACCAAGTTTTAATTTTTTATTAATTTCTCCTTGAACTTTTCCTCCTATTTTTCCACTTCTTTTGCTATTTTCACTTCTTTGTTCTTGTGTTAATTTTGCAAGACCATTTGCATATCCTTTTTTTCCTCCTATTTTTCCACCTTTCTTACCGTTTTCTTTCAGTATATTGGTAGAATAAGTTCCACCATATCTTTCGTTAAGGCAATACGACTCATTAATAAAAGGTTTAATTAATCTATTTTCAATCATTCTACATTCTTCGTAACCTTTATCACTATATTCAAAAAATTCTAATATTTGTTTTTTAGGTGTATAAAGTTCCCAGCACCACTTATTTGCTTTTGGGGAACCATAATATTTTTGATTATAATATTTTTCTTTTTTACTACCATAATAATAATATGGAACTTCTTCAAAGGTAATCTTATATGTATAAATGCGTGGTTGCATAGTTCTACTCTGGATGTCTGCATTAGTATTTATATTAAAAAGGAGGGACTTTCACCCTCCTCCTGAAGTTTGCAGACATCCAGGTATTATTATTTATAGAAGTGCCCGTGAGTGGATTCGAACCACCGCTTGAGAGATTTTCTTACCACTACAACTTTCGTTGCCTTTTCAGTTTGTGGTCTGGACTATACCTTCACCATACCTTTCGGTTTAGGTGTTCCCCGTCTAGTCTCTACACCTTCATCTTGCGATGCTTGGCTCGGTATTGCCATTTTACAGGTTTCACCGAATTTGAGGAATTACACTCATAAAGTTTCCTAAATGAGGCTCAATTTTCATAAGTCTCTTGCCTCTTCCGCTGGGCTACACGGGCTTGTGTATAAGACTATTATAGCATAATAGTCAAGTGCCCCTTGCGTGGATCGAACACGCCTATGTCGTCTTATGAGGACGCTCCTATCACCAGATGGGTAAAAGGGCATTCGCTATTCGCAAATAGCGAATAACAATGGGAATACTGGGAATTGAACCCAGACTAACCCGTTATAAGCAGGCCGCTCTGACCAGTTAAGCTATACTCCCAAGAATATTACTGAGCTTCGTTGTTTTCTTCTGTGTGTATTCGTATCAGGTCGTCATTCCCTTCTATCTCATCTACTATACACTCATAGTCCTTTGCAGACATTATTGCAACTTCTTTTCCCTGATCGGTGATAATGAAAGTCTCCCCATTCTCAACGCGTTCAAGGAGATTATCAAAGTCGTCTTGAAATTCTTCTACTGTAAATTTTTCCATTTTTAAAATTCAGTGGTTTTTAACTTAATTCCAACAAATATTTCCAGAAATAGAAATTCTCTGTTCATCACAGTTATAAAAAGGATAGACTTGATGAAGCAATTCTGCCGGAAAAACTAATATCCAACCTTCTTGATGTGGTCCCATTTGAATTGTATAACTCTTGTGATTACCCAATATATCAGAATAAGTAAATTGAAAATTTGATGCTAATGGGCAATTGGAGT
>Ga0209296_1002565_pt1 | contig 12961 bp, 14 predicted proteins | sample S_130206_EF_Meta_FD_187319 | JGI IMG/M metagenome (GOLD analysis project Ga0209296, IMG submission 187319) | Freshwater microbial communities from Lake Simoncouche, Canada to study carbon cycling - S_130206_EF_MetaG (SPAdes) (version 2) | ecosystem: Environmental > Aquatic > Freshwater > Lake ...
TCAGAGGAAGGTCAAAAAGTAAATGTTGTCACGACTTCTGAACCAAGGCACCGAGGATCGTGCAATCTCATTCCAGTCTTTGTTCGCAGCCGGTGAGGGTTTTGCCACGTCAACAAACGCTGGAACCACAGTCACCCAAATAGATTCACTAAAGATTGAAGCAGTGTACGCCTGTGTGCGTCTCATCTCCGATTCAATTTCAACTTTACCTGTTGATACTTACATTCGGGTAGGTGCAGAACGCAAAGCATTCCGACCTCGACCACTCTGGTTGGACATTCCTGAAACTGGTGTGACTCGCACCGAACACTTCCAACAGGTGCTGGTGTCGTTGCTGTTGAACGGCAACTCGTTCACACGCATCGTTCGCGATGACCAAGGTGTTGCAGCTCTAGTGGTGTTGAACCCTGAGAAGGTTGAATGCAGTCGTGACCAAGTAACGCGCAGACCGATTTACATCTACGATCAACGCGACGTGATCCAGTCTGAAGACATGATTCATATCACCGAGATGCGTTTGCCAGGTGAACTTCGTGGCCGTTCCAAGATTGACCTGATCAAAGAGAACCTCGGTTTGGCAAGAGCGTTGGAGGAGTTCGCTGCACGATTCTTCGGTCAAGGTTCAAGTGCGTCCGGCATCATTGAGTTCCCAGGCAATCTGACCCGTGAGCAAGCCAAAGATTTGGTGTCATCGTTTGAAGAAGGTCATCGTGGGTTGCGTCGATCACATCGTCCAGGTGTGTTATTCGGTGGAGCCAAGTTCACCAAGACAACTGTTGACAACGATTCGGCACAGTTCCTAGAATCACGCCGCTTCGCCATCGAGGAGATTGGTCGCATCTTCCGATGCCCACCATCAATGCTCGGTGTCACCACAGCTGGAGCGATGTCGTATGCGTCGGTAGAGCAGAACGGCATTCACTTCGTTCAACACACGTTGCGTCCGTACATCTCGAAGATTGAGGATGGATACCAGAAGTTGTTGGACAGTCGCGCATTCTTGAAGTTCAACGTGGACGGTCTGTTACGTGGCGATCAAGCCTCACGATATGCAGCGTTCTCCACAGGTTTGCAATCAGGCTTCTTGTCAATCAATGACATCCATCGCATCGAAGACATGACTCCGACTGAGGGTGGGGATGTGTATCGGGTTCCGTTGGCGAACGTGGATATTGCTGCTGCGAACTTGTCTGAGTTGGATCGCAAGTCGGTGATTGCTCAGCGTTTGATTTTGTCTGGGTTTGATCCTGCTGAGGTGATGGCTTCGTTGGAGTTGCCGAAGATTGCGCACACTGGTGTTCCTTCGACACAGTTGCAAGCGTTGTCAACAATCAATCCTGCTGATCCTGCTTCGGTGTATGAAGTGAAGTCGCAGGATATGAATATCAATATGCCTGAAGTGGTGTTGAACTACACGCCTCCGGCTGTGAATGTTCCTGCACCGATCATCAATGTTCCTGAGACTGTGGTTCGTGTCAACCTGCCCCAGTCGAAGCCGACGATCCGCACTGTTGAGCGTGACGCTGATGGACGCATATTGACGATCACTGAAAGGGTTGAAGACTAATGGCACACGGAATCAGCGCATACTTGGGGAACGCTTGGATGAATGCGTTAGGGAATGCCACATCGTTCTCAGTGGCGCAACCATATGTGAAGTTGCATACGCAAGACCCTGGAACTGCTGGAACAGCATTCCCTGCAACTGAAACAACTCGCAAGGCTGTGTCGTTTAGTGCTGCTTCTGCTGGTGCATTGACATCTGATGCAGATATTAGTTGGACGAATATCACAGGCTCACAAGATGCAACGCACTTCACCTGTTGGGACAACATCAGTGCAGGAAACTTCTTGTTCTCTGGAACAATCGTCGCTGGTGCCTACACAGCAGGCGACACCTACACAATTAGTGCAGGCAATCTCACCGTCTCATTGACGCTCGCATCGTAGGTTCGTGATGGCCGTTCAACGGTTCGTCCTTGACTCGACCACACTTGACAACGCAGGCTTCGGTCTTGACGGTGGTGCAGCATTCATCCTTGATACTTCAACGCTTGATAGCGCAGCTGTTCTTGATGGTGGTCAGTTCCTAACTCTTGCTACAGCGTCATCGTCTTTGGGTGGGATTAATGCATCAGCATCTGCTCAAACAACCTTGTTCCCTGTTCTTGCTTCATCGCTTGGTGGATTGTCTGCGACTGCGACTGCGCAATCAACTCTGTTCCCTGTGTTGTCTTCGTCGTTGGGTGGACTGGATGCGTTGGCTTCAGCTCAGTCAACTCTGTTCCCTGTATTGTCTTCGTCGTTGGGTGGGCTGGATGCAACCGCTTCAGCGTCAGCGGTCATCTTCCCTGTACTTGATGCACCGTTGGATGGGCTGGTTGCTTCAGCAACAGCAACAGTGATCCCACCTGAACCACCTGTGATCCCCCCTTCGGGGTCACGCTGGTGGAAGCAACCTGCATCACCGGTCAAGAAACAAGAACTACCAGAACAGATTGTCATTGAGATTCCGAAACCGAGACGACCTGTGTTGGTGTCGGCTCAGGCTGTGGCAAGGCTTGGTGGTGTCAATGTGGGTGCGTTGGGTTCGGTCACGTTCTCCATCTTGGATGACGACGCTGAAGTATTGTTGTTGGTCTGATGCCTTATTTCATAACTGACAAGTCACCTGATTGTTCAGGTTGGGCAACCATCAAAGAAGATGGTGAAGTTCTTGGTTGTCATCAAAAAAAACAAGATGCAGTCGATCACATGGTTGCTGTGTCGTTGGCTGAAGATATGGCTCCAGGTGGGGAACGCAACTCCGACGCAGATGAAGTGATCATCGTTGACATTGATGGCACTCTGATTGCTGGTGGTTCAGGTATCCAAAAGAATGTGGATTATGTGAACTCGTTGTATCCCGATTACTACATCTACATTGTCACTGGTCGTCCAGAATCTGATCAAGAAAAAACGATGCAAGAGTTGGCTGATGCTGGTGTTCAATTCAACGACATCCAATTCAACGAAGATATGAGCATCCCCACCCCCGAATATAAGAAGCAAACGGCTGCTGACATCCTTGAAGAAAACCCTGTGAAGTTGGCGATTGACAATGATGCTGCTGCTCGACGTGCGTATGCGTCACTGGGTATCGCAACTAAAGACCCGAAAACAATCAAGGCTGATGAGGTACCTTCAATTCGGCAAGTGTCGTTGGATGTGCCTGCCTATATTCGTGCAGCTGCTCGGAAAGGTTTGGATTACTACGGGCAAGGTTTGGCTGGTGATGGTTTGGTGGATCGGACTGTGCGTGAGGCACGGGACATGGCGCGTGGTGACATCAGCGAAGACAAGGTGATTCGCACGAACGCTTGGGGTGCAAGACATCTTGTGGACTTGGACGCACCGAAGAACTCGAACCCTGATGACAAAGAGTTCCCTGGTGCCGGTGCAGTTGCGTTCTATTTGTGGGGCATCAACCCACTTGATCCGAAGCCTGCGATGGATTGGTTTATGGGGAAGGCTGAGGCAATCAAAGCGGAACGCGCTGATGCTCCTGCCCCACCAAAGGATCAAGTCACGGGATCAGATAAGAATCCTGTTGGGTCTGCGAAGGCTCCTGCTGGGTCTGGGACGATTGAGTTGTCTGGTGCGATTGAAGAAGGTTTGGCAAACAAAGCCAAAGAACACAACGATGCAGTCGGTGACAACCCTGCCAAACGTGCGACTGTTGGGATGTTGCGCACAGTGTTCCGTCGAGGTGCTGGAGCGTTCTCAACTTCGCATCGTCCAGGGATGACACGTGATCAATGGTCTTATGCACGGGTGAATGCGTTCTTGTATTTGTTGCGTAATGGCAGACCTGAGAATGCAAAATATATTGGTGACAATGATCTGTTGCCGAAGGATCACCCGAAGTCATCTAGATCGCATAGCCGATTTGGTACTAGCATTGGTGACATGGACACAACTGTTGAAACACGTCGCATCACATCAAACGACTTTGAACTTCGCGCAGACCCACAAGGCAACGGCATGTCGTTCACAGGTTATGCAGCCGTATTCAACTCGCCTTCGGAACCACTGCCATTCATTGAACGGATTGCACCAGGCGCATTCGCTAGATCACTCAAGTCAAAGAACAATGTGCGCATGTACATGAACCACGATTCGAGCATGCTTCTTGCCACAACCCGTGCGAAAACACTGCGACTATCTGAAGACTCCAAAGGCTTGCTCGTTGACGCATCGTTGCCTGATACCACGATTGGTCGTGACCTGTCGGTCTTGATGCAACGTGGTGATGTGAACTCGATGTCGTTCGGATTCACCGTTCCTTCTGGTGGCGACATGTGGTCTGATGATGGCCAGTCGCGTGAACTTCGTCAGATCAAACTGTTTGAGGTGAGCGTTGTCACAGGATTCCCTGCATACACAGCCACGACTGCGATTGTACGCTCGTTGGATGCACTCTCTACTCGCACAGGAATTGATGCGGATCAGCTCGCAGCAGCGATCACGACACTCGAAGCAGGTCAAACATTGTCGCAAGATCATGCAATGTTGTTGCGTGAAACTGTCGCCAAACTTGAACCGGTGCAAGACACCGCACCAGCTCGTCTAGGTGTGATGGCGAAGCACCTTGATTTATTGAAGACCATCGCCTAACATCTGTTCACTGCATCGTTGACGGAGCCGTCAACAGTGTTGCTGTATGCGGAGCCGCATCAGGTTGAGAAGTAGTACCTCCCTGCGTATCCCCATTCACAACAATCCGAAAGCAGAAACAAACCATGAAAGAATATCTAGACCGTCAAGTTGAGATTCGTCAGCAAGCCTGGCACCAAGCCAAAGCAATCATCGACGTGGCCACAGCCGAAAAGCGTGACCTCTCAGCAGAAGAAGAACAGACATACACCCGTTTGAACAACGAGTTGAATGACCGTGCAGCAACCATCGCCAAACTTCGTGAAGATGAAACACGCGAACTTCGCATGGACGCAGCAACCCGTGAGATTGCAGACCAAGTTCGTCCTGTTGCTTCGGCACCAGTTCAAGAAGATGTTGCAATGATCCGTGCGCTTATCAAGGGCGAATCACGTTCGGCCAATTTCGAGCGTCGTGACATCCTGAAGTCAAGCACTGGTTCACCAGTACCAACTTCGTTCTACAACCAAGTGATTATGAAGGCACGTTTGGTTGCGCCAGTCTTGGCAACATCAACTGTCCTCAACACCGCTGGTGGCGAGAACCTTCAGATTCCACGTTTGTCGACCTACTCCGTAGGAACTGTCAACGCAGAAGCAGCAACACTTGGCGAAAGTGATCCAGCCTTCAGTGCATTCATAACTTTGGGTGCGTTCAAATATGGTTTCTTGACACAAGTGTCGCAGGAACTTCTTGAAGATTCTGGTGTTGACATGCTCAGCTTCTTGGCTGATCAAGTCGGTAACGCACTCGGTTACGCTGTTGGTTCAGCGTTGACCGTTGGAACTGGAACAAACGAGCCAACAGGTATCGTGACAGCAGCTGCTGTCGGTGGTACTTCAGGCACAGCAACTGGTTTCACGGCCAACAACCTCATTGACCTTCTCTACTCTTTGGATGGTGGCGCACGCAACCTTCCAGGCGTTGGTTGGATGATGACTGGTCAGTCGATTGGACGTGTAAGAAAACTCCAGGACACAGCGGGGAACTATGTATTTCAACCTAGTCTCGCAATGGATTCCCCAGACATGCTCTTGGGCAAGCCAATCTACGAAAACCCATCAATGGCAGAAGCCACCACAGGCACCAAGTCCGTAATCGTTGGCCATTTGCCTTCGTACTACGTGCGCAGTGTTGGTGGATTGAAGTTGGATCGTTCCGATGACTTCGCATTCAGCGCAGGACTCGCAACATTCCGTGCAACATTCCGTGTTGACGGCAACTTGCCACAAACATCACACGTCAAGCATCTCCTCCAGCCATAAGGCTTGAGGGGCTTGTCCCTTACATCCCATAATTCCCATTAGGCTTGGGATCGTCGCGAACACGCAGGGCGCGGCGATCCCATTTCTATTTCCCCCCTGCGATCTGCGAAGGAGAAGGAAGTGAAGAATGCTGGTAATAATCCGAAACACAATGGTCGAACTACCGCCCCTCGAAGCCGAGATGTTGTTACATCGGGGAATAGCACACTTGCCAGAAGTAGCAGACCTGCCAATGGGGACGCGCTACGAATCCTCTGGTACAGCAATGCTCCCTTCGTCCCCACCGGTTACGGTACGCAAACCGCGCAAGCCGTCACAAGGCTCGTCAAAGAAGGTCACGAAGTAGCGATCCATGCCATGTACGGACTCGAAGGAGTTTCGTCAAATTGGAATGGAATCAAAATGTATCCACGTGGGATGGCACCATATTCCGATGATGTGATGGTTGCTCACGGAATGGATTGGGCGAATGGCAATCCGAAGTTGCCTTCGTTGTTGATGACTTTGTTTGATGTGTGGCCGTTGAAGTCAAAGTCGTTGGAGATGGTTGCGAACATTGCGTCGTGGGTTCCGATTGATCATGCGCCTTGTCCAGCCGATGTCGTTGAGTGGTGTGCGCGTCCGAATGTGAAACCGATTGCGATGTCACGGTTTGGCGAGAAGATGCTGAATGATGCTGATGTGGAATGTTTCTATGCACCGCATGGCATCGAGTCGGTGTTCAATCCTGATGTCAAGTTTGCGAATGCTGGTAGGGAGTTCACTGGTCGGCAGTTGATGGGTGATGTTCCTGATGACAAGTTTGTGGTGATGATGAACGCAGCGAACAAGGGTGCGTCTCCGTCTCGTAAGTCGTTTGCTGAGAACATGTTGGCGTTCGGTATTTTTGCCCAAGATAAACCTGACGCATTGTTATATCTGCACACCGAGAAGGATGGTGCGATGGGTGGCATCAATCTGATTGCGTTGTTGCATGCCTGCGGAATCCGTGAGGATCAATACAAGATTGTTGATCAGTACGCCTATCGCACTGGGTTCCCTCAGCAAGCGTTGGCATCAATGTATGCAGCAGCTGATGTGCTGTTGTCGGCAAGCATGGGTGAAGGGTTTGGATTGGCTGTGATCGAGGCTCAGGCGTGTGGCACCAGAGTGATCGTCAGTGACTTCACTGCTCAGCCGGAGTTGGTTGGGTCTGGGTGGGCTGTGGAGGTGCAACCGTTTTGGGATAATGCTCAGCGTTCTTGGTTCTGTACTCCCCAGGTGGGTTCCATTGTGGATGCCCTGAGACACGCCTACGACGCTCCTAGAGGGGTTGATCAGGTGGCTGTGGACTTCGCACAGGCATATAACGCTGACGCTGTTTGGGAGGCTCATTGGAAGCCTGTGATGAAGGGACTTGCTGAATGGTGCCGTGCATCATCATCCCAGTCCTGAACAGGTATGACTTACTAGAACGGGCGATCCGCTCGCTGGACTATCCCGTCGAGCAGCTCATCATCATTGACAACGGTGATCGGTATGACGCTGACCTGTTGGCTTGGACTGCGCCTTGGCAACATGTTCAGAACTGGTATCTGTGGAGGATGCCAACGAACCTTGGTGTGGCACCATCATGGAATCTTGGTATCAAAGCAACACCTCACGCAGAGGGTTGGATTCTATTGAACTCTGACGCATGGTTTGAACCAGGTCAACTAGAAGCGTTCTACAAAGATTGCGAACCTGACAACCTCACGTTGACTGGTGCGGCGCAGCCTTGGTCGTGTGCGTGGGTGGGTGCTGGTGTGGTTGAACGGGTTGGTTTGTTCAGTGAATGTTATGTGCCTGCATATTTTGAGGACAACGATTTTGAGGATCGTGCGCGTCGGATCAATGTTGAGGTGAAGATTTCGCAAGCAAAGATTGCTCACGATAATTCTTCAACGATTGCTTCTGATCCGTCGTTGGCTGAGAAGAACGCAAAGAGTTTCCAAGCGAATCAGGAGTTGCATCAGTTGCGTTGGCAGTCAGGTTTGCCTGACGCTGGGCATTGGGATTTGAAGCGTCGTAGGGAGTTCGGGTGGGATTGATCGACTATCGGAATAGGCATGAGTTTGAGACGATCTATGTGTTCGGGTCTGGTGCGACATTGAACTATCTGGCACCGAGTTTCTTTGATGACAAGATTTGTGTGGCAACAAACTTCTGTGGTTCGGTGTTCGGTCTGCGCAGGTATTACGTGTTCAGCCACTATCACGCTGACGCTGTATCGGAAGCGAGGCGCGACGAATCAATCGCTGTGTTCACTCCTCATCGCGAGCATGGCACGGATGCAGAGTTCTTGGTGGAGGTGTCCAAGGTTGTCACGTTCCCAACCACCACAGGTCGTCCTGGCACATCCTTCAATCCTTCCGGCAAGGACTGGCCTACGCTCGACAACTCACTAGTGATTGGGTCATCTGGGATTCATGGTGCGATGCACTTGGCTGCGTATCTTGGTGCGAAGTTCATTGTCTTGGTTGGTGCTGATTGTGGAACTTTGGGTGGTGCCGAACGAGTTGATGGTTATGTTCAGGGTGAGCATCCTTGGGAGTTGTATGAGATGCACCTTCGAGACATGAAGCAACGCCTGTTTGAGATGTACCGATGTCAGGTCTATTCGTTGAATCCGTTTATCAACTACAGTTTGGAAGGTACGCAGTATCGTGGAGCCGCGTCCATAAACTAGGATTGGAACACTATGGCAACCAATGCGTATGCAACCACAGCACAAATTAAAGCAGCGTTACGCATCGGGACTGCGGACACCCTTGATGATTCGCTCATTGATAATTGTTCCGGAGCAGCTTCACGTCTGATTGATGGTTATTGCAACCGTAAGTTCTGGGCTGTTGGCTCTGCGACTTCTCGCGTGTTTCAAGCAGAAGATTCATTCTTCTGTTCAATAGATGACATCTCTGGAACTGCACTCACTTTGCAAACTTCAACGAATGCTGATGGCGTATTCGATACAACTTGGACTCCAACCGATTGGCAGTTGGAACCGTTGAACGGTGATCTTGATGGCATCACTTGGGCATACGACAAGATTCGTGCAGTCGGTGATTACCTGTTCCCAACTGTGAATGCCAACTATGGTTCGCAAGCATTGGTGAAGGTGACAGCAATCTTCGGTTGGCCTGCAATACCTGATCCGGTCACGCAGGCAACAATCATTCAGGCTTCAAGACTTTTTAAGAGATACGATTCGCCACTCGGCGTGGCAGGATTTGGCGATATGGGCGCGATAAGGGTGAGCCGTGCGCTCGACCCTGACGTGGCACAGCTCGTCGAGCCGTACCGACGCATGCGTCTATTCGCATGAGTTCAACCACTACCGTCTCCCAGATCAAAACTGGTTTGGCTGCGAACCTGGCAACCGTGTCAGGTCTTCGCGCATACGCCTACCAGCCTGACAATGTGAACACCCCGTTCGCTTGGCCGTTGCTAGATTCAATCCAGTACAACGGGGCTATGGGTGGGGGTTTGATTACTCACAAGTTCACGATCAGTGTTGTGGTTGGTCGTTCGGCTGAGCGTACTGCACAGACTTTGTTGGATGGGTATCTGTCGTATAAGGGTGCTACTTCGATTCGTCAGGCGATTGAGTCGGATCGGACTTTGGGTGGGGTTGTGCAGGACTTGATTGTCGAGTCTGCAAACAACATCTCTACCCTTGAAGCGAACGACGCAATCTATTTGGCGATTGACTTCATTGTCACGGTGTACGCCTGACCCCTTGCCGAGTGTGCGTTGTGGCGTGTAGTGTTATCGCATCGGCTCTGCCGAGCAGACATCAACTCAAACGCCGATAGGCAGGAGCAGACATCATGGCCAAGCAAGTACTCACAAACGTCGCAGTCACCTACGGCACTGCTAACACCGACATCAGTGCGTATGTCACGTCAATCACATTGTCTTCTAGTGCTGCTGAGGTTGCCACGACTTCGATGGGTTCGTCAGCTGTGACGCGCATTCAAGGCTTGATTGACAACTCGATCACATTGGAATTGCAACAGGACTACCCAACGATTGAGAAGTTGTTCTTTGATGCGTTCACTGCTGGTACTGCTGTACCGATGACAGTGAAGCCGAACGGAACTGCTGCTGCTTCATCCAGTAATCCACAATATGCATTTAGTGTCCTGCCTACATCACACGAGATGATAAAAGGTGCCATAGGTGACCTGGCCACAATGTCAATCAGCTTCCCCATCAACGGTGCAATCACCAAGACTGGCACTAACGCATAGTTCTTCAATAATCCAATCCCTTACCTGCGGAGGTAGAGAATGAAAATCGCACTCAGTTTGACTAGTGCATTAGATGGCAAGCAACGAACGATCTTCGCTGCGTTCCCTGACTTCATTGCGTTTGAAAACAAATACAATCGCAGTGTTGCCAAGTTTGAAGCCGAACTCACATTGACTGATCTTGCGTACCTTGGATGGCATGCAGAGAAACGGTTGAAGAAAACTGGGTTGGACTTTGAATCATGGTGCGAGGAGATTGAAGCACTCGAAGTGGGAGACAGCGCAGACGCAGTGATCGTCCCTTTGGAGATAAGTCAGCCCACTGGGTAATTTCATATCTCGCTTGCGAGACAGGGATTGCACCTTCAGTGTTGCTGGCAGAAGAACCACGAATGCTGTTCACAATGTTGGCGTACCTTCGATGGAGAGCCATTCACCTAGGCAAGTAGTATCGGTGCATGGCAAGACCTAACCCAGGCGCAAGTCGTGCAGGAACATTCCGTTCCAATGTTCAGAACGACGCTCCGGTACAGATACTCGGCATCACTGAGTATCTTCGTGATGCTGCTAAGCAATACCCTGAGTTCAACAAATACGCTCGTATCGCATCAAAACAAGTTGCCAATTTGATCGTGGTTGCAGCCACCTTTGAAGCAGCTTCGGTGACACGTAATCGTCAGGCTATGGAAGTGATGAAGGGCATGGTCGCCACCAGTGATCGTGTGCCAACAATCAAACTGAAAGAAGACTCAACATTCAATTCCAGGTCGAGGAAGTTTGGTTCTTCGTACAACATCAAGACACGTCGCAGAGTGAAGCGCAAGGTGACCAGAGGCGATGTGTTCTTTGGTGCCGAGTTCGGTGGCGGTTCGCATGGATCAGGGAACCTCACTGTGGCTGGGGCTAAGTCACGCGCTGGGACTGAGATGTTCCGCAAGGGTGGGGGTAGGACAACCCAGTTCCTTCGCCATCGTGGGCAATCTGGTTACTTCTTTTGGCCTGCGGTGCGCAAACATAAGGGTGATATTGCTGACGCTTATTTGGGTGCGATTCAAAAAGTCTTGGATGGCTTGGCAGCTAAGGGAGCAGCGCAAGCGATAGAACGCGAGTCGGTTGGTTCCGGCCCTCTGTTGAGTGATTCTATGAAGGTGATTTAGATAGTTGACTTTGGCTGTGGTTTCGCTACCCTGTAGGTAGGGAGGCGTTCATGGTTGTCTATTTTGATTCGGTCAAGTCTGTTCAGCCGAAGCCGTTCGCCACGAATTGGGTTGACCTCAAGGAACGCTTGATGCACCATGAGGAGAATGCCAACAAGTCTGATGGTGCATTGTGGTCACCTGTCGAGTACTACCCAGGTAGGACTCGCGGTAATACTGCGATCAGGTTCATTGAAGCGTTGGTCGTTGACATGGACGGCGAATCGTTTGCGAACGCCAACCTTGACGGGTTTGAGTATCTTGCCTACTCCACCTACTCACATCGACTAGATGATCCTCACTACCACTTGGTTCTTCCGTTGGCTGAGCGTGTACCGGCAGGACTGTGGAGAGCTGTGTGGGCTGAGTTGCATGAACGACTCAACCTTGTTGGTGACCCTGCAACGAAAGATGCTGCGCGTATCTTCTACCTTCCGCAACATGCACCAGATCAACCGTTTGAGTTCCACGAACAATCAGGTGTATTCATTGACACCGACTTCCAATACGAACCTGCACGGAACCCAACACCAGCGTCACCACGTCAGTCTGCTCAACCTCGACGCAAGCGCACCGTTGGTGTGGAGATGGATGATGCTTGGTGGGATGCTGCCAAACCGATGACACAGTATTCACATCTTCAAGGTCATGCATTGTGGAAGACAATGGCTGATGATTTCCGTGTGATGGTTGCCGAGTACCGAGAAGCCGTGCGCTTGGCCAGTCAGGATGTCATCTAGAATTGCCGCATGGCTGGCGAACGTACCTTTGTTGTCAAGTTCATTTCAGATGTCCAAGGTGCGCTTCGAGGCATCAAAAGGGTTGGCGATGATGTAGGTGGAATGGGAAGCAGGATTGCTTCTGTTCTGCCGTCATTCAAGACAATGGCGATTGCAGGCACAGCAGCCTTTGGTGCAGTTTCTGCTGCATCGTTCAAGTTGGTCAGCATGGCATCCAACTTGGAAGAATCACAATCCAAAGTGAATGTTGTCTTTGGTGCTTCAGCTGGTGTGGTCAACAAGTTTGCTGAAACGTCAGCACAGGCGTTCGGTATCACCAAGCAGGCTGCGTTAGAAGCCACAGGAACATTCGGAAACTTGTTGCAGGCATTCGGTACTGGCAAAGGTCAAGCAGCCGAGATGTCAACTACGTTGATCGGGTTGGCTGCTGACTTAGCATCATTCAACAACACCGGCATTGAGGATGCAATCCAAGCTTTGCGTTCGGGTTTGTCTGGTGAAACTGAACCGTTGAAACGATTCGGTGTTGCAATCAACGATACAAGATTGAAACAAGAAGCAATGACTCTTGGTTTGTATGACGGCAAAGGCGCGTTGGACATCAATGCGAAAACTCAAGCCGCCTACGCATTGATACTCAAGGACACAGGGTTGGCTCAAGGCGACTTCGCTCGAACCTCAGATGGGTTCGCCAACCAGATGCGAATCTTGAAGGCTTCATTGACTGATGCTGCAACAGAACTTGGCACAGTTCTATTGCCTTATTTCAAAACTTTTGTCAAGTTCATAAACGA
>Ga0209296_1002566_pt1 | contig 12958 bp, 9 predicted proteins | sample S_130206_EF_Meta_FD_187319 | JGI IMG/M metagenome (GOLD analysis project Ga0209296, IMG submission 187319) | Freshwater microbial communities from Lake Simoncouche, Canada to study carbon cycling - S_130206_EF_MetaG (SPAdes) (version 2) | ecosystem: Environmental > Aquatic > Freshwater > Lake ...
GTCGGAGTTTCCAAACATCACAGGTAACGAGACCGTAAACATCAACGCGCCTTGTAATCCGAACACTGTGACAAGACTGATCATTCCGAAATTCGGACCTCTCTTCTTGCGCATCAATTTGTAACGCCAATCTTCGCCATGACCAAGATTGCGTTTGGCAAGATAACCACCGAGACGAAGACCCCACAGGCCAACCATGAATGCAAGCAATGCCTGCCGTGTTGAATCACCATCGATAGTGAGCGCGAGCACCCACGAAGTGATTGCAAAACCAAGACCCCACGTAATGTCAACAATCGACGCATTCTTGATAGCCAGACTTATCAACCACGTGACCAGCATGATGATCACAATTGTGATCGCTGATACTGCCATTGCTTTACCCATGAACAACCCCCCGATTGCTGTTTGCATCGCTGTCTAATTGACGACGAACTGCATTATCCATCTCGACCCATTTTGCGTCAAGCCACGACACGAATGCTTCACCAGATGGAATCATCGCGCGCGAGATCTCTTCTACGTGAACATGCACTTTTGCCTTTGCTTTGCCCAAGTGACTCAATATTCCAGAGAACGTATCGAGACCATCAAAACCGCTGTGCCACATAGTCAGAACATTTGCCTCGGGTACAGCTGAGAGCAAAGCGCTCGCTCCCGCAGGCTTTGGAGGAATCAAGTACTGCAGACCAGCCAAAACTTCAGCGCGATGTGGCGAACGTTCGCGCAGTCGTTCGATAGCCCGAACACGTTTCTTGTTACTTGCACGGCTTCCTTCGGGAAAAATCACTGCGCAATCTTTCAGGCCAAGTCCAGCGGCCATCTGTTCAATACCTTGAAGCTCACCGGCAACATTCGAAGATTCTCTATCCACAAAGTAATTAGGAAGACGGTGTCCGAGAATGTCAAGACACGGATCCATTTTCAATTCTTTCTTCAGAACGAAACGCGGCCGCAAGCCAACATGCGAAGCAATCACCCATGAACTCATTATCGAATCAGCAAGGCTTGCGTGACGACCGAATGCGATAAATGGCCCAGCGCCGACATGTTCTGCACCTTCAACAGTGATCTGCAAACCAACCGTGAAACCCAATGCCTGAATAAGGCTGCGACACCACCATGTTTGCAATGCGTAATGTGCCGACACACTTCGTCCTCGCCCTGTGAAAAACAAGAACAGAGCGACGGCAAGACCAGACGTTTCCAGCCATGCCCAGCAGGTGGCAAAAGCGATAAGGCGAGGGATTGGAAAACGCCAACGCCCACGTATGGCGTCAATCAACATGGTGATGACAGCCCAGGCAGGAAGGGTGATCGTGAGGGCAACTGCAAGGAGCAAGACCCCAAGCCCTGTGATGGGGCGGCGTACCCAACTGGATTTCATACGGGAACCCTATTCCGCCACGAGTCCCCCGCATGGAACCCAAGAACTTTATGGCTTTTAGTTTTACTTTTCGTATAAGTTGGTTCCAATGACTGACCTAGCCGACCCCACCACACGCGTCTCCTTTCGGGTCAATGGCCAAGACGTATCTGTCGCCTCTGACCATCCCCATCTCCTTGCAGCTCTACGAGACGAACTCGACATCACATCGCCCAAAGACGGATGCTCCCCCACCGGTCAATGTGGTTGCTGCACCATCATGATTGACGGCAAGGCTCAGGTTTCTTGCCAGTACCCCGTTGCTAAAGCCGAAGGTCGTTCCATCACCACATTGGAAGGCGTCGAGGAATCGGAGCGCCAATCTTTTTCGGACGCGTTCGCTGCATGCGGTGGTTTGCAGTGTGGATTTTGTATTCCCGGAATAGTTATGCGCGCTAAATCGCAGATTGACAAGAAGGGCGCCGACCTCAAGCGCGAAGATATGGCGCGCCACCTTGGCGCACATCTGTGTCGTTGCACTGGCTACGTGAAAATTCTCGATGCAATTGAAGTTGTCGCAAAAGGAACCCCGGTTTCAGTTTCCCTCCCAGGCGGCATCGGGTCGCGCGGGGCTAAGTACGAAGCCGCAGAACTAGCTCTGGGTGATCGCGGATATGTAGACGACATCAGAGTGCCCGGCATGTTGCATGCAGCTCTCCATCTCACAGCGCATGTTCGCGCAGACGTTCTTGCCATAGACACTTCCGCTGCCCTGGCCGCACCAGGAGTTGAGGCAGTGTTTACTGCTGCTGATGTACCCGGTGAAATACGTGTCGGAATTATCTACAAAGACTGGCCAATCTTCATTGGCGTCGGAGAACGTACGTCCTATGCAGGCGATGTGCTGGCAATTGTTGTTGCCCGAACTCGTCGTGAAGCACGAGCAGCAGCGCAATTGGTAAAAGTTTCCTATGCCCCACTTCGACCAATCGTTGATGCAGTGGCCGCCATTGCCGATACTGAAATTGCTGTTTGGGGAACTGAAAACAATGTCTTGTCGCGAAGTGAATACCAACGTGGCGATACTGCGTCGGCATTAGCAACAAGCTCGTTTACAGTCACCGAAACTTTTCAGACACAGCGCATCGAACATGCTTTCCTAGAACCCGAATCAACTCTTGCCGTTCCGAACACAGAAGCTGGCACCATGCATGTGTATTCAGGCGGACAAGGTGTCTGGGATGACCGTGATCAGATCTGCGACATCTTGAATGTTCCAAAAGACACAGTCACTGTTGAACTTGTTTCCAATGGTGGCGCTTTTGGTGGCAAGGAAGACATGTCGAATCAAGGCCAAACCGCCCTTGCTGCATGGCTTCTTCAACAACCAGTCAATTGCACATTGTCGCGTGAGGAAAGCTTCCTCATGCACGCAAAGCGTCATCCGATTCGTATGGAATATTCGGTTGGTTGCGACGCCAATGGCAAGTTGACCGCCGTGCATGTACGAATGATCGGCGACTCTGGCTCGTACGCATCAGTGGGCATGAAAGTTCTAGAGCGAGCAGCAGGCCATGCAACAGGTCCGTACTTCGTACCGAACGTTGATGTCGCTTCTGTGGCTGTTCGCACCAACAACCCCGTCTGTGGAGCGTTCCGTGGCTTCGGCGCGAACCAAGCACAGTTCGCGATGGAGGGTTGCCTAGACCGCCTTGCAGAGCAGATAGGTATTTCTGGCTGGGAAATTCGCAAACGTAATGTCATTCATCCAGGCCAAGTATGGGGCCCAGGTCAAATTATGGATGACGGATGCAATGGCGCAGACATGTGTCTTGATGAAATCAAACCCGCTTACGACGCCGCTGTTGCAGCTGGTCGCGCAGTTGGTCTCGGTCTCGGCCTCAAGAACTCAGGGCTAGGAAATGGTTTCCGTGAAGTTGCACGCGCTGTTGTGCACTTTCGTACGGATGGCATCGTTGAAGTTCGACACGGTTGGACAGAGATGGGTCAAGGCGTACACACCGTTGCACTTCAAGTCGCCGTCGAAGAACTTGGCATTGATGCATCATCAATTCGCGTCTTCGTTGATACAACTCGCCAGTTGGGTTTTGGCCAAACAACAGGAAGTCGCGGCACTCTCATGGCAGCAGCAAGCGTTCAACGCGCATGTGCTGCAGCCCTCGAAGATGGTTGTAAGACCGGCATTGACTACACCGGCGAATACGTCATTGACTGGACACATCACCTGGGCGAACCAGGCATCGAGAACCCAATCATTCACTCTGCGTTTGGTTACGCAGCTCAAATGGTCATCATGGACCCTGAAACCCAGAAGATAGACAAAGTTGTGGCCGTACACGACGTGGGTCGAGCCGTTAACCCCACCTTGTGTGAAGGACAAATTGAAGGATCAGTTCATATGGGTCTCGGTTATGCCTTGACCGAAGAATTCCCCAGCGATGACATGGGTTACCCAACAAATATGACGCTGCGTTCGCTCGGCATCATTCGTCCGAAAGACATGCCACCAGTTGATGTTGTCATGGTTGAATGCCCACAACCGCGTAGCCCATACGGCATCAAGGGCGTCGGTGAGATTGGTCTTGTACCAACAGCGCCAGCAGTTGCTGCTGCGCTTCATGCAGCCGATGGAATATGGCGCACAACGCTTCCAATGAAACCTAAAAACTCCGATTCAAACGAGGACCCAAGATGACAAGCCCCGCTGCCCTTTACTTGCAAGATGCACACCCCATCGCTGAAGGCATGGAGTACACGAAGTACGCAGAGCAAAAAGGTTTTGAAGCCGTATGGCAAGCAGACAGCCGACTTGTTCGTGATGCCATTGTGCCCATGTCTGCGTTTGCAGCGGTTACAGACAAAATCAAGATTGGTTCAGGCGTCGTTGATTGCTGGACCCGCAACCCTGCACGTCTCGCTGCAACCTTTTCAACTCTCGACGACCTCGCGCCTGGCCGCGTGATTCTCGGCATTGGTGCATGGTGGGATCCTCTTGCAGAAAAGGTCGGCATCTCTCGCGCTAAGCCACTTCGTGCGATGCGCGAAATCATCACTGCTGTTCGCGCTTTGCTCGCCAACGAAACTGTCACCATGAACGGCGAGTTCGTACATCTTGATGGTGTTGAACTTGATTACGTGTACCAGGAACGTCGCCCGAAAGACGTTCCCATCTATCTCGGCGCAACCGGCATGCAAATGATGGAGCTCGCAGGAGAAATTGCTGACGGAGTTGTACTCAACTACCTCGTCTCCCCCGACTACAACAAAAAGGCACTCGAGCACCTAGCCATCGGTGCTGACAAGGCCGGTCGGTCATGGGAAAAGATTGACAGGCCACAACTCGTCGTATGCAGTGTTCACGAAGATCGCAAGACCGCTCTTGACATGGCTCGCATGATGGTGACGCAATATCTCGGACAACAACCGCACATCATGAAAGCATCTGGCGTTCCACAGTCACTGCTCGACAAAGTTGGCGAAGTTCTGACATGGCCTGCAACCCATGAACAAGTTGAAGCTGCATCAAAGCTTGTGCCCGATGAAATTGTTCAGATGCTCACAGCTTCAGGAACTCCCGATGAAGCACGCGCGAAGGTTCGCGAATACATCAAAGACGGTGCTACCTGCCCAATCTTGTACCCACTTGGTGATGTCACAGCCATGATCGATGCCTTCGCTGGCTGGACTGCCTAGTTCCTGCTCTTCCATCACATACGATTGCAGCAGTGAATGCTCAGTCGCCATTAACGAGTCGCCTTCAGGGCTTTGGCGCATCAATCTTTGCCGAGATGACTGCACTTGCAGTATCGACTGGGTCCATCAATCTCGGCCAGGGGTTTCCTGATTACGACGGACCCGCTGAGGTTCTACAGATTGCGCAAGATCAAATCTCCGCAGGCAACAATCAATATCCGCCAGGCATTGGCATGGCAGATCTTCGACTTGCGGTCAGTGGGCATGAAGATCGTTTCTGGGGTCTCATCTACGACCCTGCGACAGAAATTCTCATCACTATGGGAGCAACCGAGGCACTCGCCGGAGCGCTCCTTGGAATTCTGAACGACGGTGACGAAGTTATTGTGTTTGAGCCACTGTTTGACACATATGCAGGATGCATAGCTTTGGCAGGCGCGGTCAGTGTGCCCATCACACTGCGTCCGCAACAATCAGGTCGTTACGAATTCGATGCTGATGAGTTGCGACGTTCAATTACGCCTCGCACGCGAATGATTCTTTTGAATTCGCCACATAATCCAACTGGTTCTGTATTCACTTTGGAAGAACTTCAAACTATTGCTGGGATAGCCATAGAGCACGACCTCATTGTTATTTCTGACGAGGTGTATGAACACTTGGTATTCGACAATAAGAAGCACATTCCGATAGCAACTCTGCCCGGAATGTTCGAGCGCACCATCACAATTTCATCGGGTGGCAAGTCGTTCAACACAACAGGCTGGAAAATTGGCTGGGCGTGTGCTCCTGCTCCATTAATCAACGCAACACGCATGGCCAAGCAATTATTCACCTTTGCTGGCGGTTCACCGTTTCAACCCGCAATTGCAGCAGGTCTGCGCTTACCCGATTCGTATTTTGCGGCCCTGGCAGCTGACCTACAGAACAAGCGCGATGTTTTGATGTTGGCTCTTGAAGAATGTGGGCTACGACCAATTACTCCTGAAGGCACGTACTTCATTACCGCCGATGTTCGCGGTCGTCGAGCCGATGGTGACGGAATCGCTTTCTGTCGCGAGCTTCCGAGTCAAGCCGGAATTGTTGCTATTCCGGCAGCAGTTCTTTATGACCCTCGACATGAATCAGAAGGTCGCCATCTGGTTCGCTTCGCTTTCTGCAAAGAACTGTCAACCATTGCTCGGGCGTCTGAACAATTGCGAGCATGGGCATGAAAGTTGCGGTAATTCAAGCCGACACTGTGTGGGAAGACAGGGACGCGAATTTCGCTCAGATCTCTCCCCTTGTTTCGACTGCCGTAAAGAACGGAGCAACTTTTGTTTTGCTCACAGAGATGTTCTCAACAGGCTTTGTTGTTGACCGAAGCGATATCGGCGAGCCCGAAGGCGGCCCATCGTCGCAATTCCTTACAAAGATGGCAAAACTTCACAACGTTTGGATTGGCGGCAGTTGCCCTGAAGTGACATCAGATGATCCTCGCCCCTTCAACTCTTTTGTTCTTGTTAGTCCCAAAGGCGAACAGCACAGGTATCACAAGATTCACCCATTTACATTCGGTGGCGAAGATACCTATTTCCGCCCTGGCAAAGATTTTGTAACAGTCGACGTTGACGGTACTCGGGTGACTCTTTTTGTGTGTTACGACCTTCGCTTCGCCGATGAGTTTTGGAAGGCTGCGGCGAATACTGACGTATTTCTGATACCAGGTAATTGGCCAGCTAGTCGCCGCGAACACTGGATGGCATTACTGCGTGCGCGAGCCATCGAGAATCAGGCATTTGTGATTGGATGCAATCGCATCGGTACTGGTGGTGGCTTGTCATATTCGGGCGACAGTCGCGTGATTAACCCTCTTGGTGAAGTAATCGCTGAAGCGCAGGATGAACCGACAATCTTGTATGCCGACATATCGGCGGCAGAAGTGCAAACAGTGCGAAGTACCTTTCCATTCATGCAGGATCGTCGATGAAATCGCGGCCACTTCTTGCCCGCCTCAGTTCACTATTGGGTGTCGCTATCGGTATCGCTGGTGTCGCATTTGTTGCCAAGACATTGGTGTCAAAGTGGGACGAAGTCAGCAATGCCTACAGCCAAGTAGATGCAATCAATCTTGTTCTGAGCCTCCTCTTAGGCCTTGCAGCCATGACCTCAATCGGATGGATCTGGGTGACAATGATCGTTGCCCGCTCGCACAATGTTCGTCATCGCAATGCCATGTCGTGGTATTTCACTGGCCAATTAGGAAAGTACGTCCCAGGCGGTATCTGGCCCATAGTGGGGCGAGCCGAACTTGCTGTGCGCAACGGCATTCCTCGTCTTGATGCATATGCCTCAACTGGCTTGTCTCTCGTTACGACATATGCAGCAGCCGTGGTGACAATTGGTATCGGAGCGGCCGCAACTACTGGCCACCGGCTCATCGCTGTTCTCATTGCTCTCGGCCTCATCGTTGCGTTTGCAGCCTTCTCACAACCTTCTCTTCGCGCAGTAATCATTCGTGTCGCAACCCGTGTCTCGTCTTCTGCTTCATCGCTGACGGACCCGAAGAGACTCGCTCGTCTGACACTCGTTCACGTTCCCGCTTGGATCTTGATGTCACTCTCCACGTCGGTCACGGCAACAGCTTTCGGAGCCAAAATCAGCATCGCTGACATGCTGTTCATCACCACCACTTCCTGGCTTGCTGGTTTTGTCGTTGTCGGAGTTCCTGGCGGTATTGGTGTTCGCGAGGCCGTGTTTACGTCACTTGCCGGAGGCATTATTGGCACTCCGATGGCAGTATCTCTTGCGCTTATGAGCCGTGTTGTCTTTATCGCTGTCGATCTCAGCGGGGCTCTGATCTCGAGCGTTATTTCGCGGCTGAATAGCTCAGCGAAATCCTGAGAAGCGATCTTTCGATATCTCTTTGCGCTGACCGCTCAGACTCTTCACGCGAAGAATGCGAACCAAGAACCAGCGCACATAACGCATGATGTAACCACGAAGTTCGCGAGTACCTTTACGCCATTTCATATAGCGATATCGCCTGGCAGCCATAAGCGATTGCTTTATCACCAGTTCGCGATGAAACGAAGCGACTTGGCGTTCTGGCTTCAGAGTACCGAAGCCGTGGTTTGGCCCTACAAGCCGTGGAGTATGTAGACCGAGGTTCTGTAGAAATGCTGCATATGCATAAGCAAATTCACCGAAGATCACTCTGTCAGTTTGAGATTCCCGAATCTCGTCTTCTCCAACCTCAATTGATACACACGAACCGTTATCAACCAAGCGACGCAATACAGACTCTGCAAATTCCGTACGACACACAACAAGACTCACGCCAGTCTTTGTAAACACGGTGCTAGGCAACCACGCATCACCCACAACCAAATCAGCAAGGAAGTTAGAGTGGTTAATGCACACATGACAACGATTCGTATTGAAGTGCCTGTCAAACGCAACTTGATACCCAAAGTCGACTCGACGGCTGGCGGTGTACACCTCACCATCGGTAGTAGTGACGGTCAATTTCCCTACGGGGCCACCACCGCGATAAGAAATATCAGAAATAGTCGCTGGGTCGTAACCCAGATATTCACCCATGGCGTTAATGCTGTGGTGCGAATACTGCCATCCGCACAACAATCCGACAGTCAAAACAATCTTGTCTCGCAATTCAGGTGCTTGAGTACGTATCCACGAATACATGCCTTCGAGCTGACACGGAATTGCTACCAGTGCAAAACGTCCTGGCGTATCTCGCAAGATTTCCAAAGCCGGAGTTTGCTTGAGGTTGTGATAAATCGAGCCCGGCAATGTATCTACATCTTCAGGCGTAGTTACCAGTCGGGCTGCAAAGTCGATTCCAGCAACATGATCAAGTGCAATCACGCCGTCGATGTCTCCGGTTGACAAGAGATTACGCAAGACCTCTTTGATGAGACCACCAGAACTAGCTGCAATATTTCGGGCACTATTTGTACTTTGCGACAAATGCACAGAGCGAACCACCCCGTATGCGCCGATTTCAGACCCAGGGAACAGATAGTTCTGCAAACCCTCATAATCAACAGCGACCGCTGGGCAAACATCAGCTGCCGCCTGAGAACCAGGAGTTTCCGGCTCAAAAATAAGCTTCTTCGGATTCAGCGAGACCCGAACAGTTGGATCCGCCATCTCGCATGCACCGCAACCAATGCACATGCCAGAAGCTATGACTCCTGAAAGGTCAGTCGTTACATTCATTGTGCTGCCGCCTCTGCAATTGCAGAAAAGTTTCGAAGCGAGCGAATCTTTACTGCAGGAAGCGCCGCAGAAATCTGTTGGGAGATTTGGTCTTTTGAAGCGAGCACTTCAGCGACAATGTCAGCAATCTCAGATGGCGTATTCAACGCTGAAGAATCAAGACCCAAGTTTGACAATCTAAAATCATCAAGAACTTCTTTGTACTTATGACTCCACCCAACAACAACTGTGGGAGTTGACGTCGCTAGCCCAGAGATCATTGCATGAAAGCGTGAAGTGACAAGGACAGAACTATGAGCTACCAGATGTCGTAATTCACCGGCGGTGAGATCAAAGTCGAGACCAAGGACTCGAGAGTCACCGGAACATTCTTCGGCAACTTCCCGACACACAGGGCCGTCATTCATTCGGCCTTCTGGCAACCCTGCACGATACGAATGAGGAGCTATGACCACACTGCGGCCAGTCTTGGCTCGGATTTCAGCCACCAGTTCCGCCATGGCTGACACATAATTCCCGCCACTCGATTCGTAGATGCCGCGCACCACAGCGCTCGGCATCACGACAATGAAATCTTTATCAATTGTTCCGAGCGCAGCATTGACAGCTTCCGGAAAGCTCGCCGCCTCATCAAGTGAAAAAGCCAAATCTGCGACATCAATAGCATTGACGCCACCAAGTGAATCAAGGTGTTCACGCGTGCGAGCCCCTCGTGCACAGACCGTTTTCACTCGACGAAGTACTAACGGTGCTAACCACTTGTTTGGAATTGTCTGAAATGGTCCAAGAGCCTGTGCAGCTTTCACCACTGGGACACCCAACATGAGAGGAACGCCCGTCATCAGCGCGTTGTAGACCACAATCGCGAACCCACGACCATCAGCAAAACTTATGCCGGCCACATCGACCACAACTGAAGCATCCAACATCGTGCGGCACCCTCGTGAACGAACCCAGAACAAAGGCAGATGAAGCTTTCGCATAACTAGCGCCAGACATGCAACGGGAAACTCGACCAGTGCAAGACGTAATGGCTGAAGCCCCACAACTGCTGCGTCTGCATCAGCGGGAACACGGGAGGCGTCGGCTTCTGGGTATGTAGTGAGAATGTCGAAACGACACCCCCCCATTTCATTGGGTAGACGTGCCATCACAGACTCAACCATTGCCGCTGCACCCTTATTGGCTGACAGCGCAGCACCGATGATTGCTATACGAACCGGTTGAGGCACAACAGTAATCGCTTACGCAGGAGGAACAGCGGTGGGTGCCTTGGTAGCACGCACAACAAGATCTGCTAGCAGCCCAACGGTGATCACTTGCAAAGCCGCAAAGAATACAAGCAGCGTGTTAGCAGCAAGTTTGAAGTCACGCCCTGCCCAGTCAAACCCCAACTTGATGAAGCCGAGAGACAGCAATGCAAGCCCAATTGGCAAGAACACTTTGAGTGGGTTGTACGACAACGTCATACGTACAACCTGCAAGATGTACCGACGCGTGTCTTTCAACCAATGGAACTTTGAACTTCCAGCGCGCGGGAAATACTGAATCGGGAAGAACGCAATCTTGTAGCCGTTTCCAAGAAACGACATCGTCAAGGTTGTCACACAAGAAAAACCCTTCGGCAACTCATGCACATACTGCATGGCCACATCACGACGGAATGCTCGTAAACCGGAATTCAAGTCTTTGATATCAGTCTCTGACAAATAGCTGGCCAATTTACGAATAATCCATTTGGCAGGCGTACGAAGGAACTTCAGGGTTCCCTCTTCCGATTGGCGCCAACCGACGATGTGGTCGTAGCCGTCCATCGCTTCGACCAGTTCAGGAATCAGGTCGTTCGGGTACGTCATGTCTACATCTGTCCACACGACGATTCTTCCGCGCGCAGCTGTCGTACCCGTACGACGTGCAGAACCGCTGCCCTGGTTCTGGCGATGACGAATCAGAGTGATGTCAGGAATCGTGGGGAGTTCTTTCTCGGATCCATCACTTGAGCCATCATCAACGACAATGATCTCGAAACTAAAGCGTGAAGCAGTCAGGGCTGCACGTACGCGGTCGATCTCGGCACGAAGGTGGCCTTTTTCGTTATAGACAGGAAGAACAACGCTGACGTCGCATTGGTCGGGGCTATAGGTCATTGTGTCGACATCTCTCTCATTAACAGTGGGTCGTTCCGACCCTTTGAAACAGTACCCGTTGGAGCACTACCTCGTCTGCGACGATGGTCCATTCCCCGTCGGTCGGTGGCTTATTGGGCATCCCATAAACACAGTTGTACTCGCCCGGAATGACGGCATCTGGGCCCGAAATATCAAAACGAACAATCTTGATGGGGTGCAATTTATAGCGCAGGTAGTAGTACGACCTGTCGTTTCGAACACCCATATCAAAACCGACTAACTGAGTGCCCGAATCTTGTACCTTCGCCAAAGTTTGACTAACGGCTACTAAATCATCCGTCCGACTGAGAATGCTGCGAGATCCCGAATACATGGAACCGGCCGCGATTGCGACTGTGAGCACAACAACAGACCATGTTCCATGGCGACGCAAAACAGTCCACAGAACCAAAGCAGCAAGTACAAACACTGCGCCAAAATTAACAAGACTTGGAGTTACCAGATACCGCACAACATCAGTACCAACGATGTTCGGGAACACGATGTCATTGCGCACGTATCCGCCTTTGACCCCATCGCCGCCGTCAATCAATACATAGAGAAGTGACAATGCACCGACGAACAATCCAGTGAGCAGCCACGCCCGTTGCGCCAGTACAAAGGATTTCTCAATACCAACGCAGGCAACTACTAACAGCGCAGGCACGAGAATCTCCACATAACGACCGTAAATCAGATGATCTCCGCGAGCGCCGTACAGCAATTGCAAACCGCCTGTGAAGATAACCAGCAGAGAACTCACAATCAACACAAGTAGCCCTAGACGTTGCGGGTCAGTCGACACTGTGCGTGCACCGCCTTCAGAACGTAAGCGCCAAACCGCAAAAGCGATACCAACACCAACCAACCCGCAAGATGTCGCAGTGAGATACCAGGTCTGACCCGCCATTGTTCGTAACAGTGCCGGCCATACGGTCGGATCAAACAGTCGACGCAACAAACGACTCTCTTGGTCATATGAAGCCCCGTACAGAGACCGCTTCACAAATTGATTGAGGAGACGAGAACCTTCATATCCGAATGCGGTAAAGAATATTGCAAGCAATGCGACACGTCGAGAAATCAAACGCTGAATCCCCCACCACAGGAACACCAACCCGACCACAGGAATGAGCAAAGTAAAACGTCCGTGTAGAGCGGGCATTAGTCCCGTAAACAATCCGAGACCGACCACTTGAATCGTTGTTCGATTCTTCGCAACTGTCATCACGAGAGAAATGAATACCAAGAATGCGAGACGCGACGCAGTCTCTGGCCACGCAAACATCGCAGTCACAATGGTGCCCGGCAAAACAAACACGAGAGCCGAAACAATGCGACCCATTAGTTTTGAAGCGCCGAAACCCCGAACAGCAAGTCGCCCAGCAAACCATGCCGTCAAAACCGCCAAAACAACGTTGGCTAAAAGAGCAAACCGATACGAGCCGTGAAGAGAACCAGTCAGCAGCGCACCTAGTCCGGTCAC
>Ga0209296_1002571_pt1 | contig 12943 bp, 19 predicted proteins | sample S_130206_EF_Meta_FD_187319 | JGI IMG/M metagenome (GOLD analysis project Ga0209296, IMG submission 187319) | Freshwater microbial communities from Lake Simoncouche, Canada to study carbon cycling - S_130206_EF_MetaG (SPAdes) (version 2) | ecosystem: Environmental > Aquatic > Freshwater > Lake ...
GTCAGGAGTCGGTGCAGAAAAAAAATTATTTTTATTTTTATTTTCTAAATCTGTTTTGTTATTTGGGTTTGCGGTTGTTGACAGTTTTGGTTTTTGTTTTTGTTTTGTTTGTTGTTCGTCTCGTGCTGTTCGATACTTGTTGCCTCTTGTTGCGTTGCATTTGCGGCACGCTGGTACGAGGTTGTCAAGTTCTGATGTGCCGCCTCTGTCTGTTTCTATTAAGTGATCTGCCTCTGTTGCTACGTTATGGCCGCACCAGTGGCATGGTGGGTTGTCACTCAATATGAGTTTGCGGTTGCGAATGTATGTCGCTGATGCGTGTTCTGTTGATCGTCGTTTAGCCGGCATGAGGCTCACGCGCTTCGCTTGTGCTAACGCGGCGCATACGCGCCTTGTTGTCGGTTTGTTGGTGGTGGTGTGTCATGTCGGGTGTGCCTTTGTTGTGTCGGTTTGTTTAGTGTATGTCAACTGGTGTGTGTGTTGTGAGACAGTGTGATAATGCTCTACCCATCGGGCTGCCTCAATCCGATTACCTTGCATATCACCCGATTATGTTTACGGGTCGCTCAAGCACATTGCATTAGCGCTCTCGTGTATCAGTGTTAATGCGTGCTCGTCTAACTGCGTTACCGCAGATCATCCAACCGCGATGCGACTCGCTTAGGTATCCGGTACTAACCGATTGTGTGGGTCTTACTTCTTATCAGACCATGCCATCAGCACGGTGCATAACATTGCTAAAGCCAACGCAAGCCAGACTGTGCGGCTCACTTCTTTAACCCATCAATCACGGCATGGCATTGGCTACTCGTTAACGTCTCAACTATTACGTCATCAATCTGTAACAATCGGTGAATGTAGTCAAGTAGTTGTAGGTCATCCCAACCTTTACCGCGTGCAAGGCTCTTTAAGAAACCGATCTGTTTGGCTGTAGCGCTGCCATGTGCATCTGGTCGAGGGGTACTTGTTAATCGGTTAACCTTTGCCATTTCCTCAGATGATGTGCGCTCACCTGTATGGCCAATCTTGCTGTTGCTTATCATGCGACCTATTGCGCTGGTCTCACAGTTTTCTAGAAACGAAGTTTTGTTTACTTGGCTATTACCAAATACTTCCTCTGCATATCCGGTTGCAATGAGCCTGTCATCATTGTTGTATCCTTCAGCACGCATAATTATTGTTGAGCCGTCATAGTGATGAATTGTGGTAATGATACGGCCGTTGTCAAACTCTGTCCACCAGCGCACTAAGCGTTGTGCAACTGTTTCATAAAGTGCAAGATCGAACGCCATCAGACTGTTCTGATCTCTCGTGTCTCAATAAATGTTGACCAATCAGGTCGCTCGTCAAGCATCATTCGTGCGTAGTGTGCTGCGTAATTGTTGTTGATCTTAAATTGGCTGTTTGGGTCATCTGCTCTAATCATTGAGTTGTAACGACAAACCTCAAACAACAGTTGTAGGCCAATGCGTTTGCGACCTTTGAGCCACAAATCGTTAGCGAGGCGCATCAGTTCGTCAAATATGTGTGGGTTTTTTTTGTGGTAATCAAGAAACTTGTCGTGTATTCCCATTGATGCATAGAACGCTGGATGGTATTTAGTTCCGGCTAAACCGTGCGATATTGTAAACAACTCATCACTCATGTCGGGTTTCCTTTGGTCGGGTTTATTGGTTTAACTTTAGCACACGCTTTTAGGCCGGGATGACACCACAAGATTTTGGTTGGGTTGGTTGCATGACGTGTGCCGTGCATCATCAGATCGCATTTTTTACAGCGCTCGTATAACATTTATTGCCGCTTTGATTACTGAGGCGTTAAATCTGTTTTGCTCGCCACCTATCGTCATGTGTGCGTCGTACATCAGCACCAATTCATCGAGCAAGATGTTGTGGTCATCGAGTCGGTCTATTGGGCGCGGTTTATGGTTGGGTCGCACAATGTCATCTATCATTTCGCCAAATACTTTGCCAAGTTTGTCGCTGTAGTTATCGGGATACATCTGTCTTGTCTCCTCTGTAATGCCGGGTTCGGGATATGGTGTGTCGGTCATGGGTTGGGCAGCGCCCATGCCGACCAGCCAACCTTACGCCAGAGGTGTAACGCGGCAAGGATATTTACGTCTGGGTTAAATAGATCATCTCGTTGCTTAATGATGCCAGCCTCTTTGAGCCAACGGTCGTGCACTGAGTTGACTTGGAATAAGCCACGCGAGCCACCGTTTGAGTCTTTAGCGTTAAGCGCCAGAGGGTTGCACGCGCTCTCACGTTGCATAACTCGCAAGATCATTGGTGACTCGCTGATTGGCCATCCGGCAACAATGGCATCGTTCAGGTATTCCATACAGCCTTTGTACGGCAGTGTGATAGTTGGTGCAACGGTCACTGGCACAACACTGTTGAGCGTGGTCGTGATCTGTATGCCCGGTTGCAATTTTGGCTCTGGCGGTTTGTTGGCATCCCAGAGCAACGTAAATGCTGCTAGACCACTAATGAACCATGCACCTATTTTGATCGTCAAATAACTCATTATTTTTTCTCCAATTGGTAAGGCGTTTGCCAAGAGTCGCCAACGGCGCTCTTAAACGCAATCTGTGCGTGTAGTACTTTGCCGTTATCAGGGTCGCGAAATATCTGGACTAAGACCATTTGATCTGTGTCGAGGTGTGTTGTGTAAACCTCGTAAACGTATGTTTTGGCGTCAGCCATATTGCATCTCCCCTTATCGTCGGTACTTTGACCTTAGGGTATTACTGTGGTAATTCGGTGAATACCCTCTCAAACGCTTGTTTTACAAGGTTTGGTGCGTCTGCCATTTGTGGGTTAATCTCAATATGTAGCCAATCGCCGCCCGGTGCGCCGTGTATCTCTGGCTTGCTGTATGACTTCCATGCTTGTCGATCGCAGCGCCAGCCTCGACCGTAAGCCTTTGGGAAATAATCAAGCACGCACTCGACACCAAGCGCGTTGGCGTTGGCTAGCACAATGTTAATAAACGCAATTGAGCCTTTACGGTTAGCGTTTGGGTGTTTCTCTGATGGTCGGTATGACAAGTCAACTGCTCGACCGGTGGCGTGCACGCTGAGAGCCTCTGATCCTCTCATCGTTCTCACACCGAATGAGCCGTTATTCCAAAACGCGCCTGCACCGTATTTAATACTTTGTCTAATCCATTCATCCATGCCGGCGCGTGGGCCTTTAGCCTCGCCGTCGCTGTTACCTGTGTACGGCTTTGAGCCGGGTACTTTAGGGAGTGCTGGTAGTACTGGCATCAGCCGGCTTTGCTTTAAGTCCGTTGGCGGCAACAAGACCAGACAATGTGCCCGTCATAAAGATTGAGAGTGTCTTTAGTAGATCGATAAAGGCTTGATCGTTTGGTGCTTGTTTCTCTGGCTGTTCGACAAACCCTAAAAAATACACAAAACCTATAACAGTTATTGCAAAGGTAATTGCGATTGTGCAAGCGACAAATACAATCATGCGTGCGTGTAAGTAGTCAATCTCTGATCTGTCTTTAGCCATTGTCGCATTGCCTTACTGTTATGCAATGTGCAGGCAGCGCGCTATTGCGTACAGTTTTCTTGCCAGCGTTTGTGCGTGTTGTTTCGCACGCGGTCAAGGCAAGTGCAAGCATGACACTAGCCAAGTAGTAGCGCGGCTTCATCAGCACTAATGCCTAAACGAGTAAGCAATGCAACTTTTGCTGCTGCCTTTGCTGCTGGCTCTGCCAACATTTCTTCCTGTACCTCAGGCCACAAAGCATCAAGCGCGGCTTGCGTTGGCTTTGTGCCATCACTTAGCCAAGTCAAACCTGTGTAATCGTCACCGTTTAATGTCCACTCTTTACCGGCATAACGGCGTGATAAAACTGCTGCATAATCGGTCATGCTGAAATCTCCATGACTGTAATTGTGCTTGCGGTGCGTGCTCGACCAGCGACATCTGCGTCACTTTCAGAGCGATTTATGTACATACTGTTTGATGTTACGCGGCAATCAAGTTTGTAAGTTGTGGCCGATGTTGTTGCTGGACTGTCTAAGTAAATGACTGACCCTGTAATAGTCCAGTTTGTTTGCCCGGCTTGCATCTGAAAAGTTGCAGGCGTTCGTGAGCCTGCTGTGTCACCAATACTGATTGCGGTAGAGCCTCTAAGTAAACGCACAAAACTGTCGTTGTTACTTGGACTGTGACATCCGTTAATGCTTGAGACAACAAGTATTTTGCTAGATGATGATGATGGAGTAATGCTTACTGACATACCAGTGATGTCGGTAAATGATGTTGATGATGTTGTAAATGTGTCAGTTTTTGTTGTGCTAACAACTTGCAGTACGCGAAACGCGCCACGCAAATCATTTAACTGTGCGGCAGTTAAAACGGTGTTTGCGACAAACGCTGCTGGAAGAGTGGTAACTGCGGCCATAGTTAAACTTTATCCTAACGCATTAGTTGAGTTGATGATGCCGTATGTGATGTCATCCAAAATCAGGTCTGAGAGCACGGTTGTGGCTGCCGTGTAGATCGTGACTCGATGCCCGGTTGAGACATTGATGCGGTGCTCTATACCCTCAACGCTTAAATCTTGTGTGATGGTCAACGGGCTGCCACTGGTAAATGTCTTGACGGCGCTTACTGTGTCACCAATTTCTACGGCCGTGATTGTGGTTTTTTGTGGGTCTGTAAGCGTGATGTAACTGGTTGAGATGCTGGTAAAACGTGGCAACGGCAACGGCACAAGTAGGTAACTGGCAAGGGTTGCAGCCTGTGCATTGCTGCTTAAAAGGCTGTCTGTGATGGCTTGTGTTTGCGTAAAATACTGGCTTATTGATGATGCGTTGTTGGCGTTTTGTAATGTGCCGCCAACCTCAATAGTCACGTTGGCATTGTTAATTACTGGTGATTGGTCAAACTCGACTTGTAGCACGTCATAGTCAAACCCGCCACCGGCATCAGTAAACGTGGCAATAGGTGCTGAGAGGGTTGTGCCCGTTCTCGCTTGCGCGGTCAGCACGTTTGTTTTACTACAGAAAATGCGGCCTTGCTCTGCCTCTTGGATGCGGTTGAGGTAGGCGTTTACGTTTGTGCCTGAGGCGATTGTGTAAGCGCCTAGCGTGGCTGTAGGTGAGGCTGTGAGCGATGTTGAGCCTGTGTAGGCTGCGGCCGTTAAAACGGCTGTAATGCGCGCTGAGGAGTTTTGGCTACTGGTCACGGTTTCGGGCAAAAAACCTTGTGAGAGGGTAAAAATGTCATCTGCCGCAAACACCGCATATTGGGTTAAACCATCCATTGTGTACTGCTGGTTAAACGTGGTGATTTTGCCTGTAAAAATGCGTGCACCGTTACGGCTTAACCGGATGTCTCTTAGCGGTGCTAGTCCGGGTTGCTCTGTAAGTGTGTTGTAATACGGGCTAGAGGTGTTAAACGGGTCTAGGTCACGGTTTGTTTTCGGTATGTTAATTGACACCGCCATCTGTCCCGGCCCAAACACATCGCGTGGTCGTTTACGGCCTCGACTTACCGTGATGTCTTGCACAAGATTTGATATGTCAACGTAATCTGTGCCATCGCCGTCTAATACGGCAGTGCCGTTTAGGGTTGAGTCATCCAAGTAAAACGCTGACGAGTCGTAACCTGTTGAAAGTTCTAGTAAGTATGTGCCGCCTGAGATGACGGTTGCACCGGGCATTACCTGATCGCCAAGTTAAGTGGGCCGTAGACCTGCGTGTACTGTGTGAGGCTGTCGAGTACTGCTTGGCCTGTTTGGGCATTGCTCATCACACCGCTTACATTGATTGTGACACCGCCGCCGGGCACGCCTGAACCTTGCTCTGGCCGTGATGGTGTTAATGGTGTTACTGATGGAACTTTTACTGACGAGTCAAATGTTGCGCCAATACCTTTAAGATCGGCAAGAGTTAAACCTTTAGCACCAAGCCTTTTTTGTGCGGCATCAAATGCTGCCTCAATACCATCAAAATATGATTGTGCGTTAGAAACTCCAGCGCCATACCATTTGTTTGCGGCAGCCAACGCAATGCGATCTGCTACATCGTTAACTGATTTGACCAGAGCATTGACACCTGTTGGCCCAGTGATGTTCTCTTGTGCGCCAAGTACCAACTCATGTGCAATGGCTGCACCGGACTCACCGCCGGCGTCGAGCACGGCTTGTAATGCATCAAGTGATATGCCTCGTTGTAAGAGTGTGTTGATGTCCTCGCCATAGGTTTTGATACCTTCAACTTGAGAGTTAAGGCCCTCAAGAAAACCTGATGTCACATCTGTGCCGGCTTGCACAGCGTTAACTGCGGCTGATGCTTCATCAAATTGACTCTTTATTCCATCAAAGTATTTTTGAGCGGAACTAACACCCTCACCATAAAAACGATCGGCAGTGTTTTTGCCAAGTTGATCGGCAGTTTCCATAACCGATTTAACAAGAGCGTTTACACCTTCTGGCCCTGTGATGTCATCTTGTGCGCCGGTCAAAAGATTGCGTGCGATGGCAGCACCGGACTTTGAGCCGGCAGCCAAAATCTGTTTGAGAGCATCCTCTGACAGACCTTTATCTAACAACATTTTTATGTCATCGTTGTATTCTTTAATTGCTTTTACTTGGTCGCGTAGACCTGTGATAAATCCATCTGGGCCTTCGTTGGCTGTCTTAAAACTGAACGAGTCTTTTATACCGGCAGCAATACTTTTAGCAAAATCATTAAATGTTGCTTTTGTTTTGCTTAATTCATCGCGCGCATTTTCTAAACCCTTACTCAAATCATCGGCGATAACTTGCGCTGCATCCTTAGTTGTTTCTGCCAACTTGTTTAACTTATCTTGAGCATCAGAAACAATTGCACCAAAACTAAATGTGCTTTTAATTCCTTTAGATACCTCAGATGATAGATCATTAAACTTATCTTTTGCTTCCGACAAAGCAATCTTTGCTTTATTAAGAGACTCAGTTATGTAATCGTTTAGAACTGCTGAAACATTTTTTACACGTTCGGCCATCCGCTTTTGTGCTTCGGTAAGTTCCTTTGTACCTTTTGCTGCATCCCTTGTTGCTTTATCTTGTGCCTCGATAATTGCTATTGCTTGTTGAGTCATGCGCGCTGACGCTGTGACTTGTACTTGCAAATCTGAAACAGCCGTTACTTGTCTTGTAGTTGCATCTGTACCGGCAATTTGTGCAGTCGTTAAATCTTTTGTTTTATTCTTGAAAATAGTAAGCGCACCCATCGCTACTACAAGACCGGCAGCAATTGCGGCTGCACCAACGCCTAATGTCATGGCAGTATTCTTTGCCGTTTCTGATGCGGCCATAGCCCAATTCAATGCAGTGGCAACAATCATTACAGCGTTAGCGGCTTTTTGTACAGCAACGTATGTAGCGATTGCTGTTGCTATACCTGCAATACCTGTGCCGATAGCAATTATTACATTGACGTGATTGGCGGCCCAATCAGAAAATGTAACAAGCATTGGTATGACGGCTTCAAGTGCCGGCAATAATGCCGTACCCAGACTTTCTTTCATGTCAGTAAATGCGCCGCTCATCAACGCAAGTTGACCTTGTGCGCTCTTACCGGCTGCGTCTGCTGCACCCTTAAAATTGCTGCTCAATACTTTAATAACTTCATTAAGACCAGCACCGTCTTTAATCATTTTGGTAATCTCTGGTGACAAACTCTTTATACCTTTGAGGTTGCCTGCATAGGCCGATGCAAGAGCGTCTGTTACTGTTCGTAAATCTTGACCTGTGCCGGCTTGGATATCCATCGCCAAACTCATGGCCTCTTGCGCTTTAGTAAGCGATCCTGTGCCTCTTACAAGTTGTGCAAATGCCGGCCGTAACTCATCGTCTGCGACACCGGATGCACGCGACATTTGCGTAATCATTTTTTCTGTCGCTGCAATTGTTTCATCTGATGCACTAACCGTATTTTTTAAGGCTTGTGCTAGTTGCACTTGACTCTCTTGATCCTCGATGGCAGCCTTGACAGCAAATCCACCGACGGCAGTCATTGCCGCCAACGCACCTATGGCTGGTAAAAATGCTTTTTCAAGTGCAAACCCGGCTTTCTGGCCGTTGGTCTCCAATTGTTTAAGTTGCAAAATGGCTTGCTCGAACCCTTTACCGCCAAGACTAGAAACGATGGGTATATTAATTCCGGCCATTTTGCGCCTCTATATTTCTGTTCATTAGGTTGGTTACAGTCTCCACTATTTTTAACACTTCTGCTGTGACTTGTTGACGATTTTTTTCTACAGCCACATCAATGGCTCTAGGTTGTGGCCCTACTTCTTTATTAAGCATGGCAACAAATAGTGATTGAGTGTTTCTACCAGCATGATCGTAGATCGCACCGGCAGCATCGGCTTGTTGTATAACCATTAATTGATATGGCTTTGCACCGTAAGCGACCTGCTCAGTGTGAGTTACAACGCCATCGCTTGTGCGGCCGTAGTTGACGTAGCGTTCTTTTGATGCACGCACACCAACTTTGACCTTAAAACCCTTTTGTACTTGATCAGTTTTCCAACGTGTTTCACGGCCTTTTACCAGATTGCCTCGTGCCATACCTGATAGTGGCGCATTGTTATTAAGCGAGTTAGGGAACGATGTAACCATTGATCTTGCTTCACTGATAATAATTTCGCCTGCGTTTTTGATGTCTTTGGTTACTTGGCGGCGATACTTATTGTCAAAAGTATTTAACTCTTTTAGAGTTTCTTGCACTCCGTAAATGCGTACAGGCGCAGGCCCGGCAGCCATTAGCGGCCACCACGTTGCTTGTTAAGTATCTCTATTACGGCGTTCATGTCGTCTGCCTCAAATGTAATCTCTGGCGGCCAGTAGCCGGTGGCAACGACGATCTCTGCCAGCGCGCGCCTTACTGAGCCGTGTCCGCTTTTGGGTCTTGTGTCTCCAAGACATCAATGCTCAAGAGTGACGATATAAACTGGTCAAGCGATCCGGGTACTGTAGTACCGCTTGCGCGTGTGGCTTCGTAACACAAATAAGCCAAATCCTCAACACCAATACCTGATGCCATATCTGATGCTTTGCGTTTGTACTTGCGTTCCCATGATACGACAGTCATCAAATTGGTTGTTACCTCGTTGACAGTGCCATCAGTAAATGTGGCTTTAAGTTTTAATTGCATCTTGCCTCTTTCGTGTCGGGCCGTTTCCGGCGAGAATTAATTAAGCGATTGCTACTGAGTATGCGCCACCAGTGAACGAAATATCGATGGTATCTAAAGCGCCAAGTTGGCCGTTGACAATTGGCAACGACTCTAGGTATGCGCCAGTAAGTGTTGACTCAGGGTTAGTGGCTGATGTGGCAGCGCTAGTTGGCTTGACTTTGACGGTTACTTGCGTGCCAACAAGAGTCTTAAGTGTTGCATAAGTTTCTGATGCAGCAAACGAATTGTACATAGTTACTGTGAGTGTGCTGTTTTCTAGGCCACCAACGTATGAGCGATTGGTCTGACCAAATGCAGTGGACTCAAGCGATTCGATCATGCGAGTAAAAACTGCTGATGTGCATTGGTCGGTCATATCAACTGCGTTGATTGTGACTACCGGGTTAGATAGATAGGTGCTTGTTGCCATGTGGGTTAGTTCTCCTCGTTGGTGTCTTTACTAGGTTTATCAGATTTTGTGCTCTTAATGGTGGATTTGATAAAGCCACCCTCGATCAACGCTTCAACATTGACACCATCGGCAGGTTCATAGACATCGCCTACTGTGCCAAGTCTTGGTGATGCAATTGTGTATGCCATATTTGTGTCCTAACTTTGTGCCTGCACATTGATGTTTAGATCATACGCTGCTAACTCGCTACCACCGATGATAGCAATAGTTGGCCTGCCATCTGTGACACCTATTCGAGCGCTAACTACTTTGGCTGCCAAGTTCATAAGGCTGCGTTGAGCATCTAAGTTGCCCGGCCCAACCGTAAGCAATCTGACTGGATATGACAATGTGAACACGGCACGGCTAAAACCTGTAAAAGATGGCGCGTCAATAAACACACACGGCGGTGAGATATTGCGTGGGTCTGTTACTACCTGCAAGCCTGTAACGGCGCTCAGAGTGGCTGCTAAGTTGTCTAGCGCCGTGTTAAATAGATCGGTGTAAGCAACTGGTGTAGGCATTAGGCAACCTGTGCGCGGTTGACACCTAGCAACTGTTTGATCATTGGGCTAAGGCCGTTAGACCCACCAGTGACCATGCCATCAAACGAGGCAAAGTCTGTAACAGAGCCGCGCTGACGGTACAAGAAACCGCCATAGGCGCGTGTGCCAAGACCTACGGCCGTTGACGGCAGCACAGTTAATGAGTCGTGGTAGCCAGCCTCTTGACGTCTAAGGTGGCAAAACGCTGACGCGGCTGCTGCACACAATGTAAGAAACGCGGCATCTGCTGCGGTCGCTGTGCCGATGCCTAGCCAATCCTCGACATCAGTTGCAGATACCCAAGTACACACCTGATTATAAGTAATCGTGCCAGTGGTAGTTGCTACGCGCTCAACATTGCTACCTGTGCACCGGTACATAACCTGATTAGGCAAAGGCACATTGGTATCAAACATCGGAAAGCCATCCGAGTCAATTCCAATGTATAGATATTGCGGGATTGCTTGAACAACAAATGTGCCATTAAACGGTACGGCCACTGATGCAATGGTGACACTTTCACCAACAGCGATCTCTGTTGGCTCAAGCGTTTGCACTACTGCATAGTTGTCTAGCAACTGTTTGCTTGTAACTGTGTAAGTACTCATGGCGGTAAAGCCGCCTCTCGTTTACAGGTTGGTTACGTCGATGTTGCGGATGAGATCAGTGATCGCACCAAATGTCGCAAAATATCCATAATAACTGAACGTCCGCGAAATCGTAGTGGGCGAGTCCACTGACATCATGCCACGCATATTTTCGTAGCACTCGAAAGCGCGTGATGCATTAGCAACAATCAAAGTGTTTTCATCAATTACGTCAAACTGGCTATCAACAACAATGTTGAGACCCATTGGGTTTTGACCTGACCATGATGCTGCATTACCTGCGCCGAGTGTGTTCATGCCGAGCAAGCCCGGTGCGCCGATCGCTGGGAACACTGGACGGTTCTGATCGTCAACCAATTGACCGAGCAACTGCCACACTTTTACGGATGTGTACATCGTGTCAACAAAGAAGTTTGTGCCAACTGATGCGTCATACGCTGCGGTGTAAATTGCTTGCAACAAGTTTTCTGGGCTTGTTCCATCCCATGTTCCTGAGTTGATTGATGCACTACGCAAGTTGGTGCAAGCGTAGTTGTCGGTTGCCAACATATATTGGCCCATCAAGTCGTTAAGGATTAATCCCATCGCGGCTGGATCGGTCATGTCAATCAATTGCATACTCATTTCGGCGCTGCCTGCAAAAGTTTTGCGCTCAACTTGGTTTGCATCAATCACCATTGTCGTTGCTGACACCACCGAGTTTTGTGGTGACTGCTGTGCTGCTGATGTGTGCGTGCCGATAGTTGGTCTAATGAATGACGTGCCGTTGCCGTTCGGTAGAGCGCGTGCACCAAATGATGTCACTACAGGTCTGATGTAATTTAGATTTTGTACGAGCGGTGCTAAAACGGGATTTGGCAAAAGGCCGGGTGCATCAGTGGTGGCCGTATCTCCTGCTGCTGCTTGCAACGCGGTCTGATCTTTTTTTACGGCTGCCTTGTAAGCCAAGTTGACTTTTGCAAATGTGTCTCCACCAATGTGCATGGCGGCCATGTACTCGCCCGGTGTTGGCATTGCAAATACGCGTGCTGGCTCTGCCCACAATGGTTGTGGTGCTTGTGCTGCCTCGACTGGTGTTGCTGTTACTTCGCTCATAGGTTCTGTCTCCTCTGTGGGTTCTGTTTCTATAGTACTTATTTCTGGCTCATCTTGTGGGATACTCGCCGCAACCTCTGTAATCAGAGCGCCTGCAAATGCACCTTCGCTGACTGTTGATAATTCTGACCATTTGGCTTGCTCAATGACCATGATGTGCTGATCGTTAAAATGCCATTTGGTAGGTGTCACACCAACGGATACGCCGTCAATGATGCCCATACCGCACAACGTCAAAATCTCGTTGCCAAGTGCGGTGGGTGCAATTTTTGCGCTGAACAACATTGCTTGATCGCTGTCCACTCGTTGGTTAACAATGCCAATGATTTGCTCAGAGTTGTGTTGGTTAAACAGTTTTGGGTTACGGCCATCAGTTGGTAGCGAGCCGGGTAGAAACATTACTTGCGTACCGTCTGCAACGGTTGCTGGTGTGTTGTAAGTTACCGCAATGCCGCTGATGGTGCGTGATGGTGCGCCGTCTGGTGCTGCTGCATCTACTGTAAATGGGCTTGCCTCAAGTCTGATCATGATGGTGATATTACACTTGGAATGGTTGTTGGTGTGGGATTAGGCATATTTTTGTTGGTGGCATCGGCCATCTCTGCACCGTATTCGCCGGCTAAATAATCCTCAACATCAAACTCAACGAACTGACCAGCCGGCAGACACATTGATAATGCTGATGCGATTGCGTCTGCAAATGGTCGAGCGCCAAAAGTCCAAAGCAACTCGCGTGCTTCTGCTGCTGTTGTGTATGAATATGAGCCAATGTTTGCGCCTAACAAATATGGTGGCACACCGCACAAGTTGGCCATCTCTTTGACTTGAAACTCTGACGCGTCAATCAAAAGCATCTTGTCTGGGCTCGTCGCGGTCTCAATGTAATGCACCTCTGGAGACAGCGCGGCCGTTTGGTTGGTCGCTCTAGCCGCGTTAAACGATGCCGCTAGATCAGCCAACTCGGTTGATGACAACGGCTCTGAGCCAGCCTGTACTTGTAGCACACCAGCCGGTATTGCACTTGATGCGTTGCGGAAACGTGCAGCCTCAAGTTTGC
>Ga0209296_1002574_pt1 | contig 12934 bp, 9 predicted proteins | sample S_130206_EF_Meta_FD_187319 | JGI IMG/M metagenome (GOLD analysis project Ga0209296, IMG submission 187319) | Freshwater microbial communities from Lake Simoncouche, Canada to study carbon cycling - S_130206_EF_MetaG (SPAdes) (version 2) | ecosystem: Environmental > Aquatic > Freshwater > Lake ...
TCCGCTCATTTCTTTTGCGTGAAGCATCAATCAACCAACGCATTGCAAGCGCCATTCTTCTAGACGGACGAACCTCAACAGGCACTTGATAGGTTGCCCCACCTACCCTGCGAGATTTAACCTCTACACGTGGCTGTACGTTTTCTAATGCTTTAGAAAGAACCTCTAATGGCATTTCATGGCCCTTACCTTCAATCACACCTAATGCACCATATATAATGCTTTCAGCAACTGATTTCTTGCCACTTTCCATAATCATATTCATAAATTTGGTCAGCATTAAGCTACCGAATCTTGGATCTGGAATGATTTCTCTTTTTGTAGCTATTCTTCTTCTTGACATTTACTTACCAAATAAAATTAGCTTTTAGGGCGCTTCGTTCCATATTTAGAACGTCCACATTTTCTATTATTTACACCTGATGCATCTAAACTACCACGAACAACGTGATAACGAACACCTGGCAAATCCTTTACACGACCACCACGAATCAACACAACGGAATGCTCTTGAAGATTATGACCCTCACCACCAATATAACTACTTACCTCAGCACCGTTAGTCAATCTAACACGCGCAACTTTTCTTAAAGCAGAGTTTGGTTTTTTTGGTGTGGTTGTGTAAACACGAGTACAAACGCCACGACGTTGAGGACAAGCCTCCAAAGCAGGAACGTTACTTTTTTCTATTTTTTTAGCTCGAGGCTTGCGGACCAATTGATTGATCGTGGCCATATTTCTACTCCAAAATATATTTTTAACTGTCAGATCAATAGAATAACCTACCAATAAAGGCATAACAGGTTTTAAATAAATAAAACACAATGCCCGACTACAGCAGGTTATAATACTGGCTATTTTACATTAGGTCAAGCCTTAAATATTCAAGGCTTGTTTAAGCGCTTCTTCTACATCTTCTACATCAATATTTGACGACATTTCAACATCACTTACTGTTTCCGTTATTTCAAGTCTTTTGCGACGACTTTCATGATATGCCAAGCCTGTTCCTGCTGGGATCAATCGTCCAACAATTACATTTTCTTTTAATCCTTGCAAACTATCACTGAGTCCACGAACGGCTGCATCAGTAAGTACACGCGTTGTTTCTTGGAATGAGGCTGCTGATATAAATGACTCAGTTGCTAAAGACGCTTTTGTAATACCGAGTAAGATAGAATCATAGCTCGCTGGAATTTTCCCATTCGCTTCTGCATGATCATTTTCTTCACGCATTGCTGCTCTTTCAACTTGCTCCCCTTTCATGAAGCTTGTATCACCAGCTGCTGTAATTTCAACTTTACGTAACATTTGGCGAATAATTGCCTCAATGTGCTTATCGTTAATTTTTACACCCTGCAATCGATATACATCTTGTATTTCTTTGACTAAATAATTAGCCAATTCTTCAACACCACGCAAACGTAAAATATCATGCGGGGTCAATTCGCCTTCTGCAATGGTCTCACCTTTTTCAACCTGCTCACCCTCAAACACGGTAATATGGCGCCATTTCGGTATTAAGGTTTCAAATTGCTCACCATTCGAATCAGTAATAGTGACACGTTGCTTACCTTTCGTTTCTTTACCAAACGAAATCGTACCACTTGACTCTGCCAAAATCGCAGGATCTTTTGTTTTGCGAGCCTCAAATAAATCTGCAACACGAGGTAGACCACCCGTGATATCACGTGTCTTACTTGATTCTTGTGGTATACGCGCTATGACGTCACCAATTTTTACTTCTCCACCATCTTTAATACCGGCAATCGCCCCTGCTGGTAAAAAGTATTGAGCCGTAATATCAGTTCCCGGCAAATAAATTGCATCACCATTAGTATCTAGTAATTTTACCATTGGACGCAATTCTTTACCCGCACTACCACGTTGTTTTGGATCAATTACCACAAGCGAACTCAGACCAGTAATTTCATCTGACTGTGTTTGAACCGTTATGCCATCAACAAAATCTTTCAACTCAACAATACCGTCTACTTCCGTGATAACCGGATGCGTAAATGGATCCCAAGTGACTATTATTTCGCCCGCTTCAACACGCTCATCTTCCTTCTTCGAAAGAACCGCACCATAAGGAATTTTGTAGCGTTCACGTTCACGACCATATTCGTCAACAACACCCACTTCACCTGAGCGTGAAACAGCAACTAAATTACCTTCACGGTTAATAACACTTTTCAAATTACTTAAACGTACAGAACCCGCTGATTTCACTTGCACATTACTGATAGCTGCAGCTCTTGATGCAGCACCACCAATATGGAAAGTACGCATTGTTAACTGTGTTCCTGGCTCACCAATTGATTGAGCTGCAATAACACCAACGGCTTCACCAATATTAACTAGATGTCCACGCCCTAAATCTCGGCCATAACATGCAGCACAAACACCATGACGACTTTCACATGTAATAATTGAACGCACTAACACATGATCAATACTGTTTTTTTCAAGTTGCAATACCCAATCTTCATCGAGTAATGTCCCTTTTGGAACAAGAATGATCTCACCCGCCTTATCCATCACATCATGCGCAGCTATTCGACCTAAAACTCTTTCTGATAAAGGCTCAACAACATCACCGCCTTCAATGATTGGCGTCATAGACAAACCGTTGTTTGTTCCACAATCTTGTGAACTGATCACCAAATCTTGCGCAACGTCAACTAAACGACGTGTCAGATACCCAGAGTTAGCTGTTTTCAAAGCGGTATCCGCCAAACCTTTACGAGCACCATGCGTTGAAATAAAGTATTGTAATACGTCAAGACCTTCGCGGAAGTTCGCCGTAATTGGTGTTTCAATAATTGAACCATCTGGTTTTGCCATCAAACCACGCATACCTGCTAACTGACGAATCTGAGCAGCAGAACCCCTAGCACCCGATTCAGCCATCATAAACACAGAATTAAATGATTTCTGTTCTTTAATCTCACCTTCTTCGTCGGTATAAGATTCTTTACCTAAACCATCCATCATCACTTTAGCGATCTGATCATTCGCATGGGACCAAATATCAACAACCTTATTGTAGCGCTCACCATCCGTAACAAGACCAGACGCGTACTGACTTTGAATTTCCTTCACTTCTGCATTGGATGCCGCTAAAATTTCATCTTTTTTAGCTGGAATCACCATATCTTCAATACCAAATGAAATACCTGAGCGAGTTGCACACTTAAAGCCCAAATACATCAGTTGATCTGCCAATATGACAGTATCTTTATTACCCATATAGCGGTAACTGTAGTTGATAAGACGTGAAATATTTTTCTTTGTCATATCACAGTTTACTAAATCAAACGGCATACCTTCTGGAATGACTTCCCATATTAACGAACGCCCGACCGTTGTCGTTACGCGATGCGTTTTATAGCTAACTTGAGCTTCTGCATCCGTTACTTTTTCAGTAATACGCAACTGAATTTTAGTTTGGAATTCAACTATTTTCTCAGCCAACGCTTTATGAACTTCACTGACACTTTCAAAAATTCTTGGACTTTTTTGCGTGTCATTTCCAATCGCATTCATTTTTTCGCGACTGATATAGTAAAGCCCCAAAACGACGTCTTGAGACGGATTAATAACTGGCTCACCATTTGCTGGCGATAAAATATTATTGGTTGCCATCATCAATGTGCGCGCTTCTAATTGCGCCTCAATTGATAATGGTACGTGAACCGCCATCTGATCACCGTCAAAATCAGCGTTAAACGCACTACATACGAGCGGATGCAATTGAATTGCTTTACCTTCAATTAACGTTGGCTCAAATGCTTGAATACCAAGACGGTGCAATGTTGGAGCGCGGTTAAGTAGAATTGGATGCTCACGAATAACTTCTTCAAGAATATCCCAAACTTCAGCGCCTTCACGCTCCACCATTTTCTTAGCGGCTTTAATGGTCGTTGCTAAACCACGGAATTGTAATTTACTAAAAATAAATGGTTTGAATAATTCGAGCGCCATTTTTTTAGGCAGACCACATTGATGTAAACGCAATGAGGGACCAACAACAATAACCGAACGACCAGAATAATCGACTCGCTTTCCAAGTAAATTTTGACGGAAACGCCCTTGTTTACCTTTAATCATATCTGCAAGCGATTTCAATGGACGACGATTCGTACCTGTAATTGCCCGACCACGACGACCATTATCTAGAAGTGCATCAACGGACTCTTGCAACATACGTTTTTCGTTACGAACAATAATGTCCGGCGCACTCAAATCAAGTAAACGATTCAAACGGTTATTACGATTGATTACACGACGATACAAATCATTCAAATCAGATGTTGCAAAACGACCGCCATCAAGTGGCACTAAAGGTCGTAACTCTGGTGGCAGAACTGGCAACACCTTCAAAATCATCCATTCAGGACGATTTTTAGATGCCAGTAGAGCATTCATCACTTTTAAGCGTTTTGCATATTTTTTAATTTTAGTTTCTGAACTAGTTGAATTAATTTCTTGTTTTAAAATTTCAACTTCAGATTTCAGGTCTATTGATTTAAGCAAATCATAAATCGCTTCCGCACCCATTTTAGCGACAAAATCATCGCCAAATTGTTCTTGATAATCTTGATATTCATCGTCAGATAACAATGAACCTTTAATTAAAGAGGTATCGCCCGCTTCAAGTACAACAAATGACTCAAAATATAACACGCGCTCAATTTCACGAAGTGTCATATCAAGCAATAAGGCAATTCGTGAAGGCAATGATTTTAAAAACCAAATATGTGCAACGGGACTGGCTAAATCAATATGCCCCATGCGCTCACGACGCACTTTAGATAGAGTAACCTCTACGCCGCATTTTTCACAAATAACACCACGATGCTTCAATCGTTTATATTTACCACATAAACATTCATAATCACTTACAGGGCCAAAAATTTTGGCACAGAATAAGCCATCTCGCTCTGGTTTAAATGTACGGTAATTAATCGTCTCAGGTTTTTTAACCTCACCATAGGACCATGAACGAATCATGTCCGGTGAAGCAAGTCCAATATGAATCGCATCAAAATCTTCTGCACGATTTTGGCGTTTCAAGAAATTCATTAAATCTTTCAAGAGCTTGTCCTCTTTAAATACGTTTAACAGGTGAAAATTATCCGGTAAAAAACAAAGCGTATCACTACGCTTTGTTAATTTATTAACCTAAATTATTCTCGTTCTAACTCAATATTGACCGCTAATGAACGTATCTCTTTGATTAAAACATTAAATGATTCTGGCATTCCTGCTTCCATTTTATGATCACCATCGACAATGTTTTTATACATGCGTGTACGACCCGTGACATCATCAGATTTGACAGTAAGCATTTCTTGTAGCGTATATGCTGCACCATACGCCTGTAATGCCCATACTTCCATCTCACCAAAACGCTGTCCACCAAACTGAGCTTTACCACCCAATGGCTGCTGAGTCACTAAACTATAAGGACCAGTTGAACGCGCATGCATTTTATCGTCAACTAAATGGTTCAACTTCAGCATATACATATAACCAACGGTAACTTTACGCTCGAATGGCTCCCCTGTTAAGCCATCATATAAAACTGTTTGTCCATCTTCAGGCAAATCAGCAAGTCGAAGCATTGTACGAATATCTTCTTCATTTGCGCCGTCAAATACCGGTGTTGCCATTGGAACGCCGCTAACCAAATTAGTTGCCATTTCTAGAATTTCAGCATCACTAAATGAATTTAAATCTTCTTTACGTCCGCTGCAATTATAAATTTTATCTAGATATTCTCGGATAGCCTTAACCTGAGCTTGTGATTCTTCGTACTTCGCTTCAAGCATTTTTCCAATTTTAATGCCAAGACCTCTTGCAGCCCAACCCAAATGCGTTTCTAAGACCTGCCCTACGTTCATTCGAGAAGGTACACCCAATGGATTAAGCACAATATCAACAGGATTACCGTCAGCGGTATAAGGCATATCTTCAATTGGACGAATCATTGAAATAACCCCTTTATTACCATGTCGACCCGCCATTTTATCCCCTGGCTGAATGCGTCTTTTAACAGCTAAATATACTTTAACCATTTTAAGCACGCCCGGTGGCAAATCATCACCCATCGTTATTTTGCGTTTTTTGACTTCAAATTTTTCTTCAAAATCTTTACGCTGCTGCTCAATTTGCGCTAATACAACTAGCAACTGCTCATTTAGCTCATCGTCTTTCATTTTGATTTTGAGCCACTCAGAAGTCTTAATACTATCCAAATATTCCTGCGTAATGACTGTTCCAGCTTTTAAACCGTTCGCACCAGCTTGTGCCACATTACCAATTAAATCTTTTGCAACACGAGCAAAAATATCACCTTCTAGGATTTTGATTTGATCATCTAAATCTTTACGGTAACTTTTAATTTGTTCCTGCTCAATATCTAAGGCACGCTTGTCTTTTTTAACGCCATCACGAGTGAATACTTGAACATCAATAACTGTTCCTTCAATACTACTAGGAACACGCAATGAAGTATCCTTCACATCAGCCGCTTTTTCGCCGAAAATAGCACGCAATAGTTTTTCTTCAGGTGTTAGCTGAGTTTCACCTTTTGGTGTCACTTTACCCACCAAAATATCGCCACCTTTGACCTCAGCTCCAACGTATACAATGCCGGATTCATCTAATTTTGATAAAGCTTCTTCACTAACGTTTGGAATATCGGCTGTAATTTCTTCTGGACTGTGCTTCGTATCTCGAGCAACACATGTTTTTTCTTCAATGTGAATGGTTGTAAAGCGATCTTCTTTAACAACTCGCTCAGATACTAAAATAGAATCTTCGAAGTTGTAGCCATTCCAAGGCATAAAGGCAACTAACATATTTTGCCCTAGGGCTAATTCACCCATATCAGTGGATGGACCATCAGCCATGATGTCACCAGAGCGAACTATATCGCCAACTTTTACTAATGGTTTTTGGTTAATACAGGTATTTTGATTTGAACGCGTGTATTTAATTAAATTATAAATATCAACGCCCGATGTTCCATTTTCGGTTTCCGTATCATTTACACGAACAACGATCCTTGCCGCATCAACAAACTCAATTTTTCCACCGCGTGTAGCAACAACCGTTACGCCAGAATCTTTAGCAACGGTGCGCTCCATACCGGTCCCCACTAATGGTTTTTGAGCACGCAATGTCGGTACGGCTTGACGTTGCATGTTCGACCCCATTAACGCACGGTTCGCGTCATCGTGTTCAAGGAATGGAATAATGGATGCCGCAACAGACACAATCTGTTTTGATGATACGTCCATGTATTGAACCGTATCTGACATAGCCAAAGTGAATTCATCTTTGTTTCGGCAAGAAACCAATCCGTCAATTAATTTCCCTTCTTCATCAACAGGAACACTTGCTTGCGCAATAACAAACTCGCCTTCTTCAATAGCCGATAAATAATCCACTTGATTAGTTACCCGACCATCAACTACTTTACGATATGGCGTTTCTAAGAAGCCATAATTATTTGTGCGTGCATAGACAGATAACGAGTTAATCAAACCAATGTTTGGCCCCTCTGGTGTTTCAATTGGGCAAACACGTCCGTAATGAGTTGCATGAACGTCACGTACTTCAAATCCAGCACGCTCACGCGCAAGACCACCGGGACCTAAAGCAGAAACGCGACGTTTATGGGTAATTTGAGATAGCGGATTGTTTTGATCCATAAACTGAGATAATTGGCTTGATCCAAAAAACTCTTTGATAGCCGCTGAAACAGGTTTTGCATTAATAATTTCTTGCGGCATTAAACCTTCGGAATCAGCTAATGTTAAACGTTCTTTAACGGTTCGCTCAACACGCACTAAACCTACACGGAATTGATTTTCTACCATTTCACCAACAGAACGAACACGACGGTTACCTAAATGATCAATATCATCGACAACGCCATTTCCATTACGAATGGCAATGAGTTCTTTTAGAACGTCAATAATGTCGTCTTTAGTTAATGTGCCAACACCTTCAATCTCTTCACGTCCAAGACGACGATTAAATTTCATCCGACCAACAGTTGATAAATCGTATCGCTCTTCTGTGAAAAATAAATTCTGAAATAAATTTTCTGCTGATTCACGCGTAGGCGGTTCACCAGGGCGCATCATACGATAAATTTCAACAAGCGCTTCAAGTGTGTTTGTCGTTGTATCAGAACGCATTGCGTTTGAAATGTACGCACCACGATCTAAATCATTCACATACAATGTATTAACTTCAGTAATACCGGCTTCAATACAGCGATCAATAATATGACTTGTTAACTCATCATTAACATGAGCAATTAATTCACCTGTACTTTGGTCAATAATGTTATGACCTACTATTTTTCCAATTAGATAATCTTTTGGGACTTCAAAAGAGGATAAACCCGCTTTTGTAATTTCCCGAATATGTTTGGCCGTAATACGTCGACCTTCTTCAACAAGCACCTGATTACCATTTTTAATATCGAACGCTGAGATTTCGCCACGCAAACGCTCGGGGACGATATGATAGGTATAGACATCTCTACTTAAATTAAATTTATTTGTTTCGAAGAACATGTTAATCATGTCTTCATTATCATAACCTAACGCACGAAGTAAAATGGTCGCAGGAATTTTACGGCGACGATCTATACGTACATAGACACAATCTTTATGATCGAATTCAAAGTCAAGCCACGAACCACGATAAGGAATAACGCGGGCATTAAAAAGTAATTTTCCAGAAGAATGGGTTTTGCCTTTATCATGATCAAAGAAAACACCTGGTGAACGATGTAATTGCGACACAATTACTCGCTCTGTTCCGTTAATAACAAACGTTCCATTTTCCGTCATCAATGGCAGCTCACCCATATAGACCTCTTGTTCACGTATATCTTTAACTACTTTAGCTGAAGATGGCGATTCTTTATCATAAATAACTAAACGCACAAGAACGCGCAAAGAGGCTGCATAAGTTGCGCCACGTTGCTGACATTCACGCACATCAAAAATAGTATCACTTAAGCGATAACGAACATACTGCAACTCCGCATAACCATTATGACTCTCAATGGGAAATACGCTTGAAAATGCGGCATGTAGCCCCTCATTATCGCGCTTATTCACACTTACACCGGACTGCAGAAAATGGGCATAAGAGTCGATTTGAGTAGCAAGAAGATAGGGAACTTCAAGCACTTCGGTGCTTTTCCCAAAATTATTTCGAATACGCTTTTTTTCGGTAAAAGAGTAGGTCATATCGCTTCAAAACCTTTTTGTCGTAGAACAGTTTCACTGTGCAATCATTGCAAGCAACAAAAGGCCGGCAGCAAAATTGCCACCAGCCATTCAAAAATCAGGCGAAACCTGAACAACTAATCAAAATTTATTTAATTTCAACCGTTGCACCAGCTTCTGTTAATTCTTTTTTGAAGGTTTCAGCTTCTGCTTTAGAAACTGCTTCTTTTAATACTGTAGGTACGCCCTCAACAGCATCTTTCGCTTCTTTTAAGCCTAAGCCTGTGATACCACGAACAACCTTAATAACAGCAACTTTATTCTCGCCAAAGCTGGTCATCACCACATCAAATTCAGTTTGCTCTTCTGCTGCCGCTGCGGCAACAGGTGCTGCTGCAACAGCAACAGCTGCTGAAACACCAAATTTTTCTTCCATCGCTGTAATTAAATCAACGATTTCCATAACGGTCATGCCTGCAACTGCGTCTAAAATATCCGCTTGTGAAATTGCCATTGTATGTTCCTCTATAATAATAGGTTTTAAACGAGTTAATAATATTTATGCAGCTTCTTGCTTTTGATCTCTGAGTGCCGCCAACGTCCGAACAAATTTTTCGGTTGGTGCTTTCATAACAGACATCAACATAGCAATACCCTGGTCGCGTGTTGGCAAATTAGCCAAACGTGGCAACTCAGAACCGCCATAAGATTGGCCACCAATGGCTACAATCTTAGTAATAAGTTTATCGTGACTTTTTGCAAAATTACTGATTAAACGACCAGCAGAGCCCGGATCTTCCATTGAAAAAGCAAGCAATAAAGGCCCAACGAGCGCATCTTGCATACATTCAAATTCAGTTCCAGCAACAGCGCGTTTAGCAAGCGTATTTTTTACAACACGCAAATAAACACCTGTTTCTCTTGCTGTTTTGCGTAATTCAGTTAATTCGGTTACAGTCAATCCACGATACTCTGCCGCTACTGCAGAATGCGCTTTCGCAGCAAATGCAGAAACTTCCTCTACGACAGCTTTTTTGCTATCTAAATTTAGAGCCATAGTTTACTCCGATAATTCTGAAAATTTTCAGCTTGAAAATTCACACTAAAATATAGTGTGCTTAAAATCTTACGGTACGCAATTCAATCAATTGCGTTCCGCCTACGCAGGTTATTAAGTTTTATAAAAACCCCTGCGGTCTTTGACGGCTACAGAAATATAAAATTCCAGCAACTCAAAGTTTGGTTGATTATAAACCGCTAATATCTAACCACAAGCCTGGACCCATGGTTGACGACAAACTGACTTTTCTTACATAAAGCCCTTTTGAAGTGCTTGGTTTTAATCTTTTTAAATCGGCAATTAATGCTTCTAGGTTACCTTGAATAGCATCAGCTTCGAATGCAACTTTTCCTAAAGTACAATGAATAATACCTGACTTATCTGTTCTGTAACGAACCTGCCCTGATTTTGCATTCTTAACTGCTGTTGCAACATCTGTTGTTACTGTACCCACTTTAGGGTTTGGCATTAATCCACGTGGACCAAGAATTTGTCCAAGTTGACCAACAACGCGCATTGCATCAGGTGATGCAATAACAACGTCAAAATTCATTTCGCCTTTTTTGACTAAATCACCTAAGTCATCCATACCAACAATATCTGCACCAGCTTCTTTTGCAGCTTCAGCATTTGCACCCTGTGCAAAAACAGCAACACGTACGGTTTTACCTGTACCATTTGGAAGCACAGTTGCGCCACGGACATTTTGATCTGATTTACGAGGATCAACACCTAAATTCACACTAACGTCGATAGCTTCTTGAAACTTTGGAGTGGCAAATTCTTTTAATATTGAAACAGCTTCAGCAACAGTATATTGCTTAGTAGCATCAACTCTTTCTTTTATTAATTTTGCTTTTTTTGTTAATTTAGCCATTTTACAAACCCTCCACAGTCAAGCCCATGCTTTTTGCACTTCCAGCAATTGTTTTTACAGCAGCATCTAAACTAGCAGCATTTAAGTCTTCCATTTTGATTTTTGCAATATCTTCTAACTGTTCACGAGTCACAACACCAATTTTTTTGGTATTTGGATTACTACTTCCACTTTTCAATCCTAATGCTTTTTTTAGCAATATAGACGCAGGTGGTGTTTTCGTAATAAACGTAAAACTACGATCACTATAAACTGTGATAACAACTGGTAATGGCAAACCTTTTTCAACATCTTGAGTTTTTGCGTTGAACGCTTTACAAAACTCCATAATGTTCACACCACGTTGACCCAAAGCTGGACCCACTGGTGGACTTGGATTTGCTTCACCTGCTTTAACCTGCAATTTAATATATGCGGTAATTTTTTTAGCCATTTTTTACTCCAAATTATGGGTCAAACGCTTTTCAGCTCCCCTAAGACAAGAAATCTCCGCCTTTATTCAAAGGCGAAGATAATCACATAATTTTATGTTTTTTCAACTTGATCAAAATTTAATTCAACCGAAGTCGCACGTCCAAATATAAGCACTGAAACCCGCAATTTACTTTTCTCATAAATTACTTCTTCAACTTCACCATTAAAATCTTTAAAAGGACCGTCAACTATTCTAATAACCTCACCAGCCTCAAACAAAACTTTAGGTCTAGGCTTATTAACACCTTCTTCAACTCTGTTTAGTATCGCTTGAGCTTCTTTATTTGAAATAGGTGCTGGGCGATCTGAAACACCACCAATAAAACCAAGTACCTTTGGCGTACTGCGCACAAGATGCCAAGTTTCGTTAGTTAATTCCATCTCCACTAACACATATCCAGGAAAAAACTTTCTCTCACTTTTTCGCTGTTGCCCCATTTTCATTTCAACAACTTCTTCAGTTGGAATCAAAATTTGACCGAAATAACTTTCCAATCCTTCACGAGTTATGCGCTCAAGGAGAAATTGCTTAACTTTATTCTCAAAATTCGATTGCGACTGAACGACATACCAGCGCTGAGACATATTAAGCCTGCCCTGTCAATATCCGCACACCCCAAAAGAGAAATGTATCGAGCAACCAAAGTACTAAACTTACAATCGAAACCATTGCAAATACAAGCAATGTCGTTCTTGTCGTCTCATCTTTAGTAGGCCATACAATTTTTCTAACTTCAATTTTTGAATCTGAAATAAATCCAGCAATCGAAGCACCCCACGCAGTAGTGGCTAACATACCAACAGACGCACCAATTACAGCAACCAAACCTAGAATACGATAGAGCAATCTAAAGTCGGCAAAGTAGTAAAATGCTGCAATTCCAGCAATAACTAAAACAACGGAAAAAACTTGCTTAACAACATCAAAAACACTTATTGATGCTTCAGTTTGCGTATTCATAAGTGTGGACTTTGAGAGAAACCTGAAATTAAGAGAAAATTTGGCTGGCAGGCCAGGAGGGGCTCGAACCCCCAACCAGCGGTTTTGGAGACCGCCATTCTACCAATTGAACTACTGACCTATACAGACAAATATTTTTTAAAACTTTTTAACACTCAATATATATTTTGAGCGATATTTTATTCAATAATTGATGCAACAACGCCGGCACCTACTGTGCGCCCGCCTTCACGAATCGCAAAACGCAATCCGTCTTCCATAGCAATTGATGAAATCAATTTCACTTTTACTGAAATATT
>Ga0209296_1002578_pt1 | contig 12927 bp, 8 predicted proteins | sample S_130206_EF_Meta_FD_187319 | JGI IMG/M metagenome (GOLD analysis project Ga0209296, IMG submission 187319) | Freshwater microbial communities from Lake Simoncouche, Canada to study carbon cycling - S_130206_EF_MetaG (SPAdes) (version 2) | ecosystem: Environmental > Aquatic > Freshwater > Lake ...
GCAAAGGGTCCTTTAGCCTTTAGGTCTTGCAAAGTGGCAACTGTTGCTACAGCACGACTCCGCGACAATGCAATGTTCTCAGGAGTATTTCCGTTAAGTGTGCCTGAATGGCCAATCACCAACACTGAACCAGCAGCAGAGATTTTCTCCTTCAGGTTTCTAAGAGTCGCGCGTCCTTTTGCTGAGACAATTGATGATCCATTTTCAAAGTAAATAGGGGCAAGGGTCACAATTTCATTGCCTACGTTTAACTCGCTCACATCAGATGGCATCACAGTTGTTCGCAGTGACTTAAGTATTTGACGAGTTTTTGTATTGACTACATCTGCGATACAACGCCCTGTGTCAATGAATACAAGTTCGTCATCATTGGGCAGACACACTGTGGGTGTACGAGTTGTGATGTCTAAAGTTTTGTTCTGTTCCCGTGTAAGAACGCTAATTGCAGATGATGATGCAACACGTTCTGGCGGGCGTGAATAGATCTTGGTGTCTGTGACAGTGACGCCAGGAACAGATTCTGTCCGTCGTAACACTGTGGTTGTTGTCGTTGTTGGTGCAGCTGTAGTTGTTGTTGGTGCAGCTGTAGTTGTGGGCACAGTTGTGGTGGTGGTTGTTGGTGCAGCTGTGGTTGTCGGTGCAGCTGTAGTTGGAACTACTTGAGCTCCAGAGGTCATCACGCGCGCGCCCGACCCATTCGTTGCAATTGCCACATAGAGACCATCTCCGTAGGTCACCGATGACCACCCACTCGAATCTGCAGCCGTACGGGCTGCCCATGTAATGCCGTCGGTGCTTGTCATCACGCGGTTGCTGCCACTACTTGACACGGCTACAAATTTGCTGCCTCCGTACACCACTGCATTCCAGCCAACGGCGGCGGCGGCTGTACGTGGTGTCCACGTAATGCCATCGCTACTCGTCATCACATATTCCATGCTTCCTCCTCCTCCAAAACTCGTGGCGGTAGCGACAAACGTATTGTTTCCATACGCAATGCTGCTCCAGTTGCCGTTGTGAATCGCTTGTGCGTACGACCAGGTCGCTCCGTCAGCACTGGTCATGACTCTGTCGTTAAATCCTGTACCGGAGATGGCCACAAACTTGTTATTTCCCCAAGTAACAGATTGCCACTGCGCACCTGAAGATGATGTTGGAATAGATCGATTCGTCCAAGTAATACCGTCGGTACTCGTCATCACATAATTTGTAGGGCCCATTCCCACCGCGACGAATGTACTGTTTCCGAAGGTGATGCCTGCCCAACCGTCGGTGCTCGAGCCTCGAGGAGTCCACGTGACGCCGTTAGGACTTGTCATGATGCGATCAGTGCCAAAACCTGCCACCGCAACGAAGACACCGTTTCCATAAGTCACGGAAGTCCAGGTGCTTGCGGGCACACTGCGTGCTGTCCAAGTGATGCCATCAGAACTCGTCATCACACGGTTCGTTCCGTTGGTACTAACTGCGACAAAGGTGCCATTTCCGAACGTGACACTCTGCCAAAAGTTTGCTTCAGTGGCGTTCCGTGCGGTCCACGTGGTTCCGTCTGCCCGAACTTGCTGAGACATGATCGCAACTGAGGACACCAGTGCTAGGGCAAGCCCCAGGTTTCTAAGGATCTTTGATGATTTCATGTGAAAAATTCTAATAAATCACATACCGAAAGTCTAGTAATGAATAGTTAGAACGTGACCGACATGAGGTCGCGGCCTACAAGACAATTGCCGGTGTAGCCACCTGTTTTGACATCGTCCGAAAAACCTTTTTCTTCGGCTTCGTCACGTGGTGGCGGCCCAAGGTGGGTGAGTAGCAACGTCTGTACCTGTGCGCGTTGCGCCATGGCGCCCAATGAAATTGTGTCGGCGTGATAATCAAGGATCGAATTGATGCGTGGAAAGTGCTCGATGACATGTTCGAGTGGTGCACGGCGAAACGCTTCATGTACAAGAACGTTTGCATTGCGGCTGAAGTCTTCTACTTCTTGGCACACTCGCGTGTCACCAGAGATCACCACTGAACCATCTGGTGTCGTGACTCTGTATGCAACGGCGTCGGGAACTGGCTCATGGTGCACGGCAACAGACTCCACAACAACTGCGCGGTCTTCAGACGCCCAGATTTCTGCGACTGTGAATGAGGCAGGAAACTCACGAGCATCGAGAATAACTTCGCGTGAGCCTGTGTGTTCACGACGAATATGAGTGTCTTCTTCGTACGGCTCAAGCATTCTCTTCACGAAACGTGCAGCTCCACCGGATGGCGCAAAAATTGGTAGGGGAGTAGCCACTTTGTCGAACTGAGTTTCAATCCATCGTGACAAAACAAGTTCAGCTAATCCGAAAACGTGATCGCTGTGAATATGAGTGATGAACACAGCATCGAGATCAGCCAGTCTGAGGCCAGCTTCGATTAGTCGGTTACACGTTGCGCGGCCAGCATCGAACTGCACCACCACATCATTGTGTTTTACGAATACTCCGGCTCCGGCGCGGCCAGGTGCAACATTGGGTAATCCAGTACCAGTGAGTGTGACTGTTGTTGTCATGAAGTCACTACCTTTGATTCCAACTGGGCCGATACAAGAGAAACAACATGACTGAACTGTTGTAAATCTTCTGCTGGTATCGCGCCGTACATTCGCGCACTGTGTTCAGCGATCAATTCAATGATTTGGTCAGCTACTGCAGCGCCGCTTTTCGTAATTGAAACAAGTGAACTACGACGATCTGAATCGTCAGCAGTCCGGATGATGTGACCAGCCTGTTCGAGTTGCGTGAGTCGATGTGTGAGACCAGAGGGGGATACCAATGCAACTTCAGCGATGAATGACGGAGTCAATGTGCTGGTAGCGCCGTGGCGCCGAAGAGTGGCCAGTACGTCAAACTCGCCGAGGGTGAGCCCATGGGATTTGGTGATGATCTGAATCTTGGCCATCGCTGCCTCAGCCATGGCGTGGAACCGAAGCATGTAGCCCATGGGTACGAAGTCAATGTCTGGCCTTTGTTCCTGCCAGGTCGTCACGGTCTCATCTACGTATTTGCCAATTTCCATGCTCCTATTATAGGCACATAGTTTGACATCGAATAGTTTGATGCCGTACTATTCTTCAATGGCACTAAATGGACTATTAGATATTCAGATTGCGGTCTCGAACCCGCAAGAGCTCTTCGACTTCTGGTTGCAGCACGGAATGAGCGCAACCTCTGATGGCGTGCTTGGCACACCTGACAGGCCTGTACAGATGCAAATTTCGGAAGGGTCGTACCGTCACCTCTCTTCCATGCATCTCAGTTGTGAGACAGAAGCTGACATTGCTGCGATCTCAAAGCGTCTCACTGATGCCGGACTTACATCTACGGGTGACAGCACCACAGTGCGTTGCACTGACCCAATCTTTGGGCACTCAATTGTGATTGATGTTGGTTCGCCACATTCACTTACGCCAACACAAACTCGCGCATTCAACGGACCTGGCGAGCGCACTCGCATCAATACACGTGCTGATGCGGTGCTACACACAGAGTCACCCATTGTGCGCCGTGTTGGCCACGTTGTACTTGGTACGCCATACCTTGCTGAAGCAGTTGATTTCTATGCAAATGTTTTGGGTTACCGCATTTCAGACCAAATCATGAAGGGCTTTGCAACCTTCATGCGCGTTGAGTCAGACCATCACAACTTGATGATTCAACCAGGCCCTACGTCATATCTGAATCACTATGCAGTTGAAGTAGATGACATTGATGCTGTTGGCCTTGCCGGTTCGAACGCGCTGAAAGACGAACGAGTTTCTAGTGTCATCGGAGTTGGCCGCCACAATCTCGGAGCGAACGTTTTCTGGTACTTACAAGATCCATCAGGGAACATGTTTGAGTTCTTCTCTGACATGGACCAAATAGTTGATGAAGAGCTGTGGGATCGCGTGCATCGTCGTCTCGATTGGGAAGGTGAAGATGGTCCGTCTGGTTTCTCAGTGTGGGGACCAACGGATCCACCAGAAGTTTTCTTTAGCCCGCCTGACCTTCCTGCTATCGCGGCAGCTCGTGAAGCAAGCGGATTGAAGTAACTCAATGGATCTGGGAATAAAGGGCCGCTGGGCCATCCTTGCTGGCTCAAGTCGTGGGCTTGGGCGAGCATGCGCAGAAAGTATTGCGCGTGAAGGAGTCAACGTTGTCATTAACGGTCGCAACCAAGCAGATGTCGATGTTGCAGTTACGGAACTGACATCTCGTTATGGCGTTACAGCTGTTGGAGTGGTGGGTGATTCGGCAACATTAAGTGTGCAAGATGAACTGATGGCTGCTTGCCCAACGCCAGACATTCTTTTGCTGAATGGCCAAGGCCCATCACCAAAGTCATTTCTTGATATTGAAATCGAAGACTGGAATGCCGCGGTACTACAAGCACTGACTGGCCCTTTGGGTCTTGTGCAACGCGTAGTGCCTGGCATGAGAGATCGCGGGTTTGGTCGCATTGTTGCTGTGAGTTCGGCAATGGTGAAATCACCCAACTCATTCATGAGCCTTTCGCACGGAACGCGACTTGGTCTTACAGGAGTTTTGAAGGGCTTGTCAAAAGACCTTGCAAAATTCAACATCACGGTAAACCAGTTGTTACCTGAACGATTCGATACAGCACGCCAAGAACAAATGGCTCACGTTGCAATGAAAATGCTTGGCGTCACATATGAAGAAGCACGAGCACAACAAATCGCATCAATCAAAGCGGGTCGACTTGGTCGTCCCGATGAGTTCGGCGATGCGTTCGCGTTTCTCTGTGCGGCACAAGCCGGATATATCAGTGGTCAAAACCTGCAACTTGATGGTGGCAGTTATGAAGGAGTTTTCTAATGACAATGACAACATCACGTACAAGTAGTCACGTAGCACGAGCAATTGAACAATTGGTTAGCGAGATTTCTGCTCTGCATTCGCAATTCGATGCAACTGCAGCAGAGTCTGAAGAACTAGGCGATGCACCACCAGCATTGGTAGATCTCATGCGTCAGATACGCGTGCCAATGATTAAGGCACCTCTTGAAGCAGGTGGTGATCGACTGTTGTTGGCCGACCAGTGTCGTTATTTCACAGCATTGAGCTATTCAAACGCAACAGCCGCATGGACTGGCTTCAACCACGCGGGTGCAGCTGCTGCTGCAGGGTCACGCCTTAGCGATGAAGGGGTTGAATTGTTGTTTGGTTCTGACCCTTCACCGTTTCTCGCAGCGGTGGCATTGCCAACAGGAACATTTACTCGTGTTGATGGCGGCGTGCTGATGAACGGCACATGGAACTACGCAAGTGGAGTTCGCCATGCAGATTGGGCCATGCTGACTGCAATAGAAGCATCAGAGACGCCGTCGGTCACTCTTGCAGTCATTCGCACAGCTGAAGCCACAGTGCATGGTGATTGGAATGTCATGGCCTTGAAGGGAACTGGCAGTGTGTCAATTACCGCGAAAGATGTGTTTGTACCCACGGCATTAACAGTTGACCCAATGGAACCACCAAAACGTGGTGGTGCAATCTTTGGACTCAACTACCCAGTTTTTGTATCCGGTGAAAACCTTGGCTTCACCTTTGGTGCATGCACACGATTCATTGATGAACTTGTTGTGTACGCGCGTGGTAAGTCACGCGGTTTTGATGGTCGTCTTGCAGATCGTGGCGCATTTCAATATGAACTTGGTCGCAGTTCGCAGCAAATCAAGGCCGTTCAAGCCCATGCGCTAGCCACGCTCGCTGAAGTTGACGAGGCTATGGAAAACGGCGGTGAATTCAATGCACGACATGAAGCTGGTGTTACTGCCATGACTGCGTATTGCACAGAGACCGCGGTTGCTGCAATTTCACGACTCATGAGTTTCGCTGGCGCTGGTGCACTGTTTAATACAAGCCCATTGCAACGATGCTTCAGAGACGCCCAAGGTTCAGCACAACACCTAGTGGCATCGAATCTGTCGCTTGATAAATACGGTGCAACTTTGTTGGCAAACGCTTAGCAATGAAGATCGCAATTGTTGGCGGTGGAATAGGCGGGCTGACCACAGCTCTTGCGCTGTCGCAGAACTCACACGACATCACAGTCTTTGAGCGTTCTGCGGGTATCAGAGAAATTGGCGCTGGTGTACAGATCAGTCCTAATGCTGGGCGCCTCTTACATTCACTGGGTCTTGGTGCTGCGTATTCGGAAATCTCAGTGAACCCACACCGAGTAGTGCTTCGTCGCTGGGAAGATGACTCCATTATTCGGGCGACTGACCTTGATGAAAGTTTTATTTCTCAGCATCAAGTACCTCTTGCAAACGTTGCACGAAATGAATTAGTAGAAATCATCGGAAATGCAGTTGCGGCTCGCACAAATGTAACTCTGAAATTTTCCACTCATGTTGTTGCAGTAGAACCGGGCGATTCGTCATCAGTTGTTCTCTTCTCCGATGGCTCATCACAAACTTTCGACATAGTTATTGGCGCTGACGGCATTCATTCAGTTGTTCGTCCCTGCGTTGGTGGCATTGATAAGCCCCGCTTTAGTGGCTCGGCAGCGTATCGCGCATTAGTGCCACGCAGTGCTGTGGAAGATCTGCCTGTTGATGTGACGAACCGCATGGGGCCCGACCGGCATGTTGTTAGCTACTTCATCGGCCGAAACCGCAGTCATCTCAACCTTGTGTGCATTTCACCGGAAGATTCATGGGAATCGGAATCATGGACTGAACCAGGAACCATGGAAGATTTGTATTCACGCTTTGAAGGTTGGTCTTCTGATTTCCTCTCGTTGCTTGGTCGAGTTGAAGAACCAGTCTTTCGGTGGGCGTTGTATGACCGTGAACCACTGGAACAGTGGGGATTAGGCACAACCACTTTGTTGGGCGATGCATGTCATCCAATGCTTCCGTTCATGGCGCAAGGCTCGTGCCAAGCAATTGAAGATGCGGTAGTTCTTGCTCGCTGTTTGTCAGATGTAGGCACAAGTGATGCAGTTAGTGCGCTTCGGAGATACGAAGACGCGCGTCAGGGTCGCACAGCACAGGTGCAAACATCAGCGGTGATGAACAAGGACCTGTTTCACATGGTTGATGGCCAAGAACAAAAAGATCGCGACCTGATTCTCTCGATAAGCCCACCGGGAATGTCAATTCTCGGTTGGGTGTATGAGTACGACGCACTTACAGTCGCTATTTAATTGCGTCGTCGTGAGGTAACGCATCGATTGTCAAGCGACGTAATGGGCCTGTAAAGCCCACCAGCAATGTGACGCCGATAAAGAGAGCGCCAATCCAAAACAGCAATGGTGGAATTGCTACCGACTGAACAATGAGGCCAAGCGCAAGAGTTCCTGCAGGTGTTGCAAGGTACATGAGCGAGAACTGCGTGCCAAAAACTGGGCCATGTAAATGTTGTGGCATTCGTTGTTGAACGAGATAATTAGTCATTGGGCTCACGGGACCAAAGGCAAGGCCGAGAGCCAACCCGAGACCAATAAAGATGATGGCGTTAGGCAAGAACGCCATTGCGCACACCACTCCACCGATAAGCGTCATGGAGATGATCACCATATTGCCAGGGGAAAAGATACGAACTGCGCGGTGAAATTGAAGGGCACCGATTACAACGCCCACGGACATCGCTGACAAAACGAATCCGAACGTTTGAGGCTCATTGAGATCACGGAAATAGCGCGACAACACGATTGATTCGACAGGCATATAGATAGCTGTCAGCAATGTGTATAGACCAACAAGTGACATCAGCGGTTTGTCGCGCCACAGTGCGTTCATGCCTACACGTGTTTCATTAAGCACATTCCCAACGGAGAAGCTTTCTTCTGTTCGAACATAGGTAGTGACGACAGGAATGAAGAAAGCCAGACACGAGGCGAGTATGAAGACAATCGCAATCACATAGAAGGTTGCATTGATGCCAATCAATCCAATGGCGATGGCTGCGCTTGTTGGTCCAATAACTGTTCCGATTGTGGCTGCAGCTTCATACGTTCCATTGAACTTAAGTAATGACAGCCCGTCTCGTTCAGCAACCGGTTGAATCAGCGACTTACGCGCAGTAGCTCCGGCTGGGTCAAAGATTGCCCCCAAAATGGCGATGACAAGAAGAGAGGCGAGATTCAGCCCAAACAAGGTTCCAACAATAGGGAAGAGAACAACTGAGCCAGCTGAGATGATGTCGGCCCAAATAGAAACAGGTCGAGCTCCAAGAACGGCAATCAACCCACCAATGAGCGGCGCTGAAAAAATAACCGAGAACCCACTGATGCCAAGTACAACTCCGGCATTTGCAGATGAACCCGTTACCTCAAGAACAAGCCATGGAATAGCAATGTGAACAGCAGAGTTGCCGGCGGATGCAAACAATGCGGCTGCTGCCAGAAGGTGGCTGTGTCGAATCCGCATCCGTATAAGAGTATGCGAATTGTTTGATCTACACGAGTCGGGTAGTTGCAATTACACGGCAGGGAAAAGCTGAGATAGTTCAACTAAGCGACTGTCGAGCAATGCAGCATGACGCACTTGTGCGATCTCGCGGTACTTCGCGTTATCAAGCTTGTCGATGAAATGTTGGCGAGTGGGGTAGCGCACGAGAATCGCTAAATCCCAATCTTCGTCTCCGATGACTGTGTTCTTTGGAAGGCCCATCCAGATGGGTTCGCTTCCGAACTTCACGCCTTCCTCGTCATTCAATTCGCCGTAGCGACGAAACGCCTGGCCGCCGGTCATACCGTCAACACCAAAGCCGTCAAGAGCGATATCGCGGAACTTCAACAAGTTCAGCATGACGATTGATTCAGTTGGGTCAAGTGTGCGCATTGCATCAATAGCGGCGTCGTTTGCTTCAATATGTGGCATTCCGTCACTGTATTACTAAAAGATCACTCCACGCACACACAGGATGCCAATAACCAAGACAGTTGCCCCAAGCAGTTTCGAAACCGCTGTGGAAGGCCACTCTTTGCTGTCACGTGCAAACCAATCGGTGATGCCCAGTGAGATACCGGGAACACTCAAGAAGACGAATGCATATAGAACGGTATTTGGTGAATCGCCGTATCGATCATTGATCAACATTCCCCACCACAAAGAAACAAATAGCATCACCACCACACGCAGAAGATTTCGTGGCAGATATCGATGCACAAGTGCAAAATTTGGAAAGTGCTCAGTGAACTGGCCGATAACTTTCGGAAAGAAGTACATTGCGCCACCAACCCAGAGTGCCCAGTTATTGCCAATAAATGTTGCCGCTACAAATAAGAACAGTGCGGTACGAATGAAAAGAGAAGCAAAGGGTTGCCCATTTACTACCTCGCGGAATTCCTCAACTTCAACAGTTCGAAGTCTTTGTGGTGCATAGGCGCGGGCCACGTTTTCAAATATCCATCGTGACGCTATGGCAAGAAGGACTACTAGCTGTATGAGATCAGTTCGGTCTGAGTGCAGCGGCTTATATGTGGTCAATGATGGCAGTGCTCCGTACATGCCTCCAGCGGCCCATGCGCCAAAGAGCGCACTCAGCACGAAATCCTTCAGTCGGTTCCAACGAATCTGATCTTCACTTGAATCACGTCGGAACGGTCGAGTTGCTGCGGCTATTAGTGGTGGTGCGAATGAGAAGACTGCAATACCGAGAAAACCTCGAACTGAATCGATGGAGGTGAATCCGCCGCCAAGCAAGAGAGCTATGCCAAAGCTCAAAGTAAAGAGCATTCCGGCGAATGCATCAATTACTCCCAGAATGCATATTGCCATCACAAACTTGAGAGAAGGAATCATGACAATGAAATCAGTGTCGAATGCGCTCGCAATTCCAGTTGTGATTGCAGCGAGTGGCAACAAGAGCCACATGAAACCGAGCAACGTCCGCGCGTATGCGCCGTCATCGGCCACACGAGCGATCAATGGTGAAATTCGGTCAAATGAAGAAGCAATCTTGTTGAGAAATGTGTCAATCCATTCAAAACGAGGAGTTCGTAATCGGTCTTCGCGTAGTTCATTTGAGTGAATTCCATATTCCGCACCAACTGAAGATATTTCTCCACCAGCTTCTTCGCGTTCGACACTGTCACCGCTTGGTGAGTCATTAGTTGCCGAATCACTTGGCGTATTCGACGCGGCTGCCTCACCTGAGTTCTTGCGTGACACTGCCAATAACGCAAGTGCGGACGCCAACAGAGCAATCGTCGCTGAATTGCTCATTGGTGGTGCGAGCGGTGGAGTATCGCTAGTTGATGATTTCGCGATTGCAGGCGCGGCCACTTCAGGAGTTGGGATTATCTCTACTGCAACTTCTACAACACGTAACGTGCCGTCGGGTGCAATGCCATTCAATTGTGCAGTGTGGTCTCCGGGCGCTACAGCATCTCCGATGGAGTATTCCTCACTGAAGTTTCCATTGCCGTCTACTTGTAACTGGCCTAATTTTGTTGGGGTTGAAAAGAGCCAGGTTGATGCCGGCGTGAATGGCTTCAGTCCACTACCTGCGATCGTGATGAAATCATTTGCTTCAAAAATTGGCATGCCGCGCGTGTTCAAACGCAAAGTGACAGAAGACTTTACTTTGGCTCCAATCTTGATCATGAGGCCGTCACTCGTAGTAATGGTTAGCGACGTATCACCCTTTTCTACTTTGACCCATCCATTTTTCGCCATACCTGCGATTGCTGCAACGCCTTCAACCAGTTTCTCTTTCTCTGAGGTGTCATTGGGAACAAGGGAGTTGGGGAGCGTCGTGGTTGTGGTTGTGGGCGCGACTGTCGTTGTGGTTGGTGCGATGGTCGTAGTCGTAGGTGCCACAGTTGTCGTTGTTGGCGCGACTGTCGTAGTTGTTGTTGTCGTAGGTGCAACTGTGGTTGTTGTCGGTGCAACGGTCGTGGTTGTTGTTGTCGGTGCGACTGTTGTAGTTGTTGGCGCGACCGTAGTCGACGTAGTCGTTGGCGCGACTGTTGTTGACGTGGTTGCGATAGTTGTAGTGGTCGGCGCAACTGTTGTCGTTGTTGGTGCGACCGTAGTCGATGTAGTTGAAGTCGTGGTTGTTGTCGGAATGGTCGTGTCAATAATTAAAGACAGTGATGGACTGACTGCTGAGCTGTTTCCGGCGCTGTCAGTTACCACAGCCGTTACAGCCCACGTACCATCAGTGAGCGTCAACAAATCACAAGTAGATGCGATGGTTGAGTCATAAGTGCATGTAACCGTGGTTGAACTTTGTACCGCAGTCATAGTGACTATGTCGCCAGCCTGCACCCCAGAAACTCCGATGGCGGGCGTGGTGACAGATGTGGTGTTATCAGTTGACGATGAACCATTATCTGATGCAGCATCAAGATCAGGAAGCGATGGTCGACTTGGTGCAGCTGTGTCAATGACGATGGTCAAGGGAGCTGATGCACCTGACGCATTGTTCTGGCTATCTACTCGGCGCGACGTGAGTGTCCACGTGCCGTCAGCCATTGAAGGCAAGTTACATGTGGTGTCACTTGGCGACGCAACGTATGTGCAAGAGACGGTGGTTGAACCTTTAGTGGCAGTCATCGTGACCGTGTCGCCGTCATTGGCTCCGCTTGCTCCCACCGCAGGTGTTGAATCATTTGTTAACTCATCACTTGTTGAGTTTCCGGTATCCGAAGCGTTGTCAAGGTCGGGAGTATTCGGCGCTGAAATGGCGGTGACAGAGATGCTTAGTGTTGACGAAGTTGCTCGGCTCAGAATGTCAACTACCGAATACGAAACCTGTGTAACTGCTCCTGTAAAACCACTAACTGGTGTGAATGTCACCTGGCCCGTTGATGGGTTCACTGACCAATCGCCTTGACCGTTGACTGTGAGACTTAGTTCTGTACAGGCCGGCGGTGTTTCGCTTGTACCGCAGAGAAATAATGAACTAGCGGTAATGCCAGTTCCGGTGTCGTTAGCAAGTGGCGTAACCGTAATGCTGCTGGTAACTACACCAGATGCCGAATCAGCAACTGCCGATGGCAGGGTAGGGGGCGTAATTGATGCACTGATGGTTGATGAGAATGTTGCGCCAACAACATCAGAACCTGTGTATGTGATTGGTGTTGCATCACCGTAGAAGAGCGCGAGGGGAATAAAATTGACAAGTCCCGTGGAAGAGTTAAGCGTCCATGTTCCTTGGTTTGCAACAACTACTGAAGTTGATAAACAGTTCGGTGCAGTTTCGGTGACATCACACAGCTTCATACGCGTTGAAGAAAGGGAACTACCTGAGTCGTTAGTAAGAGGAAGATATGCCAGCATGTCGCCTAACTGCCCGGTCTGAGAGTCGGCAATTGGTGCTGGTGCAGTTGGGGCACTTACTGTGACATTCAAGGTAGATGATCCACATGATGAGGGCGGGGTTGCTGGTGCCCATGACCCACTAATTGAGTTACAGACCACATAGTTCACAGGCGTCGCTATTCCAGAGAAGGTGACAAGAGGAACAAATGTGACAGTTGTTCCTGTGAGTGTCCACGTTCCCTGATCTGTGACATCAATGGAGTTCCTAGTGCAACCGGTGGAGATGGTTTCAGATGCAGCGCATAACTTCAACGTTGATGAATTGAAGGCCACTGTTCCCTGTGTTGTGTAATCAGACGGGGTGATGCCAGCAGAGTCGTTAGACAGCGGGGTGAAACTTGCAGTAGCAGTGTGTGCAACGGTTCGAGAATCAGAAGTGGCAGATACTGCTGGTGGTGGCAATGCAATGAACGTAATTGTGCTCGTAGCAACTTGAGTATTGGAATCTTGCACGATGTAACGCAGTATCCGCGTTCCCGTGTAACTGGCGTTTGCAGTAAATGTGACAACGCCTGCAGAGATGTCATAACGCCCCTCATTGGCCACAATCACTGCGGTCTTTGTACATGACGGAGCCGTCTCTGCAGGACTAACTTCGCACAGGCGAAGCG
>Ga0209296_1002580_pt1 | contig 12924 bp, 14 predicted proteins | sample S_130206_EF_Meta_FD_187319 | JGI IMG/M metagenome (GOLD analysis project Ga0209296, IMG submission 187319) | Freshwater microbial communities from Lake Simoncouche, Canada to study carbon cycling - S_130206_EF_MetaG (SPAdes) (version 2) | ecosystem: Environmental > Aquatic > Freshwater > Lake ...
ATCACCACCATTAGCAAAGATAATAGTATCTTCTGGATACATTTCACGTAGTTTAACAATAGCATCACGGCTAGTGTCGTCACTGTCATCAAACTTAATGATACCGTCTACATCTTGTAACGCCCAAATGATTCCTGCTCGTTCCTCATAAGGCATAAAAGATTGACCCTTCTTGCGAGCCAACCAGTCGTCACTATTGATACCAACTATAAGTTTATCTCCTAGTTGTTTTGCGGCATTAAAATAAGCAATATGACCTGTGTGTAATGGGTCAAAACCGCCTGTGACTAAAACTATGTTCATGGGCGCATATCCTCTTGCCATTGATCCTTAGCCCACTTGCCTGTACAGGCTTTACTGTATTGACGATATGCAAAAACACGCATATCATAAAGTGTTGCCTCATCGTATTTGTATCCATAATCCTGACAGAAAGCTAGATAGCCTTCTAGGTCCTCAAAGATTTGTTGAACACGCGGGTTAGATTGTTGTTGTTTTGCCATTTTATATTCCTTTAAATAGCGAGTTGTTGATAGGGTTTGTTTGTGTTGTAGACAATAGTAGCACCATTCTCATTATCTTCTGATACTTGAATAGCGATATTACGGTCTGGATATCGAGTTGCGATAACATCATAGAGGTCATCACTAATCATTTCACAACTTTTGTAATTCAATTCTAGTATGCCCTTAGAATATTGATTCTCTAACCATCTTTTAAATTGAATAAACTCGATATCACGGTCGTTGTGAAATACTTCAATAGACACTTCAAAATGAAAGATGTGCCTATGTGGAGTTCCTAAAAAGCTAACATCATACTCATCATCCGTAGCAAGTGCTGGATCTGTTGCTGCCGCTGGGTATTTGTGAATACCTTCTTTTTGAAAACGCACAAAAATTGTACGTAATGCATGTTGCTTAATACGTACACGTTTTTCGTGCATTGCCTGTGCTTGTTCTATCATCTGTCATCCCCTAAATCCACTGTGTTATGGTCATTGTCCCACTGCGCTCTAATCATCACTCTAAGCTCTTTATTGTACTTGTCTTTAGTTTCTTTTAAATCAGATATTTTTTTAGTGTCACTGGAACTGTTCTTTTCTAATTGAAAGATTTGATTATCTAGTAATCTAACTGATTCTTCTAATGTTTTAATACGATTTTTATATGGCATATTATTCCCCTAATATTTTAGAAATTTCGTCATCACTATCTTCAATAATTTCTTCAAACTCTGGTTCATCTTGAACATCAAATAATTGGTCAAACATTGTTAGTGCATTCATTGTTTTCTTACCACTAATACCTTGACTGCCTGATTGAAACTGCATCCACAATCTACTGTTTTGATTAATTAAATCAATACTTTCCTGTTTTGTTTTTTTACTGAATATTTCGTTAATAACATCTTTAAATAATACTCTATCAAATTGTTCATTCATCAACATCTTGGGTATAATACCTTTTTCATATTGACGATTAGCTTCTTGTACAGCATTCATATGCATCCATACATTATGACTTTGAAGAAGTGTATAACTCAATGTATCCCAACTAGTTTTAGTTTCTTTACCGTGTTGACCAATAAAGCCTTGACCACGATAACATAAGTCCTTAAGTAACAGTTTATCAGTTACTGGACTATCTGTAAAGACTTTATGGATGCCTTCAGCTAATACCGCATCTTTATATTTACGTGTATCATTGGCATAACTTTTCTTCTCAGCAGTTTTTTCCATACTGTATGACCATTTTTTATTATGTTCAATACTAGTATTAAAATAAGCAAGACCTTTAGCCGCACTAAAGAATGGACTTGCACAGTCAAAGGTAATTTGTAGTTTAGGGTTGTGATATTTACGAATAGCACGTTGAATGTCACTAAACAATACAGCATACTCTAATATACTTGTACCCAAACAATGAATCAAATCATGTTTACCTTCTACTAATAACCCATCATAGATAATATCAATCATACGTGTCAACATCAAATGAACATCAATCTTGTTTTGTCCACCAAATGCCCAACCATTGAAATGAGTATCGGGGTATTGATTTGGGTCACAATACTTTTTCATTTCAGCATACCAGTCATCACTTTGTTTATGTGTACGACCTTGCAATACATTTAAGAACTTACATTTACCATTGCGATTGTTAATGAAGTATTCGTTATTAATATGGGTAGCACTGATAGCTTCTTCAATAGTACTGATACCATGAAGACTGACACCATTCTTATCCTTCATATGAAAGGTAGTTAATGATTGTGAAGGGATATCAAGGACCATACCATAGTCCATATATGTATCCATCCAGTTCAATACTGCCTTACGCTTAATCATAGCTTTAGGGCAATTAGGATCTTTCCAATCAGCTGGCCATTGACCCTTAAGAATTTGAAACCCACCACTATCACCTAACATAAATGTACCAGCTTCACGTTCTCTAATAATACTTTCACTAGGATCGTTTTTAGTAGTATCTAAGTTTGCGTGACCAGCACTGTATAGTCCCCATTTATAATAATAGAGACCTTCTTTACTGTTGAGAAAGTTTAGTTTCTCAACATCACCATTAAACTGTGCAGGGATACGTGCAGTATCAAAATACTGCTCACCCTTGCGTTGTTTACCTAAGCCAGCAATATAGAAACTACTGACTGCGGGTAAGAACAATGCCCAGTCTGGGTTTTGTTTTTGTGATAGATTATCTTGTTCCATTATTTTGCGTTAGCTGGCAATAGATATGTATATGTAGCTAGACCTGAATCTACTGTGATTTCAGTTGCACCTGCATCAGCAATACGAACTTTCTTATCACCCGGCAAGTCCATAATAGCTAAGAACACTTTAACTGGCCAGTTCCAAGCTTTATTTAATGAACCAGTAACACCTGGTTGAAATACAAAGTTACCACTGTGAGTTGATGGGTCACCAAAGTTAACTTTCAAGTCACCATTAACAGTTGAAAATGTAAAATGTTCTTCTTCACTGTTAGCACTTGCTTGTTTCTTTAGTCTTTGAATGCCTGCAATAGTTGGCTCAAACTCAACATTCCAAGTCGTACCTTTAAATGTAACAGTTTTAACTTTTTCTTCTACTATTGATTTAGTCATCAAACGATAGTCATTAACGAACGTACCATCTTTTGTTTCAAAGTGAATGGTACTAGGTACATCAACACCATCACGATTAGTGCGTAATACAGAGATTTTAGCGTGTTCATCATAGTCATCAAAACCAAGAATAGTTTTGAGTTTAGTTAAGTTAGGCATACCGAATACACCAATAAAGTCAGCGATTGGACTATTCAATACTCCTGATACAATAACAGTTTTCTTTTCTGAAATTGCATTGATGTTTGTTTCAGTATCAGTACCTGATACTTTAATTAAGTCTACATCACCTAGACCGTTTGTGTGTGTAATTAAATCTTGTAAATAATCTTTCATGTTTTTCCTTTGTATACCTATTTAGGCAGTTTATGTTGTTTATTATATAATATTTTATTGCGTAAAGCAATAGCAATTTACCCGAAGCTGAATAAATCATCAAAAGTACTATTCGTATCTGTACTGCTACGAATATCCCATCCAAGTACTCCCAGCAAGTTATCAATCTTTTCATCGACCAATGTTTGTTCCATTGCCTGGTCATCGAATGGTAACTCTGTGAACCATTTTGGTAATCGTAATTCGTCAACAGGATAAGCAACACTAGTGAAGCCTAATGGATTAGGTTTAAGTTTACATACTACTACCTTCATACCATCAATAATCTTTTGACTGTAATTGTCGCTGTTTACTCTACGTAAGTAGTTATAATTAAGTGCGGCTCTTACGTGACCAGGCATATTAGCTCGACCAGTTTTACTTTTAGCTTCTAAGTCACCATACATTGTTAATTTATTGACACCTTTAGGAGAACCTTTAGTCCAACTATCTTGTGCAGTTAATACACGTTTAAAATCTTTGATAGCTTCAATGACTTCATCACGACCTTTACCCTGTTGTAGAATCATTTGCAATACATTCATTAAAAATTCTTGTATATATTTAGGAGTATCAGCACGTTTCAAGTCAAGACCCATAGCTTTGATATCACCCAGTTGTCCGTTTTTATCTTTGCGCTTGCCTTCTTTATCAAAGATGTTAATAGCATAACGTTTCTTAACAATAAAGATAGCACGATCACCAATCAATTCACGACCAGCTTTAATGATTTCTCCATTCTTACGAGGAGCATGAAAAGCTTTCTCCATGAATGCAGGAAAACTTTCATTAGCTTGGTCTGCGATACTGTCGTATAAGCCAATACATAGTTCTTTGTCCCATACCAATTCACCTTTATCAATTTGTGGCTTGAGTGTAGGATAAGCAGTGAAGTAACAACTATCAGTATCACCATATACAATTGCATTGCCTTCGTGTGAATATGTACCCTCAACTGATTCGTTGATAGTACTCATCATATGACGAACAATTTGACGACCACTTAATGTAACACTTTGACCGATACGTTTATCATAGAAGCGACAATGTTCATTCAACAATGCACCATATGCTGAGTTCAATAAAATCTTACGAACAAGTTGTCTTTTGTCCCAATATTCTCTATCCTCAGTAGTAGTTGCTTCTTTGAGTTTTTTCTGCATCTCTTTACGGTCTGAGTACCAACGTGTTAGTAGACCAGGAACGATACCTTCTTTTTCATACGTAAAGATTGTACCATTAGCACTTAGCATCCAGGGACGATGACTATCAAACACCATCTTCCAAACTTCTGCGGCACTCATTTCTTCAGTGCGACCATCTTCAAAGTCAACTGTAAGCATAGTGCCACGTTCTTGGTTCATAATCGCAGTATATTCTAATGCACCAAACAGGTTCTCCCATAATATAGCACCAGTCACATCATCGTCACCTTCTTTATAGCGTTTCTTCTCACTAGCTAAACGAAGGCCCTTATCTTTCATATACTGGTCTGTGATTGTCTGTCTGATTTGAGCAACGATGGTTTCTCCTGCCATGTTAAGGGCTCGAATAACCGAGGGGTAGAGCGAGTTAATGTCAACTGCACCGACATATTCGTGCATTCCTCTTTTCGGCGTAGCAACAAAGGCACCTGCTGCCTGCTGGATTTCTTCTTCATTTTCAACCTTTCGTTTTTTATCTGGAACAACAAGCCCACGTTCGTGAGCTTCATTAAAAATTGCCATCTCAATCATTGCTACTGAACCCATTACTGTTGGGAGCAGTACTGTGTTTTCGTGTGCAAGTTGATTAGCTAATTCTAAAAACTTTAGTTTGTTGTGAATCTTCACCAACAACATTGTATCCTGTCTGTTATATTCAATAAACTTTTTAAAGTCTTTGTTATACAATTGGTCAAGAGTACCTTCATATTGTGTTTTGTTTTCACCGACCTCCATCTCACCAATAGAGTCAAGTTTATAACTGTGACGAGATTCATAGTTATATTTCTTGTAGAGTTGTAGATAGTCCAAGTGAATACGACCTACTAAGTCATAAGTTGTTTCACTCTTACCGAATCGTTCGTATTCTCTAGCTTTAGGCAGTTGACCCATCAAGCAAAACTTGCGTGTGTCATCTTTACTCATTACTCTAGTAACACGATTGACCATGTAGGGAATATCATAGCCCTCTGAGTTCCAGCCAGTTAATACATCAGCATCTTCAATGAGTTGGAAGAAAACATCAAACATTTCTTTTTCGCTTGTGAATAGCATTGTATTCTCAAACTCACTAGTGATTTCTTGTGCTGTTTCACTAGACATATGTTTAGGAGCAATCACTAGTGTAATACATTGGTCAAGCCAATCTAAGTAACAACTAATAGCTGTAACAGGATTGAATGGGTCACTTGTAGGACTAAAACCTTTTTCAGGATCAAAGTCTACCTCAATGTCAAAGAAGCAAGTATGCAGTTTAGGCGCATCGATCTTAAGATAGTTTTCACTTAGACAACGAAACACTACATTAATATCGGATTCAAACAATTTCTTACCTGAATGAATGCGTCTTTCTTTTTCAAACTCCTGTCGTTTGCGTGTGCTGAAACGACTTACCGGATCACCATAGATGCTACGATGTTTACCTTTATTATCGGGATAATACAATACATAGTTAGTGGGATATTCTTTGTATTGACGCTTGCCGTTATTATCCCGCTCTACTACGTAGATACGATCCTCATCCCTGCTGTGAATAGCGTCAACGTAACTCAAAGTGTTTTGCCCACAGTTTCCAAAATAGTGTTGAGTTCATCGTGGTCTTTGTTAGTCTGACCTAGACTTGCTTTGTGTGCAATTTTAATTGCTTTCTTCAATGTACTAGCTTTGATTTCAAGTTCTTCTGCTACTGCTTTGATAGTGTCGTTTAGACCACCATTCAATGTGTCAATCTCATGTAGGACTGTCATACCCTCATTGACTAGTTGAGTTAGTTTAATCTTTGCTTCACCGTTGAAGGTTCTGTTATAATCTGACATAGGTTCTCCTTAAATAATTAGTTAGTGTACTTGGACTGTGTAACAAAGTCAAATATTTTGTGTAAAACGGGGTTAGATAAATACCCATATGAAACCCAAAGTTATATTGTATTTGGATCATCCTAGATGTTCCGTACAAAGTTGCCATGGTATCATTAAAGCATTGGCACCCAAATATGAAGTTGACATATTCCAACAACATGAGATAAAAGAATCCAATTTTAAAAAATATGACATAATAGCATTTCCGGGTGGTATAGGTGATAGTGACACATTTGATACCTCAATTAAAAGTAAGATGGATATTATTAAAAATCAACTTACTCATGGTAAACGATATTTGGGTATATGTATGGGCGCATATTGGGCCGGTCATCATTATTTTGACATATTAGACGATGTTAAATGTGAACAATATATTAAAAGACATAATAGTGATGTTCAACGATCATTTAGTACAGTAACACCTGTAACTTGGGAAGGGGTAAAGCATGATATGTTTTTCTATGATGGTTGTTCATTGGTAGGAGACAATTCTAAATTTGAAACTATTGCTACATATATAAATAATGATTCAATGGCAATAATACAAAACAATATAGGATTAATAGGTTGCCATCCTGAAAGTGATGAGTATTGGTATAATAAGCCTTATTTAAAGAAATATTGGCATAACTTTTCCCATCATCAATTGTTATTAAATTTTGTAGATAAGTTAATGAAACATTAATTTTTATTTAATACAATCTTCTTGACCAAAGTATGCAATCCTGGGTTAACATGCAATGCATGTGGCATTAATTCATTGCGAATATAGTTTCGGGTATAGCGTGAGTTTTTGTTTGATTCATCTTCAATCCACGGCACGTTGTGGCTTTCACACCAATAGATAAATTCTTGTTTCCGTGTGGTTAAAAACGGGCGTAATACATTGTTACGTGTTAATGGAATGACTTTGGGTGTGCCATGAAGACTTGACCAAATATATGTTTCAACACAATCATCCAAATGATGACAGGTAACGACTGGCCCTAGTTCGGATAGAAACTCATATCGTTCTCTGCGCCAATATTCTTCTTGACTTTCTTTACTACCCTTTTGACTGCGAGGTGATCCATATAGCATAGGAATATTATTCTCACTACAATATTTGGAAACAAACTCTGCGGCTTTTTCACCGTTCTGTGTTCTGTGATTAAAATGGGCAATTGTAACTTCGTGTTTGCGACTTAAAAAGTCAACAACTGCCATACTATCTACACCCCCGCTACAAGCGACTGTGATACTTTTGGGTAAAGGAACTGTTAACTTAATCATCTATGCAGTATAGCATAGATTAATCTTTATTGAAAGATATGTTGGTCATTCATATTTCCATAATACAGAACCATCCAACTCTATGCTTTTTAACTTAAAATTGGTTATTTTATCCCAATTTATTTCATCAATATTTTCTATGTCACCCAAGGGATATCGATTGAGTTTTTTATTTGAATTGATTACAAATTGTTGAAATTCAGGATCTTCTATTGTTTTTGCAAATATTTTATTAGGATCAAATGTAATATTGGGCGTCATTAAATTATTACCACCAATATCGTCATTGCTAGGGTCATCTTCTTCAAACCAACATTTAAAATGATCCTTACCTAAAATATCATCAGTTATCCAAACATTATGATTATATGATTGTGTGCTAAAATCAAATTCTTCAGTTATATATTCTACTGTCTCTGTTCCCCATATTGCTTCGTTATCTTCTAAATGACTAGTAGATGTGGCGTGTAACCCATAATACATTTGATTGGGAACTAGTTTGTTTATCCTAGATAATTTTGGATATGTTAATGTTTCTAGTAAATGTGAATTGTTGTTTAATTCATGTATTGCATGGTGTATTTTATCAGTTGGTGTGTCAGTGAAGGTAGTAGAAGATACAAAGGGATTTAATAATTTTGCTAGTGAAGTAAAATGCCTATGCCATTTGTTTAAATGTTGTTGTGTAAGATTACTATAATCAATTAATAAAGATTTAAGTTCTATTATTTCTGCACTGTAATCAATTCGATAGTGCTTACCTAATAATATAAATGATTTAAGAAGATTAAATATAAAAAATTTATAATTTACGTTAGTAACTAGTTGTTGTGTTACATGATGCGGATGAAAAGACCAATCTAAATGTGGGATACGCTTTGAAGTGCGTGTAACATAATCTTTCCAATTAGATACGAATGAATTATTCAATAATTTTATTTGTATAGAAACAGGTGTGTTGTCATTATTGAATTTATATATTAGCATTTTTATTGAAAGATATGGTTATTTTTTTCCCCATAAATTTTAATATATTTTCCGGCTAACATGTCAGCCATTGCTTCTATAGGGCTACCGGGATAACTATCTCCGGGCTCAATCATATTTAGTTCACCCTGACGTACATGAACTAATTCATGGAATACTGTACGTAGTATATCCACTAGGTTACGATTTTTAGCATATACCCAAATCTTATCGTCCCCCATTTTATGTCCACCGGTGTGGTGATTAGTTTGTGCCTCTTCAGTATCCAAACTAAGTTCAACGGATGGAATAGCTTTTAAATGTAATATTTTTGCGGCCCACTGAACAAATCTATCAACTTCTTGTTGCAGTTCATTTTTGCCACCTTCATCTAATTTGTTCTTAATCCAACTGTCAGGATTACGATGATATTTTTTGACAAATAAATCATGTAATGCCTTGCCAGTGATTCTGTGTTTGCTAGCAATTCTTCGCATTAGTCTATCAATTGTATTATAGTCGTGCTTTTCTAAGCTAGGAAGTTTCTTAGCTAACTCAGTGGCAGGAGACTCTGAAACAATTTGAATAAACCGCATTTAATGTATTAGAGATATTCGTGATAATCGTTTACAAGTTGGGTACCATCGGCACGGTTAATTGTATGTATTAATTTTTGAGCAATTAACCATTCTGCATAATATTCAGAACCAATGTCTGTATGCTTACCAACATTATCATTTACATTCCAATAATCATATTCTTCTTTGGTTTTAGTAGCCATAACCCAATCACTTAATGGAACGAATTCATCAACCTCGTATACAAATGTGTGAATTCTTCCGGCATCATCGGCAACTGGGGTAGTAAATGTTTTTGTCATATAAAATTTCCTTTATAACATGTATTTATCAAAAATCATTAAAAACAATTCAATTACACCAAGAAGTCTTGGCTTCTCCGTAATACTCACGTGCAAAGCCGTTCTGTATTAACATCATACGCAAACTTTGTCCATCAAGTAATATATCACCTAATACACGACCACCATACTTATCCCAATCAGCGATAGCTACCTGACGTTTCTGTGCTTTAGATATAGCATTTTTTGTAAATGCTGTTGCAGCCTGACCACGTTGGTCTTCTTGAGGGCATTTAGCTCTGAACCCTTTCTCAGGTGTATCAACACCAAATACACGAATACTTAGTTCTTGTTTCAATGGTGGAGGTAAAAAGTTTGCTTGAAAGGCTACAGTATCTCCATCAATAACACGTGTGATAGGAAAGTCATATGTTACCATTGGTGTTTGTTTTTGTGCAACTGCAACAGTAGATATTGCTAGTAGTAAGATTGTTATTAGTTTTTTCATTTAGTTCTCTTTATAAAATATTTTTGTAATCAATAAACTTTGCGTGTCTATCTTGTAAGCCACGCATTGCAGGATTAATCTTTTGTGTTACGGCTTTTGTATCATTAAAGTTATTTATATGTGGCTTTACACGTGTCTGCCAATACCATATAGCAATCTTTGCCGCAATATCAGGACGTTCTGCTAGTTCAGGTTGTTGTAGTAATGGAATGTTCAATGCATCTTGTGCCATACGATAGTTATCACGACCTGTTAGTTGAATGAACCCTCTACCATGATATTTTTCACCATCACCAACGTGTTTATTACCTAATATTTTAGCCGTCCGTGGGCTATGTTTGGGATCATACTTCTTAGCAAAGTATCCTTTGCCCATACCTTTTTCTTTTAATCTACTAAAGTCCCATGATTCGTGATTGGTCTGTGCCATAAACTGTGCCAGCTCAACTCCTTTAATGCCGGCTTGTTTAGCCGCACGTTGTAACAATGCTTCGTGTTGAGGATGATTACTCAATATATTGATTGGTTCTGATTTCTGTGGTGTAGGTTCTGTTTGTTTAGCTTGAACAGGTGCTCCGGCAGAACCTAATGCGGCAGCACCCATTCCACCTAAGAATCCTCTACGTGTTAAATCCTCTATTACTTTACGGTTCTTTACTCTTTCAATCTCAATACCAAATGGCGTATGATTAGTTAGCGATTTTGTAATCTTCTCAGTGGGACCTTGACCTGGTCTAAGTTTTGCTGATATTATATTGAATCGTAACCTATTCTTTTTAACACCAATAAACTCTCCTATCAATACTTCATAGTTAGGATAGTTAGGTGACAAATCCACTTTGGGATTTTCTTGTTCTTCTAAATAAAATACATCTTTATTTGGTGATACTTGTAACGCAGGATGTGCTGTTAATACAACATATGCATTTTCACCATGATTATCTTTTTTCTTGGCTACTGCTACTCCTAAATCAGAAGTTTTAACTACAAAAGTAATATATGGCATTTTCATTAGTTCATGTCCGCGTGTAGTTTCTAACTTATGTAATACTCGAAGGACTTTTTCTATAGGAATATTACGTTCTGAACCATCACTTCTATCATTAATAAAATGTTTGCTGACAACTAAGTACCCGTCTGCAAAGGGTATTTCTTTATTAATAAACTCTATTGCTCTCATGTTAGCTCATTATAGGTAATACTTCAACGTCTGTACCTTGATCGTAACCATTATCTCTTAGCCATTGAATAGCTACACGATTAGCATCACGTTGTGCATTACCTACGCCACTGAAACGATATACTTCACGTCCGTCTGCCATTACTTTCCAAGCACCGGTAAATGAACCAGGTATTTGTCTTTGTTGTTGAATAGCATTAGTGCTATCTGGAGCGGGTGCCGGTTGATCCATACGTGATAGACCATAACCTCGTCTATCAATACCCTGATCCAATAACCAAGCTTGAGCTTTTTCTCTTGCTTCTTCAACTGATGTAGCTTGGAATGTATAAACTATACTTTGATCTGCTGTTCTATATAGTTTGTAATCTTGAGTTTCGCCACTTGGTTCATTAGTAGTAGCACGAATTGGTTGTGCTAGTATAGGTTCACTATCACCGACACGTCTTATACCAAATATGTCTCTAGCTTGTCTTGCTGGAAATCTGTGTGGACCGTGTTCAAGATAATCATTTAAGCGAATCAATGCTTCTCTATCATTAGTAATGCCTTCAGCATCCTCTACCTTTCTATTAGTATCCAAATTGAATATTTCATATCTTGGTTTATCATCTTTAGGTTCTTCAAACTTACGAACTGGATAAACAGCGGCAGCAGTTAATGCACCTAAACGAATGTTCCATTCATCTGATGCTTTTTGTAGTGCTTCTTCTTTACTAGTTGCAACAACTTCAATACTTGCACCAGTACGGCCACGACCTTCTTTATCAACACGATACCAATACTTTTTGCCAACTTCATTGTCAGCTTTTACTTTACGTTCTATCTGTGCTTGTTTAACAAAGCTACGTAATGCAGCCTTTGGCAACTCACCTGCGGCATACTTAGCAAAGTATTGAATCGTATCGGTACTATCTTTACTTGGCTCTAATAACTTATAAAGTTTTTTTAGATATTCTTTTCTATATTTTTGTGGATCAACTGCGGCATCCAATGCTACTACAAATCGTAACAATGTATTCTCAATCTTAGGGATATCAGCATCTAACCAATCGCCACCGGGACTACGAAACTCAATGTAACCATCTTTGGTATTGATACTTGTGTATTTGGCTGTTGCACCACTATGAACTAGTTTGCTAGCAATATCACTCAGTCCACTTTTCATACCATCTAACAACTTTTTAGCGTTTTCAGGATTATCTCTAATGTTATCTTTAACTTGTTTCAAAGCACTCTTACAAAAAGTGTTACCTTCACGGTCAAACTCTTTCAATATGTATTCGTCACCTAATAGTAATGCTAACTTAACATAGTCAAGTTTTTCTCTGCTGAAGTCAGGAACACTTACGTTGATATGTAAGCCGGTGCTATCATTCGTATAGCAACCTGTTTTCTTAGCCCAAGCAACAACTTTGTTGAAGTCAGTTATCATTTCATCTATGGGCATTGGTGGACTTACAAACTCTAATCCACCATCATAGCTGTCATCCGGCTCTAAGCTACCATCAGGTTCAACAACATAGTGACCTGCTTCTCTACGAGCACCGTGATAACGTTCGCTTGTATTGACTGGC
>Ga0209296_1002583_pt1 | contig 12901 bp, 11 predicted proteins | sample S_130206_EF_Meta_FD_187319 | JGI IMG/M metagenome (GOLD analysis project Ga0209296, IMG submission 187319) | Freshwater microbial communities from Lake Simoncouche, Canada to study carbon cycling - S_130206_EF_MetaG (SPAdes) (version 2) | ecosystem: Environmental > Aquatic > Freshwater > Lake ...
GTACAGCCGAGGGACATAGTTGCCCGAGAGATAAAGTGACATTCCTGCCCAGGTAGCTCAGTCGGTAGAGCAACGCACTCGTAATGCGTAGGTCAGGGGTTCGATTCCCCTCTTGGGCTCCAGAATTTCATCCAATGTGTGCATGGAAAGTTGCTGTGTGTTCACTAGCATCGCGTCATGGTTTCCCGCTTGCGCTCTTTCCCTCAGATTCTTGTGTCTGCTGTTGCACTGGCCTGTGCTCTAGTTACGTTTTCCAACTCCGGAGCACAAGGCGCACCAATCGGCTCACCGGTCTCGGTCACACGAAATATCACCATGGGTGGCTCGAACATTTCTAAACTCCTCTATGACGGCACGTACGTATGGGTAGTTGAATGGAGTTCCAACAAAGTGGAGCGAATCAATCCGTCTACGGGCGCGATTGTAGGGTCACCCATTTCGGTGGGAGCAAACCCGGGTGCAGCAGTAATCGTTAATGGTCACTTGTTCGTTGGTAGTGGTTCCAACACCGTCACAGACATTGACATGTCGACTGCATCGGTTACGCGCACCATCACACTCACAGGTACAAACATTTCTAAACTCCTCTATGACGGCACGTCAATCTGGGCCATCAGTTGGAGTTCTTCAAAAGCAGAGCGATTCAATCCGTCTACTGGCGCACTTGTTGGTTCACCTGTGAGCGTTGCACCAAACCCCGGCATGGGGATCCTCGTCAACGGTCACTTGTTTGTCACAGGCAGTGGGGGCAGCACCGTGACAGACATAGACATTTCAACTGGAACAGTTACACGCACCATCACACTCACAGGTACAAACCTTGCAGGGTCCATGTTTGATGGCACCAATCTTTGGGTGACGGTATTCAACGATGCAAAAGTGGCGCGTATCAACCCAACAACCGGTGCGGTATTGGGCTACACATCTGTTGGCACGAGACCCACCAACGTCATCCTTGCGAACGGTTCTGTTTGGGTTGGCGCAACGGGATCCGATGTAGTGACTCAGATTGATTTGGCAGGCACCGTATTGCGCAATATCAGTTTGGGCGGAAGCAACATCTCAAACTTGGTGTATGACGGTGCAGTCATCTGGGCGCCGAATTATGGCAGTGCATACATATCGCAAATCAACGCAACAACTGGCTCAGTAAGCACCACTGCTCCATCAACGGGTTCCAACCCAGGCGAAATAGCACTTGTCGATAACTCTATTTTTGTCGGTTCATCTGGTTCAACAGTCACTCAAATTTCTGGTCCTGTCCCCACCACCACAACAAGCACGACAACAACCGTTGCACCCACTACGACAACGACGACAACAACGACAATTGCGCCCACAACAACTACTACTGCACCCACAACAACAATTGCGCCCACTACGACAATTGCACGCACCACAACCACATTGAGCCCTGCACCCACTACAACAACGGCTGCACCGGCATTGTCTATTGTGATTCAAGCTCCGGTTTCAACTGTCGCCCAAGGTCAAGCTTCTGTGGCGACTATTGCACCGACCACAACAACAATTGCAGTGCTTGGCGCAAATGGGCTACCTCTTCCTACAACAACGACCACACCAACAACTTCGGTTGTTCCTTCAAATTCAAGATCTGTTGTAACTACAACAGTGTCGCCACGTGCAAAAAACTCAGCTCTCCTTCCAGCACCAGCTCCTGTTGTTGCCAAAGTTTCTGCAGGCCAAACAGCAGTACAAGTCGATGGTGTTGAGACGGCTGCAAAGGTCACTCGCTCAAATAATCAGATGATTGTTGACGCTGGCTCTTTGACTGCAACATTGTCAGGTATCGACAGCACAGGAAAAACAGTGGCACTCGACAGCGATGGCAATGTCCATTTATCTTCCGGTGATGTCATAAAGGTCAGTGTTGGTGGTTTCAAACCAGACTCGAACGTTCAAGTGTGGTTGTTTTCTACCCCCACACAATTGGGTTCTGCAATCGTTGGGGTCGATGGCGCCATGAACGGTGAATATAAATTGCCTGTGGGAATTACAGCTGGATCTCATCGCGTTGTGGTGACAGCAAAGTTGCTCAATGGTAAACCAACAACGTTCACGTTTGGCATTTTGGTAGGGGAGATTTCCAATACCTCGACTCTTACTCGGGTACTGATCGCGATTCCAATCTCGTTAGCTATTGGTTTCGGTTTCCTTCTCCCAACTCGACTTCGCCGCCGCCGTCAACTTCATACCGTTTAGCCGATTTTCAGGGGTTCGATTCCCCTCTTGGGCTCCAGTCGCTGGCGAATCACCAGGTGTGAATATGAGTGCCCGCAGCCAGCGCGTAAGTGCTTCCATTCGGAAGCTCTAGGTCACATTCAGTTCCATTTGGAATCTCGCACGTAATGGTGCCCACACCGTTCTCAAGTGTCCACTCCACACCAATACGGCCATTTGGTGCATCGTGATGCGTGCGCGCCCACGAAATACCAGCACCAGGTCGTGGTGCTACGCGTACACGTCGGTACCCGGGCTCTTGAATGGTCAGACCAGCAACGTATTGATGAAGAAAAGAAATCACTGCGCCCTTGCTGTAGTGATTCAAACTGTGAGTTGCCTTATCCCCAACTATTCCGTCCCAGTCTTCCCAAATTGTCGAGTACTGATTAGTCATGTACATCCACGATGGTTCTGTGTCTTGAAAAAGCAGAGAATACGCAGTGTCTAGGTGGCCATGATCGGCAAGTACCGGGAGAAGCATCGGAGTTGCAAGAAACCCTGTTCCAAGATGCACATCTGACTCTTCAATTAACCGGACAAGATCATCGGCTGTTTGCTGACGTAGCGAATCTGGAACAAGACCAAATGCAAGTGCACGACATAAATTCGCCTGTGTACGCGGCATCAAAGCACCTTCGTCATTAATGAATTCAGCACGCCATGCATCAAGAACATTCGCTGCTAATTCTGAATACCGTTGTGCTTCTTCAACTTTCCCAACAAGGACGCTGATTTGCGCAAGTTGATCTGCTGAGCGATACAAATACGCAGTCGCCACTGCGCCGTGATCCTGATTACCCAGACTTGCAACATCAGTTTCAATATCAGCGCCCGGTTCTAACCACTCGCCGTAATGCCAACCGCTATCCCATAAGAATCGTTCATGAGGAAGCGGATTCGGCCGTTGCGCTTCTCGTAATGGATGACGCCGCCCCTCGGCTCTGCGTGCTGCAAATTCAACCCATTGAGTCATTGACTCGAATTGCGCCGCAAGCATGTCGGTTCTCGCACTGGCCCAGTACAACTCCCACGGAACATGCACAGCGGCATCACCCCATCCAGATGAACCGTGACTTCCTCGCCACACTGGAGCTCCAGGAGATGGGTCAGGGACAATGCTCGTTACTTTGCCATCGGGAAATTGATCAGCTGCGAGATCTCGCATCCACTTTGCTGACCAATCAAAAACGTCATACAGATAAGAAGCCGTCTCCACATAAATCTGCCAATCTCCTGTCCATCCGGATCGTTCCCGTGTTGGACAGTCGGTAGGAATCTCGCAAGCATTTCCACGAAAACTCCAATCGGCTGCATGATGAAGACGATTGATGCGCTCATCTGAACACTCAAAATCACCTACATGTTGAAGATCAGTGTGGACTACGACACTGACTATTGATTTAGGGTCGAGCACGCCATCAATTCCCTCGACTTCCACAAAACGAAAACCTTTAGTGCTGTGTCGTGGTTCGAACACTGTGTTGTCGCCTGCAGAAAAAACACGATCTGTTTGGAAGGGAACATTACGGGGTTCTGAAAATGCTGCATCAGCAACATTCGACTGTGTTACCGCGCCTTCGGAGTTAATCCATTCTCCGTATCTCAACGTGACTTCATTACCCACAGGTCCGAGTCCAGACAATCTCACCCAACCATTACTGTTCTGCCCAAAATCAACCACATGTCGTTGCGGTGCAATTTGAGCGATTGAAACTGGTGAGAGTTCTTCTATCCGCCGCACTGGCGGACCAAGAACCTCACATAGGTTTTCCATCGAATGATCAGCAACAATGACTTTGTCCCAAGATGCGCGATCTGTACCTGCGTCGCACCAACCAGGAACTTTTCTACGAAAATCGTGCGTTTCGCCAGCAATAAGATCTGCGGCAAGAATGTGGCTCGGTGAAGAGCACCACGTGTTGTTTGTACTAACACAGATTTGTTGGCCATCCGTTAGTTCAATAGTTAGCTCTGCAAGAAAAGAAACTTTCGACCCGTATGCGTCAATCTCTCTGATCACTCCGTGTTGTCCCCGCCACCATCCATCACTCAGAATTGCACCTATTGCATTTTTCCCAACATGCAGCAGACCAGTTACATCAAACGCATGCACTTGTAGATGTTTGCGGTACGCGGTAAACCCAGGAGTTAATTCAATGTCGCCAACCCGTGATCCATTGATAAACGCTTCATAAACTCCATGTGCCGTCGCACGCAAGCAAGCCGAGGCGATTTGTGAAGGTATGACAAACTCGCTTGCGAGGTGATATGCAGGACGATGCATTGCAGGTGAATCCGCTGATTCAACAGGCTCAATCCACGAAGCTCTGAGGGCGGGCAATGTGCTCGAACGACTACTTTCTGTCATAGGCAGAGAATAGTTTGCTCTACCCAGGTTTTCAGATGTGTACGATTTTCAGACCTAGAAGCTTGATAGGGAGATGTGATTCCCCTTGTAGCACGGTCCCTCAATCAATTCGGGTTTCATAGACATTCCCGGAGTTGCATATGACCTCTAGGCTGACAACACCATGTTGAAGCGTTTAGTACCTATTGCCCTCTTGATATTGACTGCGTGTGGTGGATCATCTTCATCTTCTAATGCGACTGACCCAAGTGTTGTAGCAACTCCAACGACGATTGCCGCGCCAACTACTACCGTCGCGGAAATTTTCAATCCGGCATCTGGCGAGCAGGCAGTGACGTGCGATAGCAAAGCGGTGGGCGCAAGTTACGGCGAGAAAGTGAAGCTTGAGTTCTGCACCGCAACGTGGGCCATGGGCGACACCGACCAAGACACATGGAACTGTCCGAAAGAAGGTTGTGCTCAGACTCGTCTGTATCACCTCGTCGATACCAAGTGGACATCGCCGGCAATCTGCAGGCGCGATAAACCACTGACTCGATTTGCTCTCAGTTGCTACGTGCCAAATGCTGGGCCAGCAACATTGGCAGAAATTCCACCGAGAGATGTCGCGTGCATTATTTGGCAAGCTAACAAGTCGCTGACGTTCGTGGAAGAAACTGGTTGCACGCCGAGCAAAGCTGACATCAATGTTTCACTGTCTACAGAATGCACGGGGTACTTCGCGGCTGTGTCTCTTCCGTTAGAGAAGTGCGATACCGGTGGTGCAGTCACAGTGATGCAAAAACAATTACGCGCTGCTGGATACTCGGTCAGTGTTGATGGATACTTTGGGCCAGCAATGGCGAAGGCCGTGTACGCATTTCAGGGAAAGAAAAATCTCCAACAATTGGGGATTATCGACTCCGCTACGTGGGATGCGTTATCGCCCAAAGCGTTTCCAGGCTGACCCATGTCGCCAGCCGTTGAACTAGCCCACCAAAACGCAGTTGATCGTGGTCAAGATTTCTACACAGACCCAGAGACTGGGTTGATGGTCATGACTGCGTTGTATTTGTCAAAACGGGGTAATTGTTGTGCGAATATTTGCCGTCATTGTCCGTTTGGTCACGACGGCAAAGACCACGGTGTCAGAATATAGAGATGTCATCCCCCGCTATTAAGCGTGAAGTCTCTGGTCTCAGCGCCACAGTTGTAGTCACCATTGCATCAGTTCTCATGATGTACACGCGTAACCAAGACTTCTTTTATCGTGACGATGTCGAGCATCAGCACATGGGTGTCTTCACGGCATTGCACCACAACGGCTACGGAATCAACGCTCTTGGTGGATTCAACAAATCGTGGTTCTTGTCGCTAGTAACTGGCGAAATTCAATTCGGGGTATTTAACCCGGTCAGTTATGTGCGTGATTGGATTGCAGCATCGGGTGACAATTTGGCTCGCAGCGCAATGTTGATTGCGTTGATGTATTTGGTGATTGCGGCTATTGGCGCATATGTTGCTGCCCGGGCGCTTGCAATTTCACCGTCCATGTCTGTGGCTGCATCGCTATTCTGCACGTTCAACGTGCACCTTTTGTATTGGGATGCAAGTAGCTGGACACCAGCCCTGATTGGCTTTTCGTGGTTTGCATGGTTTGTTGCTGCAGTCTGGTGGACCAGACGGTCGATTCGATTCGCCCCATTCATTCCTATTGCGGGGTATTTGCTTGTAAGCGCTGGCTGGCCCCACGCCATGATCGCTGGTGGAGTTGTTGCGCTCGTCGTTGGGCTCGAACAATTGTTCACTCGCACATGGCGCACACGCGAAGCATTGATCTACACCGCAGCATGCGGGACTACTGCATTGGTGTCCTCGCCGGTGTGGGTATCAGCACAAGTATTTGCGGAATGGGCAGCCCGTGCACCGCACGGTTTATTCAACGATGGATTTCTCACGCATCAGCTTGATGCATTGATGTTGTCGTTCTCGCCTTTCGTGCAGCCATACGTTGACGGCTTTGCTGGTCAAGGGTTTATGTTCGAACCGATTACCTACATCACATGGGTATTGCCATTAGCTGTGTACTGGGTTGTCACTTCGCAGGCTGTGCGTCGCCTTGTGCGAGTTGACGCGATTGTTGCGGGAATTGTCAGCGTTGGAATGCTTGGGCCAAGCATTCTTGGTCCGACTCGTTGGCCGTTTCGCTTTCAACCTTTTGCTGCATTTCTTGTAGTTATGGTTGCAATGCGTGCACTGCAGGCTGCTCCTTCTGCCGGTTCTAATCGCACACGTTTTGAACAATCATGGCGATGGATCGCACCGGTTGTGTGGTTGGCGCTTACTGCATTGCGGCCGCGACTGATTCCAATGTTGCTAACTGCATTGTTGTTCATTGCAATACCAATCGCACATCACATTTTCATTACGTATGGTCAACGCGTGTTTGCACCGTTATTGGTGGTGTCTGTAGTTGCCACTACTGGATGGTTAATGTTCGCTAGCCCGTCACCAGCAATGCCTGGTGATCGCAATGCCCCCGCATCACGCGCTGCAATAGCGAGTCAGTACTCAGTGCTTTCTGGGCATCGCGTGTTTGTTCTGCAGTCAGATTTGGCGGGTGCAATGACCATTGAACGTAAGCGTGGCCGCTTTCGTTTAGTGCCGAATGCGCCTGGCGCAGTAACTGCAACAGAGATGGCCGACGGGAACGTTATTCAGTCAGCAAACATTGATGCTGAATTTGTTACCGGTTATTCTGCAATGCCCCACGAAGGTTTAGAAAACCTGTTGCAAACACGGGTGTTTGGATGGTCAAGCGAAGGAACAGCTCCCGCATTGTTCACGGTTGAACCCACAACGGGTAAGACATGGATTGAACTCATGGGCGTCACCGCAGTCATGGTGCAACGTGGTCAACAGCAACAATGGTTTGATGCCGCAGGGCATACCGGCTGGGTTGCGTCATATGAACAACCAGCGTGGGTGTTGTACACCAATACTGCTGCAACCAAGCCCACTACTGTTTCGTATCACGATGTAGGGGTGGTTGTTACTGAGACATCCGGGCAATCTTCAGTCACGTCATCAACCGGGGGCAAAGTGTTGCTCTCACGCCCCATTACTCCAGGCATGAAGATCACTGTTGGCGGAAAAGCAGTTGCGTTCACTGGGTTGTCTGGTGCAATGCCGATGATCACTGTTCCCTCAGGGGTCACTGGCGACATTGTGGTGAGTTTCGGTTTACCTCACGGAACATTCATACTTGCAACAGTTATCGCAGGTTTGTTACTGCTGATTGCATTATGTGTGCTGGCGATTCGCCAACGCACATCATTGACTTAAGTCAGCGCTAACCGCTCAAATTGTTCAGACGGTGCATTCACCTGATGCAATGCGACTCGTAGTAATTCTTCAGCATCTTTTGCAATGCTGTCGTCAATACGGTTCACAGTTTCATCAGGGTCTTCACCGCGATGAAACATCATTGTTTCGTATTGCTTGGCATAACCCCAGAACGGCAACATGTCGCCTTCTCGGAATGGCTGACGAATAACAGGGACTGTGCTGCCCGGCATGTAATCAAGAACAGCGCGCGAATCGGGCATTGGCATTTTGAAATCAGGCATGGAACCAATGGGCATTGTGCTCCATCTGTTTGACCACATTGTTTGTGGCATGTTGATGCCTTGTGGTCCGCGCGTGTAACGCCAATCATTTGTTACTAGTTGCACTTCACGACCCCACACGCCAGTCAGTAACCAATCACGCACTTGTGTTGATGCGCCGTTGAGTAATGGAACTAGTGATGAGCCATGAGCCGTGTGTTTGATAGGTGCATCAAAAATATCTGCAAGTGTTGCGTGAATATCTGTTGACGTGGTGAGCGCATCATTCGTAGTTGGTGCAACGCCGGGCCACGCAATAAGCATTGGAATATGCCCAAGTGGTTTGTAGACCGGAATACCGGGTTTGCCCCATACATCACGGTCGTAAACATCTTTGTCGCCCAAGTAATGCCCATGGTCTGTGCACAACACCACAACAGTGTCTTCCCATGCGTTTGTTGCATCAAGAGAATCAAGTACTTTGCCCAACCAATGATCAATCATCGACAATTTGCCGCCATATTGCGCACGTATTTGTACGGCGTCACGTTCAGTCAGAACACCTTCTTTGATTGCATCAACCGCGTACGGTGGCCACACCATGTGTTCGCCTTCCCATGTGTCGTCATACCTGTCAGCCCAACGAGCAGGAGTATCAAATGGTTCGTGCGGGTCAAATTCATCAACAAACAAAAAGAAACGTTCGCCTTGTGCGCGATGCACTGGTGCATCTTCTAGCAACCATCGAGCAGTCGCTTGCATGGTGCGAGGGCCAGGGAAATCTTCTTCACCTTTAAAGAAACCGCGTGAGTTGTCGTAATGAGTATGGCCGCGGCCAAACGATGGTGCGCCTAACCATGAAGCGTCGGGGCGTGTTTTCCATGCGTCACTTTCATGTCCGCGCTCATAGCTCCACGCAGTGAAGTCAGTGTGGTAATTCTCACCACCAACTTCAAACAAATGCGGGTGGTCTGTAATGAGTTGAGTAACAACCCCGGCACGTCGCAAAGAAGCAGTTATCGGTTCTTCCCACAATTCAATAGAGCCCCACGGCTTCCATAAGAAGTCCCATGCGCCGACCAAAATGTCATGTCGTGCTGGAATGCACGGAAGTGAACCGGTGTGATGGTTTGTGAAGCGAACGGAACGTGCAGCCAAACGATCAAGGTTTGGTGTGTCAAAGTTGCCGCCGCCGTATGCGCCAAGCTCGTGGCGATTCAAACTGTCAAGAAGTAGTACAACAACGTTCTTTGGCGAGGCGATCATGAAGTGGCTCCGGCGAACACTGTGTTCAGCCATTCCATCGTGGTGGAAAACATCACGTCGTGACTTTTTGCTAACAAGTGATCATCTCCGTGCATAACGTGCAAGTCTCCCGTACCGGCGATGGCTCGCACAACTTCACTTGCTTCAAGGGGCAAGATGGAGTCGCTATCACCATGGAACATCAGCAGCGGAGTCGACTGAAGCCCCCCGGCTATTTCGCAGCCGGCTGACTGAGTTGCGAACGTGACAACTCCGCAGACCATTTCCGACAAGCCCACTGCCACGCGAATAGCAACCGCACCACCAAAACTGTGGCCCATGATGACCACTGCGTCGGCACCGCTGCCCACGAGCAGTTGCACGGCAGCCGCTGTATCAACACAACACGAATCCATGTCGTTCGGTTTGCGATAACTGAGACGAATAGAAGGAACACCTACCGCAACGAGTGCTTCGCCCAACGCATGAAACAAACTGTCGCCAGGCCCGAGGGTTCCGCCCATGGCGCCGCCCACCATGACAACGCCTACCTTTTGCTCAGCGGTGTCTGGTTCGTGCCATAAAAGTGACAAAAGACCACGGCGTGTGTACATCTCAACCTGACGCAGGTTTGGCCCAAGAATGGCTTGCTGACTCGCCATAATTCCCAGCGCGTCGAGCGGGGTCTCGGGTCTGTCCTGACCCATTTCATTGTCTGCCATGTGGGTACCCTAGTAAGTAGATGACGAACACAAAGACACCGGCTGATCTGACCAATGATCTCGATCGCGAGATTGCTGGGCGTATCGGAAGAGCATGGCGTGAAATCCGCCGTGGAGCTACTGCTGGCCAAGCTCGCGACGCCATCTTTGGTGTTGGTGGCAGTGCAATAGAGCCAGGCCAAATGGACGCGCTTGAACTTCTTGTTGTCGTCGACTCGTGTCGCATGGGCGACCTAGCCGAATACCTTCGCATTGACCCAAGCACTGCAACTCGCGCAGTGCAACGCCTTATCAAAGACAACTTGGCAGAACGCGTGCAACACGCAGGTGATGGTCGTGTTGTTGCAATTGCAGCAACAGAACGCGGTCGTCGCATTCATGCTGAAGTCAATGATCGTCGTCGCGCCATTTTGTTTGCTGTCATGAATGATTTTGAACCCGAAGAGCGATTTGCTTTAGCTGATTTAATGGAGCGATTCACTCTCTCAGTTGATGCAGCAATCAAAGCTAAAAAACACCGCCATCATTAGTAACGCATCGCAGACAGAATGAGCGCACAGGAACAGTTCACTTCTGACGCCATGCAATATGCGCCGCAATTGTTTTCTACTGCATTACGCATGACACGTAATCGTTCAGATGCTGAAGATTTAGTGCAAGAGACCTACATCAAGGGGTGGCGTTCGTTTCACACATTCCAAGAAGGAACAAACCTTCGCGCATGGTTATTTCGCATCATGACGAACACGTACATCAATAAGTACAACGCACAAAAACGCAAAGGCACAGAAGTTGAACTCGACGATGTCGAGGAACTTTTCTTGTACAAGCGCTTAGGTTCGATTGATCAATCGCAACTCAGTAGTTCGGCCGAAGACCAGATGCTCGAACTATTCACTGATGACGAAGTGAAAAGTGCCCTTGAATCTCTGCCCGAGGATTTCCGCATCCCCGTGCTTTTGTCTGACGTCGATGGCTTTGCCTATAAGGAAATTGCTGAAATGCTTGAAATCCCGAATGGCACCGTGATGTCTCGCCTCCATCGGGGAAGAAAAGCGATGCAAAAGATGTTGTACGAGTACGCACGTGAAAGAGGGCTCATTGTCGAGCCCGTGACAATTGAAGGAACCGGCGAGTAATCGCCAGAGCGAACAGAGCCATCGATATGCCAAATTGCCAAGAAACGCTGAAAGAACTGGAATTGTTCCTTGATTCAGAGCTGCCCAACGCCCGAATTGAAGAAATCATGGTCCACCTCACTGGATGCACCGACTGCCAAGGCGCCTTTGAATTTCATGCTGAATTACGCACCATTGTGCGCACGAAGGCCAAGCGCGACCACTTGCCAGAAGGCTTCACAGACCGCCTCCTGGCCTGCTTCGAGCCGCAATCAGAATCGGAATGACCACCCAGTAATAGGTCTAGGCGGCCTGTCATTGGCTACGCTGGTGTCATGTTCGCAGCGAATGTATGGCATTGGTGGATCGGCGTAGTCCTTCTTATTTCAAGTATCGGGGCAGTGCTTTCGGTATTTGCTGGCTATGCAGCCAAGGTCAGCGCAACGCGTTACCCGAACCGCCGTCAACGCCAAGCCCTCAAGCAGAAGTAACAACTTTTCTTGATCGACGAACTTCTTCGTCGCTGCACTTTTCCTCCTGCTGGTACAGCCGTTTCATGCGCTGTCTCGGGCGGCCCCGACTCCATGGCGCTCATGTTGTTAGCTCATGCGCACGGACTCATCGTCACTGCTATTCATGTTGACCATGGTCTGCGCTCCGAATCAGCAAGTGATATCGACGTTATTGACCCTGTTGCTGAATCATTAGGAATCACAGTCATTGTTCATTCCGTGCAGGTGGAACACGGACCGAACCTTGAAGCTCGCGCTCGTGCAGCACGGTACGGCGTTATGCCAGACGATGTAATGACTGGCCACACCGCAGATGATCAAGCAGAAACGGTTCTTATTAACTTGTTGCGCGGTGCTGGGGCACAAGGGCTAGGCGCAATGCGACCCGGTGTGTCGCGGCCTCTCTTGTCATTGCGCCGCAGTGATACTCATGCAGTGTGTGCTGCTGCAGGAATCGCAACCGTTACAGATTCCACGAACACTGATCCAAAATTTCAGCGCAATCGAGTTCGCAATGAGCTCCTACCTCTGATGACAGAAATCTCGCTACGCGACCCAGTACCCCTTCTCGTGCGCAGTGCTGATGTCTTGCGTGATGACAATGATTTGCTCGAGGAACTGGCACGAAACCTAGATCCCACCGACGCTGTGGCTTTGGCTGCTGCTCCAGCCCCTCTTGCTCGCCGTGCTCTTCGCCAGTGGCTCTCAGACCCGTACCCGCCTGACCTCGCGACCCTGGAGCGGATCATGGCCGTTGCCCGTGGCGAGACCTTGGCCTGCGATATTGGGGAAAATCGTGAAATTCGTCGCAGTAAACAGAGGCTCATACTGCAGTTGCTGGGGTAACTTGTTGTGCGGCCTTTTTGTGCCGCCGGACCGAGCCAACACTTCAAGGAGACCTGAATGCCCCCGAAACTTCGCGGAAAATGGGCCCTTGGAATTACCCCTCGTAATTTCACATGGGTCATCAAGGATTGCCTTGCCATTTGTGAGCGACCAGGGGGATACGGCGACAACCATCGCCGCGTTCGTCGTCAAGAAGAGATCATCTGGCTTCGCGAGAACCATTTCGACCTCGTTGTCTCCATCATCGCTGCGCCGCACA
>Ga0209296_1002585_pt1 | contig 12899 bp, 12 predicted proteins | sample S_130206_EF_Meta_FD_187319 | JGI IMG/M metagenome (GOLD analysis project Ga0209296, IMG submission 187319) | Freshwater microbial communities from Lake Simoncouche, Canada to study carbon cycling - S_130206_EF_MetaG (SPAdes) (version 2) | ecosystem: Environmental > Aquatic > Freshwater > Lake ...
TTAATGAGACACTATGATTACGAGTGGGATTTGGAGCCGTGGGGCATTAAATTTGATCCTGAATTAAACATAGATGCACTTGGATGGCAAGCTGGAGATTGTTTTAAAATTAAAAATGTTGATGGCAAGGCCATGTTGGTTAAGCTAGATCCGTTGGTTAAATTTATTGAAGAGGGATTGAGAAAATGAATGAACAAAAAAAATACAGGATGCCTAATAGTATTAGTGAATACGGGCATGATCATCAAATTTGGACCGATAAAGATTTAGCATTGATGGTCAGCATTGCTCTTGCAGTTGGATTTTTCTTCGGGTACATTGCCCACTAAGGAGTAGATATGGACGTAGTCATGTTAGTTAACAAGTACGGATTTCCAATTGTTATGGCAGTTGGAATGGGCTTCATTATCAAATATGTTTGGGAATGGGCCACCAAAGAAGTCAAGCCTGTGATCAGCGATGCCAATACTGTGTTGATCGCTCTAATCGATCGTGTTCGTATGTTGGACAACGATCTAATTCGATTGAATCAAAAGGTCAATACAGTGTTGCACCTGCGTGGCAAGATGATCGAAAGCGATCGTGTTATGGAAACATCATTAGTAGAGGCGCAGGCCAACAAGAAGTTTCACGAAGCAATAGACGAAGCTGATAAGATTGCCGACAAGAAGTAATTACTTTTCGTGAGCCACAAACTCACCGTTCCAGTTATCGCCTAGATCCTGCTGCTTCATAAACTCGCAGCGTTCAATCCACATCTTGTAGTACTTGTCCATCTGTCCACCAAACGTGCCTTTCATCTTAGCGCACATTGCAGCAGCTTCGTTAAACTGTTTCTGACGATACAAATCATGCATGACATCGTGTGCTATCTTATCTCTAGTGTAGTCCACACCCTTGGTACGTAGCACTGTGTAGATCAAGTCTGCTACTGTTTTGCCTTTTGGCTGTAAGTTATCCAATAGCAAGTAGAAGAAGTCGTCTTTGGTACGGTTGTATGTTTCAGCACCGATGATACATAGTACACCATAAGCCTTACAACGTGCTTCTAGTCGTGCAGCTGTTGAAACCATGTCACCTAAGATATCATAGCTGTGTCGTTCTGTTGATCCCATCTCACCAATAAAACCAATACCTGTGTTACATCCCCAACCCATCGCGGCTGGTGGTAAGCCCTGTGCTTCCATTAGCTTGGTGTATTCATCTACAGCATCCAACATCTCTAGTCCTACCTTAACGATGGTACGAGCATGATTTGGATCTTCAATTGGAGCACCGTGTATGTGCATACTCGCATCTCCCACATACTTGATAACCATACCTTGGTTATCCAACATGGGTTGACTGATAGCATCCATATATCCGTTCATGTACTTGCCAAGACCAGCAACATCATCGCCATAGTGTTCGCCAATAGGTGTAAAGCCACGTAGGTCACTGAACATAACACTTACATCTTTACGTACACCACGTTTGATTAAGTCTGGATCTTTTTGTAGAAGCTCTACAACTTCCTTAGAGCAGTAGCCAGCGAACTGTTTCTTGATTGCCTGCTTCTGTAAGAACTCACTTACAAACTTAACGCCGTAAGTATGAAGAGCAACGATAATAAGACCAAACGAGATTGCAGTCGCGTCTGATAAGATGAGCCAAGTACTGAAAGCGTAGATAGTACTAGGCACAATGGCACCAACAATAACCACAGTAGCACAAATGCCAACATAAGTCCACCTCGATAAGAAAATTAATAATAAACCAAATGCCAACAATGCCATGATTTCCAATCCGTCGGCATAGTCGGGACGTTCAATAACAACTCCGTTGGCCATAGTGGCAATTACGCTGGCCTGTACTTCGTGCGGCCAAACTGCACCTTTGCTTGTTGGTAAAGGATTACCTATACCTGCTGCTGTTGGTCCTACTATAACGATAGCACCACCAAAATCTTTTGGTAAGTTAGATAAACTAACTGATTTTGATTGTTGACTCCAGTCGATCCATATGCGTCCTAGGGGATCTGTGCTAACAGGCCCAAACTTGGGTATGCGCATTTTTTCAACACCACCTTCGACGAGCTTGACCTGAAATGTCGAGTCCCCTGCAGCCACACGTAGAGTTTCTAAACTCATTGCAGGATATAATTTTTCATCAACCGAGACAATCAACGGCATGCGGCGATTGACTCCGTCGATCTCTGGCAGTGTGTTTACAATGCCAACACCCGCGGCATTATTTTCCAATGGTGACACGTTGGCAATTATGCCGGGATACTGTACAATTTGGTCTTGCCACTCTGGTCCCATTACAGCACTACCCGGCGCACGGGGAGTATTTTTTGTTTTGTCGCTGGGCACACTAGGAAGTATTACAGGATACTGTTTAAGAGCGGCGGCCAAATCGCGATCACCACCAGTACGATCGCGATCAGCCATAAGCACATTGAGCACAACAAGGCCAGCGTTGCGACGATAAAGATCTTCAATAATTTCAGCATAGTTGACCCTTGGTAGTGGCCATTGGCCGTATTTGTCTAAGGCAGCTTCATCTATGTTGACCGTATAGATGTTATTCTCTGTAGGAGCTTTGGCAGTGATTAGTGTGTCAAAGTAGCGTAGTCTCACACTTTCTACAAAGCTAGGATCGGCGATTCTTATACTTGTAATAAGTGCCAATGTTAATAAGGCAGTCCAAGGACTTGTTAGGATTTTTTTCAGCATCATATATTTAACTTAAATAGATACTGAAACAAGGAGACTCTTTTGAGTACATATTGGGGCCATCATTTAATGTTAGATTGCAGCGGCTGCGATATTAACAAAATCCGTGATAAAAAACACATTTATAAATTTGTCAAAGAGTTAGTAGAGAAAATAGACATGGTAGCGCATGGAGAGCCGATCATAGAACATCTGCTGCCAGGTGAGCCCAACCAGGGCTACAGTGTAATGCAATTGATCACAACGTCAAACATCTGCGCACATTTTGTAGATATCAGTGGTACAGCATATTTTGATGTTTTTAGTTGCAAGCAGTTTGACATAGGTGTTGTTCAAGATGTTGTACGTGATTATTTTTCACCTGCTAAAATCCGAGTAAATTTCATCACTAGACACGCTGACTAAATAACTGCGGGGAGTAACTAACCAACGGGTGTTGGTTTTATAGGTCGTCAACACGGTATGCAAATACCCGGTCTATAGACAAAGATGTGAGACCATAACTTTAAGGAAGATATGGAACTATTCACGCTCCAAGCCCTTTGGGCATTTCTCGCTATCATTTTGATAGACATTGTATTAGCTGGTGATAACGCTCTTGTTATCGGAATGGCAGCTAACAAATTACCAGACCATTTACGCAAGAAGGCGATCTTTTGGGGTACCTTTGGTGCCATTGCCATACGCTTTGTTTCAGTGGCAGCATTGACTTATCTGTTGATGATTCCAGGACTGCGGGCCATCGGTGCAGCAGCACTGGTATGGATAGGATGGAAGCTGGTATTTGATGCAGGTGAACACAACGTCGACGCCAAGGATACCTTCTGGGGTGCTATCGGTACCATTGTTGTTGCTGATGCTGTCATGGGCATAGACAATGCGCTAGGTATTGCCGCAGCTGCCGATGGTAATTTTGTATTGGTGATTGCTGGGCTACTAATCAGTGTACCAATCATCTTGTTTGGTGCTACTATGGTCAGCAAGATTCTACAGCATTGGCCTGACACTGTGTTCATTGGTAGCTTTGTGTTGTTTGCAGTTGCCATGTTGATGTTGATGAAAGAACCACTAATGGCTAGTTGGTGGGCGGGACTTGTACCTTGGGCAGCTGCTATTGTACCTTGGGCATTTGCATTGGTTGTTACTGCTGTTCAATACAACAAGGCTCGATTAAATCTACACAAGAAGTTTTTGTTCAAGTCATAAAAAAAGCCCCTTACGGGGCTTTTGAGGTGGGCTATGCCCGATAGTTATTATTAAAACCGCATAATGCCTCTAATGAACCAACTGTTGGTAGCTTGGCTATCTTTGGTCTGTCTGTTAGCGTACACACCAATAGATTGATTTTTCTCAGGACTATAAGCGATGCCTGCTTCTGTGTTTGTAAATCCGTTTGTGGTTGCTGATGCTTCGCCTGTTAGTTTTACTTGATCAATGTCTTTTGATACACGGATACCTGCTTCGCCGAAACTAAAATTATTGTTAACACCTGCTACTGTTCTAGCACTTTGTATATCGCCTGCTTCTGTGTATCCATCGCGAGCTGTGCGCCCAACTGTGTAACCGATGAATGGCCGCACATCTGCATTTGTTTCCTCTTTGATTGTAGGAGCATATACTCTGTTGCTGATCCACATGTCGGCGCCTTTAGTAGTTGATGAGTTGTTAAACACATTCTCAACTGTGCGATTAGAGTTGATATTATTTTTAGCAAATCCTGCGTTGGTTGATATAATAACATCATCATCTGTGGTATAGATACTATACACGCCTACTGCTTCTTTGCTTTGTGAAGTATAGCTATCGCTGCCTGGCATCTTTGTGTTAACACGGCTGTACTGAGCACCTAGTCTCCAGTTAGGATCTATTTGCTTGTCTCCACCCACATTAATCAAATCGCTTCTAGCACTGTATCCATTGCCCATTGCTGTCTGTAAGCCACCGCCTCTTAAAAAGAAGTTGCCTTCATCAGTTTTATAAACATCCATACGGAATGGATTCATATTTAAACTTTGATTGATGCCCATGTTTAAATCTGACAATTGATTTTGTTGATCAATACGTCCGCTGAAACTTTCGTCGGCTACTGATGTTGCTACACTATTGCTAATAGTAACCGCAGTTGTGTTAGCACTGTCGCTGGATGTAGAAGTACCATCACTGTAGTTTGTGGTTGTTCTAACTTTAGTAACTAGTGTGCGTTCCATCGGAGTTGTTACATTGGTTGTGGTCTGTCTTGCAATAGTCTGCGTACTAGCAGTTTCACTTGGTGTGTGATGTGCTAGACTAGCAGTAATCACTGGCAATGTCACACTGGCTGCTGTTGTGTCGCTAACAGTGATAGTTGCTGTTGATGTACTTGTGACAGTTGGTGTTGTTGAAGTTGATGCTGCTGACGTAGCGGAACCTACATCAACTAATGTACCAAAACTACTTGTTCCTGCTGTACCACCGCCAGCACCACCTGCAATAGCTGTAGTAGCCGCACCAAAAGCACTTGGCCCAAATATGTAAGAATATTGATATGTTACAATATCCCCTACTGCTAATCCTGCACTATAAAAACCAATGCCAATGGTATAGTCTCCGCGAACAACATCGTGTCCGCTAGTATTATCGTAATAGTCTTTGGCTTCTCTTGACCATGTTGGACTAATACTAGTATTAACTCCAGTAGGTGCTATAGAGTACAATCCTAACGCATAACGACTTGACAATGCTTCGGAGAATACCACGTTAGTTTTTGGAATAATTCCATAGCCGCGAACGTTGTCTGTTGAAGAGCTATCACCGGTGGCCGCTCTAGCATCTGGATCGATAAATCTAGCAAAGTACAAATGGTCTATAGCGACCTTGGCTTCAATTCTAGTAGAAATATCTATGTATTGAATACCTGCTGGTAAACTATAAGTATTTCTTAAATTGAAGTTACTGTTTGAAGTTGATTCCCATACAGCACTAGATGCGGTAGGAGTTCCTAACCATGTTCCTGTAATAGGACTAGTAGACATGTAGGAAGCATTGTTGTTGGATGTAGAGAATAACACAGTATTGCTACTGTTTAATCCTTTTACACTAAATCCTTCAAAGGGTGTTCCTGGTGTTAGATAGTCGTAGCTAGTATTAAATGTACCAGTGCCGGTTGAGTCATACAACAGACCAGGACTGGTGTTACCTCCACTGCCTAGTGTACCAGAAGTTTCATTGACTCCTGCTTTGATGTATTCGTTTATTAATATTTCATTTCCTGCCATTGCCGACGCCGAAAGCATAGCGGCAACTATTGTTGCAATTAATTGTTTTTTCATTTTCGCTCCCCAACTTTATTATTGTTATAGGTGTTGGATATAATTATTTAGACTGAGCTGTCTTAAAGAAATATGTATATTTTATATAGGTATCTTAATTTTGTGTAATGAGTACTGTGCTGGTACTTCCTTTATTGACATTTTGTATTATGGTCTGTCCATCTTGTATCAGTGTGTATGTAGCACTCCTAGTAGTATCGAATGTCACTGTGGCATTGTGTGTGCCGGCCTTATACAATGTTACCTTGCTGGCGTCATCGTTGAAATAATATAACAGTCCCAATGACCTGTTGGCTGCATATCCCGGTAGTACTGGAATATCTAATTCGTCACTTAACAAACTTGCGTTCTGTCTATCTAATTCATTTAATGCGTTGTAGGCCAACAGGTCAACATTTAAATCGTTTCGATCTAGTTCTCGATTGTTGTCTAACTTGTTTTCATCCAACGCTGAAAATTTCAATAGGTCAACATCTAACTTATTAAAATCTAATACGCCTTTTTCTTTCTTACCATTACCTGCTTGTGTATCGTCTTGTACTTCTGGCGGTCTACTGATGATCAACATGTTGTTGATGTTGGCTTGATCAAGTTTGACTATGGCGGGCTGCGAAGGTGGTGAATTAGCAGAAGATACTAGTGTGGCTTGATATGGAACATCCAATAATACCATACCTGCTAGACTGCTGACTTCGATTGCTCCTGTTACACATCCCTTGCTGTCACAACTTGGTAATAATATAACTAGGCTACGTCCAAGTTCATCAACGGTCATTGAAAAGTCTGTACCTCGCACGGCAATGGTTGCTGTGGGAGTTTTTATTGCTACTTGTTGTGGATTATTTTTGGCAATCTGCCCGCTGGCATAACGGGCAGTTCCCATGGCCATATTTAATGCTAACTTACCTGTGCCTTTCTTTGGATCATAGACAAAGTCATCTATGATCAGTTTGCTGTGCTCTGTGAGTTTAACTGTGGTCTTATCATCGAAGGTCAGTTCTGCTTTGCCACGAGCAGTACTGACCGTATCATTCATTTCTACACCCGTGTTTACACTTGAAGGTATGCTCTTCTTTTCACGAATTATCTCAGTGGGTCCTGTTTGTTCAGTGACTTTGCCTACACCGGCAAAGCTATTAATCGGACTGAACAACGAGAACGTTATTATTAGAACCGTTGCTGGTAATAACCGCATTTTTAGTATAAGCTCCGCTTTGTGTCAGTGTTACAGCATTAGGCGCACCAGATACACCGCTACCAGAAACTGTTATTTCGCCTGAATGTAGACCTGCACCCGTTGCGGTATGTGTCACATTATTCCAGCTTCCATTGATAGCAATTGTACTTTTCACAACACCCCCTGTTAACATCTGTACGGTGTTGTTGCTGTTACCTGTGATTTGAGAACTGATAGTGCTGGCATTACAGGTAGCACTTAGTGCCGTGCCGCACCCAATAGTCTGAGTATTGCTACTACCGTCAGCTGACACTACTACAGTAGTTCCAGTTCCAGGACCATTAATAATGATACTAGCAATGTTGCCAACACCAATCTGACTTACGGTCACATCATTGAGATCGCCTAAAATTAGTGCAGGATCGTCAATACTACCAAGTCCACCAACGTTGCCGTTAACCAAGTTTCCAGAGCCTGTTTGTGTTATGGAAACAATGGCATTATCTCCAATCTGCTCCACATAAACATCGTTGGCGAACGCTCCCGTTGACACCATCCCAGATGCCAATAGTATTGCGAGTATTTTTCTCGACAACTCGCCACCGCCTTTGATTCTTTTTTTCATTTTTTTATAAAATTAGAGTTTTGCTCTAACCCGCTCCTTGGCCAATGGCCATAAATGGTATCACCTCTTTTATTTAAATACATCTCCTACTTAATAATACTCTGCTGTTATTTTTTCGTTACACCTAGGTGTTAAAAAACCAACACCGTCGAAAAACCAACACCAAGTACCATTACTGCTGTTTGTTAATCAGTACATCCTGCTTAACAAAACCTTTGCGCTTTTCAGCGTCTCTTACTAAGTGCCAACCTTCTGGGCCTGGGGAAATGATGGTTAACTCAGTTCCTTTCTTTAACAGCCAGGTTCTTTGACTCTTATCATCTGCTTCTTTATACACGTATGCATCTTCCTTTAATACTCGTGTGCCAAATAGATCCACAGGATCTTTAGGTTGCTCTTTCTTTACTTCTGTGGCGGTACTGGGTACGGCCTCGGTTTTGGTTTCGGATTTGGTTTGTGGTTGAACCACGACATCTTTCTTCTCCTCTACTTTAACTTCTTCTTTCTTTACTATAGGTATAACTCTAGGCACTAGTACTGCTTCTGGTTTAGTTTCAGTGATAGGTTGTTGAACCACAACATCTTTCTTTTCTTCTATCTTAACTTCTTCTTTTACTACTGCCTGGCCGGGTTTCTTAAATCTCCAAATGCCTTTTTTTTCGCCTTCGATGATCATGTCGTAGACTGCCTGTTCAATGGCCACCCGTACAGCATAGGTAGTAGGCTCATTTAGTGCCATGCCATTTTCTAATTCCAATGCTTTAGTTCCCGCATCTACAAAACGCAACATTCCCACGTTATGTTGCGTACTAAAGATAGTCTTGCTTACTGCTGTGGTCAACAATACTTCACCACTGTTAACACTGATCAATCTCATAGAGATCACTATCTCATCTACACGATACTGTTGACTGCCACCAATACCTAAGAACCTAGCACCATTACCACCACTTCTAATATTGCTGTCATAACCAATGATACCACCTTCAATCATTACTCCTGCCACTGTCATTGGTTTAAGTGGACGGGCATCCTTGCCTTCGTAGACTTCACGTTGATTGCGTATTAGCTGACGTTCTTTAATTAGATTGTCTAGACCTACACGTTCAACTACCTTAAACCAATTCTTTGAATCCTGTAGTGATTTGATTAGGAACACTTCAGCACCCTGTGTTACTGCTTTTGAAAACACTGCCAACTTGTCGTTGGGTTTCATCTGTCCTGTTTTATCTTGGAACCCGTACACCGCAATGGTAATAGCGGGTCCGTCTAATTCTGGTATCTTAGTGGTTAAACTTTCTCTTGGTTGCAGAGCCACTGGTTCGTCCCTGCCTGCTTCCATATGCACAGTGGCACAGCCGGACAATGCTGTTGCTATTAACAATGATAATAAAATTCGTTTCATTAAAATGCAAAGCTCGCTATAGGTACAGTGATCTCAGTTCGGCCGCCATTGGCATCTAGGATGGTCAAGGTAACATCAGTTCCAGTCTTGACCCAACTGATAGTGCTGCCTTGAAAGTTCATACTTCCGCTGGTTGCAGTGCCTTCGGTAAACATTTGGTCTGCTAACTGTTTACTTAATTGTGCGTAGATACGTGCTTCTACGTTGACTAGGAATTTTGCCAAGTTGGTGCTTTTGGCCGCAGTTTCTGCTTTGGCTATGGCTGCAAGTTCTTCTGCTTTGATTTCTTTCTTTTTAGCTTCTTCTAGCTGATGGATGGTGAGGACGTGCTGGCTGAATCCATTACCTGGTATAAAGGCTGGACTTTGAAAGTTGTGTATTAGTTCGGCAGACACGGCCATTGAAGGCCAGAGGATAGCTGCTACTATTAGTTTCTTCACGGTTCGCTCCCGGTAATTGCTGTTAGTATTTACACGGTGAGGGTGAAGAATTAAGTTATTAGTTTAATCTAGATTAAAAGGTATTATTATTCAAAAAATGTAGGGTGCAACAGTGCCGGGTTTGATTTATCTGCGAAACGTTCGCTCATCTTAGCGAACATTTTAGTATCACGTTCTACAAGAACACAGTCACGACCGGTATTCTTTGCGGCAATGCCAGTTGATCCGCTACCAGCAAATGTGTCTAACACTAGATCGCCTTGGTTACTTAGTAATTCAATAAAGTATTCTAGGATTTCTGTTGGCTTCTGTGTAGGATGTATTTTACCTTTGCCTAGTCCGCCACTGTATGTTATTGTGTTTGGTACCACAGCATGAACAATAGTTCCTGTAGTCTTACGACTAGCAATCATTGCTTCTGCTTCAGCTTGCGCCTCAGCGAAGATAGCATCCATTGTTTTCTTACCTAGCCCATCTTTGACTGCCTTGTATACAATACTGCTGACTTTGTCTGCTGTGGCATACCGATCAACAATACTGTTAAGTTCGCAATCACTGTTAAACGTTCTTGGACCTTTGGGCTTGATTCCCCAGAGGATATATTCGCAGGCACTGACTGGATTCACTTGTCTATTAAACGGAACGGCTGCTGGTTTTTTCCAAGTCCACACACGCTTGGGCTCAAATCCCGCTGCCTCCATGGCCTTCCACAAGTAACTTACATATTGGTCACTGATAAAGACTGCGAAAGATCCGCCTTTGCGAACTTTCTTAAACCATAAGTTACTCCAGTCTTGTAACTGTTTTAAAAAGTCTTCGTGGCTGACTGAATCCCAGTCTTGATCAAAGTTTTCGCTAAACTTTTGACTGTGTATTGTGCTTTTGTTTTCGCCAGTTTCTTGATCGATCCATACAGGCTTGGCACCGCCTTCACTGATATTGTAAGGAGGATCAGTTAATAGTAAATCAATTGAGTCGTCTTTGATTTGATCTGCAACTTCTAAACAGTCGCCTTGAATAAGTGTAGTAGTCATACTGCTATTATAGCAGAGTTAGTCTAAAAGAGCAATGAATCCTGGTAAGTTATTACCCGGAATATGACTAGGTGCGTGATATTGGAATTGGAACTGTAGTGTGCTAAATGGTTTGGTTTTCAAACTCATCGTTCCGTCCTGATTAACAGTGATGTGCCCAATAACTGCATCAGCTTCCTTTACAATATCAGTCATCATCTTGCTGTATTGAGAAGAGTACTTACCGCCTTTGATATAATTCAATAGGCCGACTCCTAGAGAGTAGGTAATAATATCTGCTGCCGCTTTATGTGGGGTAGCACGGAAACTGGCATATCCCGCGGCTTTCTCTCTAGTAGCTGGTTTTGTTGCACCGTCCGAACCTAGATAAAATTTACCATCTGCAGGCATACCGACAAACTTTACACCTTTGTTATCAGATGCTGTGAATACATCTAATGACACATTTAAGAAATCTCGATAACTTGCTACACTACCATCGTGCCAACTCCACATCTTCATACGACTATGTAAACTGGCGAAATCATTGAATTCTCCAAATTTTCTAACAGCTTCTTTGTATTCTTTGATGTTGGCTTTCGCAGCGGCCTTAATCACTTTGTCTTTGTTGCTACCACCCTCACCAGGATGGAACTGCTTCAGAACACTAAATTTCTTGTAGGTATCTTCATCATCGTCTGAAATACTGGCTTCGTACTTGTCCATTAGATTGGAAATAGAACGGAAGCTAGTGCCAGATCCTGTTAGTGCCTTGACACTTAAATTCATTCCGGGGATCTTAACATCGACTAGAGGTTCATTGCCCTTTGGTAACTCTGCCTGCTGTCCTGCTTTTAGGATAAGGATGGGTGCGAGTATTTCACCAAAGTCTTGACTCAATGTTCCCAAGTATGGCATAATATGATTCATTAAATTTTGATCAATTGCCTTCGTACCACCTGCTGCCGCATTGTCTACAAGGGCAATCAATGCATCTGCTAGATCAGTGTCACGATTTCTATAATTAGATTCTACAGCTTTCTTTGTCGCAGCTATCAATTGATTTTTATCATAGAATCCGCCATCGATACCGAGTCCTGTTGGCGTTAGTTCTTTACGAGATATACCAATAGAGTCTTCATCACCAGCTTTAACTCCTTTCATACCAATGACCACTGTATATAGGACTCCTTCTTTTTCAAAGCTGTAAGCTGGAAACGAGCTACTTGCTGATGACTGTTTAGCATCGGGATTTGTATTAACAAATTTGTCAGCCTGCATCGCAGCTTTTAGCATAGCTAAAGATAACCCTCTTGCTCTGATAGATGTAACTTGTTTAGTTCCTTTTCCAGCTTGGACTGTAAACTTTGCTTCAGGCCATTGCATTTCTAAATAATCGCGAAGATCTTTTAGCTGTGCAGGTGTTGCATAAGTCGGAACTGTTGGGGTATTAGGAACAACTGCTGGAGTTGGAATCGCATCTGCTGGATGAGGTATTTTAGATATAACCTGCTTAGGAGATGCTGCATCAGTTGGTTCATTTATTTCAAAAAATCGCATAGACATATATTTACCGTTTTTGTTTAACAGCCTCTAGTATACTACCAGATGACATTGTTGTCAACTGATTTCTGGGAACAGGCATTCCTGTATGAAATGCTGCACATCCTCTTCACTAAGCCCTAGACTAACCATTACTCGCGGTGTATGCGGGTTGCATTTTTGATTTTGTGCGTAGTAATTCTGTGCTTCTGTGGTATCTGCCGCTGTGTTGTTGGTTTCTGCTACTGTGCTTAGATAGTGTTCTATGGTAGTTCGAGCAAGATCCGTGATCTGTTCTAATTCTTCTGGATCTTGTACGTTACCTGCTGCTACCATACTGCCGCTGAATATGTTAGTAGCCCACTCAGGTAAAGCACGTTCTTTGCGCCACTCTAATTTGGCAACTTCATCGTGAAACCATTGCATCATCGGATGCTCAGCGTCACCTGCTTTTGAGTAATCGTGAAAACAACCTGTGATCTTGTTTTTACCAGCTATAACATCAAAGCCGTAGATCGGTGCTGGGTTATGTGTGTGAGGGAAGATGCAACAATGCATCATCCATAGCCCTTTGCTTTCTCTAGCGTCTACTACATCAACGTGAGCACGACGATACCGATCACTAGTCCACACACGATTAACCCAGCCAGGTTGATTAAATCTTTCCATCCC
>Ga0209296_1002586_pt1 | contig 12898 bp, 22 predicted proteins | sample S_130206_EF_Meta_FD_187319 | JGI IMG/M metagenome (GOLD analysis project Ga0209296, IMG submission 187319) | Freshwater microbial communities from Lake Simoncouche, Canada to study carbon cycling - S_130206_EF_MetaG (SPAdes) (version 2) | ecosystem: Environmental > Aquatic > Freshwater > Lake ...
GTAGCCGTCCGTGCTAAAAAAACACCCTCATTGAGCGCACCCTTGCGTAGGTTGCATGACTTGCATAACACTCTCAGATTATCGAGTGAATGATCTCCTCCGGACTTGCGTGGGATGATGTGATCGATATGCATTTCACCCTCATCTGTGCCACACAATTGACAAGCTCTACCATCGCGCATGAACACACGATCTCGCTGTTCTCGGTAGCGTCTGCTGTTTAACTTATCGATAGCCATTAAATCTCATCATAACAATTACCACACAACCACCATGCATGAACTTCCATTGCTTCTGCTTCATCAATGCGTGTCTCACATCTATTACATAGAACAGTAGCTTCTTCTAATGCCATCCGTATTTACTCCAGTGCCCTAGTGCAACGCATGGTTCACCATACCTCGCACCTATGTAGTTAAGTCCCCATACTACCTGAGTGTAACCATCTTGGTCTTTAAGCCATTCACTATTACCTTGAGGAATACCATAATGAGATCCATTAACTGCATTTGGATTCCATGCTGATTCTTTACCATAAAGTGTTGCTAAGCATTTATATTCTTTAACATTAAAATCTAATAGATATAACGCATATTCTTTGTAGCTTATATATTCTTTATTAGCACTTGTAGAACCTGCATGCGGCATAAAGCATAGAGCTATCCCAATACCTGCAAGCACCCCCCGAGCGATCCGCCTCAGCGGCTCGGGGTGAGCCTTTGAGAGGCTCTGCCCTGTCAGGGTACCATCGTTGTCAAATCCATTTACATAAGTGCTGGTCAGAGCGGTGTTTCGCTTCATTGCGACTCCAATCTATTACCCTGTGGATAACTTCTGTGGATAACTATTTATCCGTTTTATAAAATCCCTTGCCCTTGAAATGAATAGCCGAAGCTGTAAATCCTTTAATCATTGGAGCATTGCATAACTGGCATGGCACTACTGGTCTACTGTCGAATCCATGAGTGACTTCTTGAGATAGATTGCAGGATTGGCATCGGTAGTCGTAGGCTGGCAAGTTAAGCATCTCCTGATCATGTATGACCCACATCCAGAGCAACGGTCAATGTCTGCCTCTGTGGGTTCTTTGTCTAAGTGACCGTATTTTAATAAGAGTAATGGCAAGAGATCAGCTAGTCGGATTATGGCGCAATACTCGGCAGCATCCTCGCCTTGTCCGTTTAACCTTATGACTCCCAATCCTAATTCCCCCGAAATGGATGTGCGAGCCTTTAATTGTTTCATATATGCAAGAGGTTGAAATCCAGCGCGGGCTTTGACTTCAACATCAAACGGTAAATTGACAATATCCTTGCCACTACCCCTTCCCACACATGCGCCCTGCCACCAAGTCGATAGGTACTCAGCTACTACGCGCTCTGTGCGGAAACCTCTGTGCTTTCGTGCTTGACTAGCCACGCCAAGCCCATTTGCTTGGTCTAGCATTATAATATGCTTGCCAAGAATCCAACTCTAAAGTGGTTGCAACAACCCAATAACATTTTTGGCAACAATAACCATTGTAATCTGGCTCATAATTGTGTCCATGAGTTAAGCAATAAGTTATGTCTTTAATATATCGCCAATCTTCTTTGATTGCTTTGAAAGTTTCCCAATCGTAACGATTATCCATTAACGGCCTTGCATTTAGCGCATTGCCATGTAACTATCCCATTGACAGAATCGGATGATATTTCTGCAAGCTCTCGGATCTGCACCGGCTCATTACACAACTGACAAGCAATGAATGCTGACATCAAGTCAAGCCATTCACCATTGATCTTAATTCCAACGCTTCCCATTTTACACCTTTGCTTTCTGTGGATGCCATTTTCCATCACTGCCGATGTTGTACCAAATTGGTGGACAATCAGATTTAACGCCACCAGCATTCATTTGATTGCATTGATAACCGCCCCATGCTCTGCCGTTTTTCTCACCCTCACGCCATCTCATATGTCCATGCTTGCATTGTGGTGCTTCTTGTGCTTCACCTGTACCTAATATGTCCTGCACCAGATCAAGAGCTTTGTCCAGAGTCACTGGTGCATCTACTACCTTCATGTAATCATTGACTGGACTAGTCCAATAATCCTGCTCTGCTGGCTCTGCGTCAGCTGCTTTGATGGCTTGTACCAAATCTTGTACCGCTGGCTTTACAGGCTTTAATGCAACGACCTTGCTCATCTCCTCGCGGCTTGGTCTCTTTCCTTTAGGAGCATAACCTGCATTTGCAAGTGCTCTGCCGATTGCCGAAGTCTCACAATTCTCCAGTGCTGAAGTCTGATTGACACCTCGACTAGAAACTGTCTCCTCAGCGTACCCTGTCGCCCAAGCAACGCCATCGCTAGCATCTTTGTATAAATACGCTTTAACAATGTATCGAGAAGCCTCGACCACTTCCAACTCAGTTGCAATGCGAAACGAAGGGTAATCCTTAATAAACTTTTCAAGTCGAACCTCCACTGGTTCATAGTCGGCTAAATTAAACATAGAGATCGTTCTCCTCTGTGGCTAGTTGTCCAGCCAGTGCTCCGTAGCTGCATAGATCAATCCAGTTGTCTATGTGCTGTGCTGATTCATTAGTCCTAGCCAGTTTAACTAGAACCATGATGCCAGCCACTTGATAGTCATGGATTGGCATTTGTAGGTAAGCACTTAGCATCATGGCTGTGTGCTCTAGATTATCTGCTGGATGACCGTAGGTAAGCCCACGATCCCGAATTGTGTCGGTGGCTGTCAGTAGAATCTCTGTTGCTTTCATTCGTGAAAAAACCCTTGACGATTAAGATCGCGCCCACGAACATAACCTTCGCGGCGACCATCTCTAAATCCCTGCCAATACCAGATGAAATTAGTAGCTAGAAATAAGCCAATAATTCCTATAATTGTTACCGAGTTAATCATTGTGTACCTATCTGCATCCAGTGCCCTTGACTGGCTTACATGATTAGAGTCTCACGCCTATCCGACAATGTCTAACACATTTTGATAACGAAACCATAACAATTCTTCAGCATCAACTGCATCATCAAGCGTGCTGCGGATGTCAGGCGTAAAGTCGTCCATAGAGTGTGAATGATCCATCCTTGTTGATAGGTACTAGCATCGGGCTTACTCGATCCCCATGCGTTTCTATGACTGCAACAGACATCTGCCAATTAGCACTGCCAGCCTTTAAATAAGAGGCTTTCTTCTTGTCCATAACATTACCTGCTTCTAAGCCCCACAAAGTCCTGTACGAGGCTCCTATGCCCTCTGTGAAGGCACTAATACCTGCTCTGTGAGTGTGTCCACAAACTACAGACTTGCCAAACTTACGAGCTAAACCAAGAGCTGTAAGTCCAGCGTTAGTGTTCATCGACCCCTCGTCTCCGTGGACTAAGACCCAGCCTTTATGGAATTCGAATGGCTTCTTATGAAAACGGATCCCCATGTCATTGAAACCCATAAAACGGGAGTATTCGAGTTCTGGAAGTCCGATGAGGCTAGGAGCTCCTCTAACGAGAGTGTGGTAAAGACGATCTGTGTGGTTGGATCGAGTGATGTCGGTGGTTCCCAAGTCCCAGAGAATGCTTTGAGCCAAACTTCTATCGGCATCTAATTGCCCCTCATACTCTAAGTGCGTACCCTTAGCCCACTTTGATTGCGATTGCATGTCAAGCTCATCGCCTGTGTTTAAGACAAGATCAAACTTCTCACGCTTTACTAACTTTATGAGATTCTTGACTGCTGCCTCATGATGAAAAGGAATTTGAAGATCGGAAATTACTAGATACCTTTTCTGGATTCTAGTCATCATCCTCATCTTCGTAATCGCCAAACTTCTCTGGCTCTATTGGATCAGGCAGTATCCATGCAGGGTAGGCAGATCGCTCTACGATAATTCCCATGACTTCATCTTCTGCAAATCCTGCGCGCTTTAGACTTTGAGCAAATTCATACATGCCAATGCAATAAGCATCAAGAGCTGAGTAATCTTGCTCAACTAGGTTTTTAGTTGCTTTTCGTGCCATGGGATAATTGTCACCTGTCTAATAAGGTTATGATTGTTTCGACACGCCCTTCAAGTCGATTCAATCTATCGTTCATTGAACTTCCGCCGTTAGGTTTAAGTTCAGCAAGGTAATGTTTTACTAGCCAGCGAATAGAACCTGCAAAACCAGTAACGATTGAGATCACTGCAACTGCTAGAGCCGCCCAGTTAAGGGCGCTCATTATTCGACCATTCCAAACGAATCGTCTTTAGGATTTAGCCAGCGCAGCACCGGTGGCAATACAGCTGCTACACCTGCATAGACCAAGGCTTTAGGTTCAGTCACTCCCGATGCCGCAAGTGTGAGTACAGCCGCAAGGAAGGCTCTTACCCATGATCCTGACATCTTTTTCAATTCGTGCATTACTGGCTCCTAACATAGGTATCTGAAAAAAAGCACCATCATCGTCAGCCTTTTTCGTAAAGCTGATATGTGCATGCTTAGTATGTTTGTTCGCCCCTGTGTATTTACGCCACTTCCATCCAAGGATGGGACTGGCAATTCTGCCGTTGAAAATGATGTAAGCAATTCTTTTCTTGCGATCAGACTTTGCATACTTTCGAATCTCATCTGCAAGATCTGGCATGATCTCTGGCTTGGCTTTGCCGGACAAATCAGCATCGATGTCGATAGCACGAACCCATCCCTGAACATCTGGAATATGATCAGACTTGCCAGCACGCATGTGCCGTATATCTGCGATCCAACCGTCAGACGCACGATCACGCTCTGGGAAGGCATCATCAAACTGCTCCCTAAGCTGTGAAGCGGCTTTACTTAACCTTGGTTTCATTTGTCACACTTGGTGTGGATTGTTCCGCTTCAGGATTTAGATAACGTTGATAGTCAGAGTTTGCAGGATCCAATGGAACCCACGCCTCATTACCTTCTTCATCTGTTCGCTTGATGACTGTGTTTGTTCCAGTTTCATATTCTCTAACTATTACTTCATAAGTATATTCCATTTTATAGCTCCGAACTCGAGTCGATAAAAGCATTAGCTGTTCCTAAAGCTTGTAAAAATGATGGAAGATTCTGCGCTGTCACAGATCTGGTTGCTTCAACAGAAATGTTTTGGGTAGTTTGTCCACTTGTTCCCATCGCACTAGGTGTGGCTCCTCCGCCACCGCCGTAAAGATAAAATGTTCCAGCCGCAGAATAAGTAACAGTTGGTGCAGTTCTCATTTGCACAGGAAATTGCAAAACGTGTTTTCCAATGGTAGTTGAAACCATTACTCCAGAGGCAAAACTTCTATCATTTACAGAGTCTCCACCTGCGCGATAAAAGTACCTTTGGCAAGCGGCTAATTCTCCTTGAACTGTTCCAGTCGCAGTTTGGAAAGCAGTAGCGGTAGAACCTGCCTCGAGTTGAACGCCCCAGATGTCAATCGTATAAGCACCTTGAGAAGTTTGTACTTGAAATGTTGGTGCAAGGAAACTGCTTGTTCCAACTGTTTTACCGCTAATAGATGCAAGAGTCAATGTTGCTGTGTATCTTACCCAACTAGTAGTTAATGTAAAACTTGTTGATGCGCTTCCAACAGTTGCCGAACCGCCTGAACCAAAGTTCTGATCAATGTAAAAATCTACACTTTCTGTTGCAGCAGCCTTAGCCCAAAAAGAAAAAGTTATTGTCTGGCCTGCAAATGTTCTTACATCTTCGATTTTTTGTTGTAAGTAACTGCTGGCTGTACCTGCTCCAGCACGCGACCAAGTTGCGTAATACTCGCCTTCGTATCCTGCCACTGGAGCGGTTCCTGGGGTAAAAGTCGAACGCGCAACATTAGAAACCTGACCACCAAAGTCATTAAGCAACCATCGATCAGCCGTGTAAACTAATTGATTCGTACCGCTAAAACTTGATCCGCGTTGCCAGACCTTGAAGTCACCATTGATAATTTTATTCTTACCTGCTGCATAATTACCTTGCCAGCGAAGTCCAGTAGTAGCGGAACTATCTGCTACAAGTGTCTCACCATTGTTACCAACTGAAAGATTGGCAGGAGTCGATGCGCCTGTTGCAGCTGCAATAGATCCTTTGGCTGTGTAGGTCGATTTAGGAGTCATAGTTGCCATCGTTGTGTCAATGGCATTGCCCAGCGTACGAATGGCTAATGCGCCATTTTTTACGAGGTCGGTATTGTCTGGCTCTGGCCAGCTATAATTCGGGCTTGTTGCCATTTAGTTGAGTGCTCCTGTCGCGTTGTTCCAGATAAGTGTAGCATTTGTGGTTGCCCATGTGATTGTGCTAGGGACTACTGTGTCCCATTGTGTCGTTGATAATGAGAATTCTGTGGCTGAGATATAGAGGGTCATATCTACATAAGTTGGCGTTGCATTGACTGCCACATTTTCAACAAAACCCTCAAAGGTTCCATCTAGGAGATTGCTAGGTAAGTTGCTAATAAGCACTGGCATCCCAAAAAACACCCCAATAAGACTGTCAAGCATTGCACTTGGCATATTGGGATTATCTAAACGAAAAGTAATCGCTCCCAATGATCCTTTAGGCGTAGATCGTAATCGAAGGTCCCTAGTGCCAATGTCAGTAATGTCCGCAAGGTTCTTTATGTTGGACTCAAAGGATCTTTCGTAGAGGCCGTAAAGGGCTATGGAGTCCGTATTAGAGGTACTGTATGTCGAACCGTATGCAGTGCCATAACGATAGATAAGGCTGTTGCGAATACGAGCTATTTGTGTGGTTGATTGGATAGATCTAGGAATAGCATAAGAACCATCTAAGGCTGTATAACCATTGCTTGCAAGATAGTTAGATCGATGATCCGCATCGTCATACGAGACATCGCCATCCTTTTCCTCATAAATTTGTCCGAGCGCGCTACTAGCAATTTGATCAGCAAGGGTTAAAGACTTGGTAGAGGCGCTAGCTGCAAGGGCAATCATTGTGTAAAAACCTGAGTCAATAGTGCCTATGTAATCCTCGGCATCTGCCCATGTGACTGTGGCTGGATAGGTATCCCATATAAGTGTTGGGAAAACTTCTGCCCATGAAAGGCTAAGAGCATTAGTCAAAATTGCTGATATTTGCGCGCCATCTAAACCTTCTGCAAGGGCTGTGTTATAGACAGCCTTAGTCAATTTAGCCAGTGAGCCAATACCTAAAACCACTCCATAAGTAATAAAGCCAGTTTCCTCTGGGCTTCTGACACCAACATTGAAATCTGAAACTTCGCCACCAAACACGGTTACATAAGTACCACTTGAGTTTTTCAATTCTAGCGTTATTGCCTCTGTGACATTGATAGTAAAAGGCGAGCCATCTGTGTTGATGATTTCTACTCGGCAGTAACCTGCTGTGGGTTGCTTGTCGATATCTAAACGACCAGAAGCAAAAGAGACAGAGGTTACATTGGTGAATACATCGTCACCAACGGTAACGCGCCATTGCGGAAGCCATGCCATTACTCGAACCCTTGTACATCAATAGTTCCGCGTTGTCCTGCTCCGGTAATAATTTGTACAATCTTTTCAGCTATGACATTAGGATCTGAAAATGGATCCCCTGTTACGGTAACATCAATTTTAGTTGTATTGGCACTACCTGCTGCTGCTGTTGCAGCTGCTTGTGCTTCTGCTATTTTTAACAATTCTAAAGATGACTTACCATTAGAAGCAGTAGCAGATGCTGCGGCGATTGCTGCTGCTGCACTAGCATTTGCTTCTGAGGCAGTTTTATTAGCGGCATCGATTGCAGCCTGAGCTGCTGCTGTTGCTGCGGCTATGCTTGCCGCTGTGTCTTTGTTAAGTTTTTCAAGGGCACTAGCAGCAGATGCATTTGCTGCTGCAATCGCATCTGTTGTCGTTTTATTAGCTGCTGCAATGGCTGCCGAGCTTGCTGCTGCCGCATCTTGAGCTGCCTTGGTTGCTGCTGCTGTAGTTGATGTCAATCCAGCATTAGCACTTGCTGTAGCTGCTGCGGCACTAGCCGCTGCCGCACTGAAAGATGATGACCATTCAGTCAAGTTAGGACGAATGACAGTTGCAGCAACGAGATTGGCAAAAGATGACCATTCTTTACCATTTGCCTGAATCTGTGTGCTAACACCACCGATTGAAGTAGTCAAAGCATTTATTGCAGCCGTGACTGGATCAATTTTCCATTCACCAAAAGGATCTTTGATTTCTAACAGTTTTACAGTATTCAAAAGAGTATTAAGTTCTTTTGTCTTTTCCTGCGCTACAGTCAAAGCCTTTTGATACTTCTCGATGTTAGTGAGGTTTTCTTCCTCAATCGCCTTCATAAGCTTTAGACGAATTGCATCTTCTTCTGAAATCTTGCCCTTTAGAGCTGCTTCGATCTGGATCTTCTGTAGGTCAAAGATTGCTCGTGCCTTAGCAATTTTTAGTGAATCCTGTTGGGCTTTAGTAGCAGCCTTTTGTAGGCCAGCCAACTTGGCAGCCGCTGCCGCTGCGGCAGCTGCTGCTTTGTTTCTAGCTGCTAAATCTGCTTTCTGTGTGTCTTGAGACGACACAGACATGGAGATATTACCCATGCCCTTATTTGCATTACCGTACCCACCCTTTGGGGCAAATAGATTGAGACCGTTGCTAAAGTCAAAGGCTTCTCTGGTGATAGCAATAAACTTGCCAGTCTCGCGGGTAAGACCTGCAAAAGCGTTAGCAATCTTGCCAATGCCAGCAATAAGTGGATCGATGGTGCTCGAACCAGAAGCAGTCTTTAGGGCATCAACAAAGCCCTTGCCAATAGTTTCTCTAGCATTATTGGCAGCCACTTGCAGCTTAGCCAATTCACCGGCATAAGTATTAGCAGCAGTTGAAGCTTGACCAGCAAAGAGAACGGCAAGCCTTGCTTGAATTTCCTCAAATGATGAAGATGTAAGCTCTGCCTTGCTAAGTCCTACACCTAAGCGACCAAGTGCTTGTGTCTGCCCCAGATAAGCCTTTTGGAGGCTTTGTGAGACCTGAGTAAGGCTTTTGCCTGTACCAGCACTAATATCTAAAGCTAGGTTTAATAATTCCTGTGACTTTCCAACTGACTGAGTGGCGCGAAGAAAGCGATCCATGGCTGGACGAAGTTCATCGTCAAGCACACCTGTCTGTTGCTCTAGGCGTGAGATGTAACCATTGATCGTTGCTGCATTGCTGCCATAAGCAAGGCCTAAATTGTTGAGAGTCTGTCCGAGTGCTCTCGCTGCTTTGTCATCTTCTGCAAAAGCTTTGACTGCTCGACCAATACCACGAACGCCAAACGCTAAACCAACAGAAGCAGCAAGAGTCTTAACACCCCTAGTTAATTTTGCTGTAGCTGCATCTGCTTGCTTAAAGGCTTTCTTGCCGACAAATTCTGCGGCAATATCAATTTTTACATCTGCCGCCATTATCGCACTCTCCTTTTTTCAAACTCTACTTTTGATTTTTCAATAGCTTTAATGACTGCTGCCTGTGCCTTACCTTGATCTTCTGCCCAAGCGCGAAAGATTGCGCGACCTTTCATCTTCTGACTAGCTCGACCTCTTGCACCCTCTTTGCGAACATAGGCATTAACTATCTGACCAGTTTGATTCATTGCATCAATAAACTGTTGTCCAGCATAAGGGTTATTGCTCATAGATTGATTCTTACTTCCAGAGCGAATTGTCTTGCCAAAATTTGCGTGTCCAGGAGCAACCACTTTGGCCATTGGTGCTTGTGGTCTTCCTTGTGGATTCTTGCGACCAGCAGTCTCATAAATAGCACCTGAAACAGAAGTATTAACAATGCGAGCTAAAGACCTAAAGCCTGATCTGTTTGGTTTGGATGGCGTGGTTTTGTAGCCAATACCGCGTTTAGCCTCAGAGGATGACCAAACGCGATTGCCCCATGCTCCGTTTTGATTACTATTAGCCCAACCACTTAACGGAGCAGTGGAAGGAATAAAACCTCTAGCGTTAGCCGTGATAGGTTTAAGAATTCCAGCGATTTCTTTCTGAGTATTTTTAGCAAGATCGGGCGTGAATTTTTTTAAGGCTTTGCGGAGTTCAACGGCGCCTTTTACTTCTGTTGGCATCGCTGGTCTCCTTCGCTTCATCCTTTAACGCTTCAAACAATGCATTGAGCATTGTGCGATCTATTTCTAACAATTGCTGTGGCGCGATCCCTAACCTAATGCTTAGCCTAGCAATTAGGTAGGTGAACGGAAGATCGCGCTTTAAGCTAAAGGGTCTGAGTCCTCCACCGAGACTGATTTAAGAGTCTCGATGAAGTCAATCCCAAAAGGCTTAACAGATTCACCTGATCTGCGTGTGACTTCCCATGCAAGCCAATAAACATCCGACTGCTTTTCCTCATCGCGGAAAGCCTTGTGAAAACCCTTTTTAGCGTACTGCTCGAATGAATACTCCACTGCTGGAGTGATCTCGCCTTCTAGCACGCTTCCATCTGTACGAACGATCTTTAGTCTTGCCATGATTAGCCCCTTAATTTAGTTGTTTAGAATGAACCTGTAGTTGCTACTGCCACTGTTGAGTTAGCAGTAAATGTAATCGATTGTGTGCCAATATCACTAACTGCACCATTGATGTCGGTGGTGTTGTTCACCAACAGAGAAACGGTATAGAGAGGGTTGGTTGCAGATACTGCTGTTCCCTTTGTCTGTAGGAATACAGCTGTGACTGTTGTTCCCCATGCAGCCTGTAGTGTTGCCAATACATTTGCTGATGCTGTGTCGTTTAGGAAATCGATTGTGACAGTTGATGATTCCAAGCCTTTTACAAACTTGTGTGCTGTGTCACCCATTGCAGTAACTTCTAGCTCATCGAATGTGCGATTGATTGTTACTGCCGTTACATGGTCTGAAAGATCAACAGAGTTAATCTTCACGCCCACATTGTTATTTAGAAATACAGCCATGAGATTATTCCTCTTCTTTCTTGGTTACTGGCTTTGGTGTTGGTGTGCTAACCTGCCCGATTTTCTTCAGGAAGGCTTCGTTCTCTAGTTCCCACTCGGACATATTAACTCCAACTCGTAAGGATTGATATTGACATCTCGCAGCTGAGTAGGTCACCCGAAGCAGCATTGAGAATACTTGGTGCGCTGATTGCGCTTACATTATAGACCAAAGATGATGCCGCTAACTTAGCGAACACGCCACAGACTGTATCTTCTATGCCGTTGAGGTTTCCCTCATTATCAAACAATGGCACTGTCATAATAATTTTAAAGTTAGCCATCGGGCTAATAGTGATGTGCTGATTATTGTTAGGCATAATGTAAGGATCGTCCGGAGATACGATCACAGAGTTAGCCAAAACGGTTGCAGGAGGAAAAGCAAAAACTTGATATTTAGTGTTATCTACAAGAGCAGTGGCTAAGGTAGTTCGAAGTGTGGTGATCGCGACTGGAGGCATTAGCCCACCATCGAGCGCGGATCTAGTGCGTGTGCGATCAATCCTCGCACCTTAGCGAGAAGCTGTGCGCTCATTCGATAAGGGCTTGGCTGGAAATCGACTGCGTTACTGCCAGAAAGGGTGGCTGTTCGCGCTTGCCAGATTTCAACAGATATCATTAAAGCTGCGTTCTGGACTGCTTCGTCTGTAGTCCAATCAGTGTAAGAAGTGGTCGATACAGTGCCATAAGGATAAATAGGATGATACTTTTGTGCAGTTGCATGACTTGTTGCCATGGTGATGGAATAAGTTCCAACCCCAGTAATTGTCTTTGTGCCATTATATGAAGTGCCTGAATTAGCAATTGTCACGCTTTGGCCGACATAAAAGGTATCGCGAACAGGATCATCAAAATAAAGAGTTCCTTCGCCGACTATGTTTTCATGTGCAACTGAAAACCACTTAGGAGCCCAAAGCATTGGGACAAGAACTGCATCTGCTGCATCGCATACAGATTGAAGGACGGCATCAGTGTACAAGGTACCTACTCCGAGAGTGCTACGGAGTTCTGAGACTGTTGTAAGTGCCATTCCCATTCCTTTCTAAAGACTCTGGGGAGTAGAGGGCTACTACTCCCCAGAGCGACTTAGTGTGGCTTACGCCTTGTTATTCTTGAACGCACCTGCTCCGACCTTAGTCGCGATTGCGCCAAAGCCGTAGTAACCGATTGTGATTGAACCAGCCGCTGTTGATTCTGCACGCAAACGGTAATTTGGTGACTCGTACCATGTGTAAGCATCTGGGTTCACGATAACGATTGAACCGTCTGTGTCTGTTCCAGAAGCTGTGTTTGGTGTTACATAAAGGTTGAGACCAGCGACATTACCTTGTAGTGCTGTTGGTACTACTGCACCGCCAGCGTTCATTGGGTTTGTTGCTGTGTAGATTGGACGACCATTGTCGTTTAGTGTCATGATGTTTGACCACTGTGCTGTGTTCACGATCATGTTGCGAGCAAATGGGTTAGGTAAGCCTAGTGTTGCGTTATAGACAGAAGCTGAACCACGAGCAACAATTCCGAGCAACTCTGAAGCTGTTGGGTAGGTTGTTGTTGTTGTTCCATCTGCTGTTGCGCCAGTGATCAGTGCTGCGTTCACCGCTGCATCTGTTGCCTTTGCGTAAGCTGCTGCCATGTTGCGTACTAGTTCATCAAAGAACGCTGGAGAAGTTCTGTCCAACAATTCTACGCTGAATGTTTGCTGTCCAGCGTACTTCTTAACATCCACAGATAAAAATGAACTTGTTTGATCTGTATCAGAAAATGCTGCGTTTTCTGCTGTAACTGCAACTGTTGGCATTGCTGTGATCTTTGGGATCTCAAATGTCATACCTGCATCTGGCAATACTCCACGAGAGATTGCTTCGATTGAAGGACGGATTGTTGTGCCTAGTGGGTTGATGATTTCTTGCAACTGACGAGTAGGGACAAGACCTGCGTTGTCTGTTGTGTCA
>Ga0209296_1002588_pt1 | contig 12893 bp, 22 predicted proteins | sample S_130206_EF_Meta_FD_187319 | JGI IMG/M metagenome (GOLD analysis project Ga0209296, IMG submission 187319) | Freshwater microbial communities from Lake Simoncouche, Canada to study carbon cycling - S_130206_EF_MetaG (SPAdes) (version 2) | ecosystem: Environmental > Aquatic > Freshwater > Lake ...
GTAGAAACGCGCCTAAAAAAAAGGCTACCCTTGCTTGAGTTGCATGATTTACAGGCTGAAGTGAGGTTATCCATATCCCATAGGCTACCCCCATGCTTTCTTGATGTGATGTGGTCAACGGTTGCATCTCCACCTTGCAGGTGTTTATGGCAATAGGTACACACCCATCCATCCCTAGCCAACACCCTAAGTCTTAGCTGCTTCCACTTGCCACTACCTAATGCGTCTTTACTCAATGCCATCCTTTGATCTTAAAGTGTTGCCATGCTTTACACGCATTGATGTATCCATCATTATCTAATTTATATCTGTGTTGTATGTACTTAAGCCCATAGTCAACCTGTTCATAAGGTGACTTCTCTAGCATTAAAGGATTCTTGAGTTGTGGAATACCATATACAGGGGAAGTACCATTGAGATTGCCAATAGCCCGAAAATCCCACGCTGACTCAGCACCGTACAGGCGTGACAGGCACACCCATTGTTCATTGCTAACAATCTTTTTAGCAGCATATTCTTTAACCGAAACATAGGGTAATGATATAGCATAAACGGAATCAATCTTTTTAGAGCTAAGACTTAATGCAATTAAGACAAGGGTTACCCCAAATGCTACAAGCCACGAACTCGCGAGCAATCCGCTTAAGCGGCTCGCGTTCGCGCTTTTAGGCGCGTCGCTTGCTTGAAGCATACTCAGCATGTCAAATCCTTTGAGCATAGATTATTCTCCTATCTCATTATGTGAGATGTGATTTACCTCACATACATTATTAACCATAACCTTCAGACCATTCATGCCCACAGTCATTGCAGTCATGAAAGTAATCTTCATTATATTTGGTGGTGTTTGTGTTATACCTTAAACACTCAGGGCATTGATCTTTGCACATACTAGACAAACATTACCTTCCGCCAACCAATCGCCACAGATGCAACGAGCTACTGATTCAGTCATTTACGAGACTCATGAAATCACTCATAGGAAGTAACACAACATAATCCTCTACTTTCTCACCCTGCCCATTGCAGCGCAATACTATGAAGGATAGTTTATCTGATTTACGCTCTTTAATCTGCTTAATCCATGCTAAAGGCGAGAATTTAGTTACTGCTTTAACTTCTATGTCAAAGGGAGTACCTAGTACATCACTCCCTTGACGCCCTGCCCCTGTTGACTCGGCGAACGGATACCAAGTCTTTAAATACTCTGCTACTACCTTTTGAGTTCTATAACCTCTGTGTTTCCTGTGTTGGCTCAAGCTTTGCCAGCCCAATCATCACCTTTAAAGTGTATTGGTACGGTTGACCATAAGCGCCTAAGTTTCCCCGAACATGTGCCACACCTAGGAACTTGCTGGTCAACCGCTAATGTAAGTTCAACGCTTCTCTCGCAGAACTCACAAAGGAAATCATATCTCGGCATGCTTGTTTAAATCAATATGATTAATGTTATTACAGACAATACATGTTTTGATACCATCTATATTAATCATGCGAGGGTCATTACACATTTCACAACACTCTGACAAAGGCACTAAATCTAATTCAACACCTTTATCAGTAAATGTTCTTTTTAGCCCATCAGGATAGATCATCTCCATATCAGCCATGAGTGCGATCATCCTCACTAGGGAAATACCAATTGCCATTCGCTGTCATGGTTGCCCATACGGGATTGCAACCCTTTATACATAAATACCCGTAGTACGGTTTCCCACCCTTGGAAATTCCTGTTTTAAGGCGCATCAAACCATGTTGACATTCTTGAGCTGCTGGAGTCTTTGAACCTATTGAATCAACTACATCACCAATAGACCATGCAACTGATTCGGGCTCTTTCTTATCTTCAGCAAAAGATTGTCTTAATGCAGTCTCTACTGTTGCTGATTTGGAGTTGGGTGCGCCGTAGATAACTTTAGGAGTCTCTGCTGCAATGACTTTAGCCATCTCGCTTTGACTTGGTCGCTTTCCTTTAGCGGCGTAACCTGCGTTAGCGAGGCTGCGCCCAATTGCAGAAGTTTCCGCGTTCTCCAATGCAGAAGTTGAATTGACACCGCGATCACTAACGGTCTCATAAGCAAGACCAGTAGCAAACGGCTGCGTGTCAGCGCATGTCCTATAAATCTTTGCAAGGACAATAAACCGCGTTTCACTAGCCTGAACAAGCTCGGTATGTACCATAAAATCAGGGTAGTCAGCAATAAACTTTCCAAGTCTCACCTCAACTGTCTCGTAGTCATTAATGTTAAATGCCATCACTCACCCCAAAATCCTCTTCATAGGAGTCTAAGAGTTCGTTGTATATTGCCGCGTAACCAATGAGGTCTTTAATACTGTCTTTATGATTTGGAGTCTCGGTGAGTCTTGAAACTTTGACCAACAGCATGCACATTGAGACTTGCATAGGCGATATGTAATTTCCAAGGTAACCTGACCACAGTTCTGAGATTCGTTCATGATTTGTGCGACTGCTTCCGTAAACGCTGCCTCTTTCATTTAGGGTTACCTGTATTTCCTCTAGTAGTTTAGTTCTGCTTGTCATAGTCAAATACCTCATCCTTTGCTTTCATAATTAGATCACGGTGACGGTTAGCCATTCTCCAACCATCCCCACGACCTTTCCAATATCCTGATTGAAAAGCATTGTCTCTTATACCCATGACAATTCCTGCTAATCCAATTCCAAGAACAGTTAAACCAATAGTCCATAAACCTGCGTCGTATAAACTCATGATTTAACCCCTGCACCGTACCAAGAACCTGAGTAATCAGTTGTAAAACAATATTGACCGACCGCGTCATCAAAAGAGATGCTGTAGTCATAACCTTGCTGACTTAGGTATTCAGTTGCAAGTAAAGTGGAAGTATAATTTTCAGTCCAAAATATAAACTTATGATTCCAGTTAATTGTATCTTCAAACCTAGGGGCTTGATCTTTCCAATCAGCGATTGAATTCCATTCCATTTGAGTTTCAGTCAAACGAACAAAGTCGTTAGCAGTTAGTTTCATGATTTACCGTCTATACCAAATACTCTAAAGCGTCACGAAGTATAGACATAACCTCAATTTTATCGGCTCTTAAATGACCGTCTTTTGTTTCTTCTATACCATTGTGAGCCATAGTTATTAAGGTGCATAATTGATCTTCGTTTAAAACTAACTTAATTGTTTTTAGTTCTGTTGTACTGTTCATTTTTTGCCTTTCCGTTACACCAAGTTCCGTTAACTTGGATAAGGAAATTGTGACTTAAACAGCCGACATTTACAACGGCATGTATGGCGTGTTCTATAACGCTTTTGTTATATTAGATTGAGCCTGTCAAACTCATCAATTTGTTCATCTATGGTTCTAGGCTCATAATCAGTCTGACTACCCATAAGATTTGCCTTCAACTATGAAGCTGCCGTCCTTCTCAATAGGTATAAACACAGGCGAGACCTTTTTATTATTGACATATAAAATGCCAAATCCTTGCTGCCAGTTGCCTGACCCACCCTTGAGGTATTTCGCGGATGAAAATGACATTAAGTTGCCAACCTCTAAACCATATAAGGTATGCCCTATTTTGCCCCCTGAAGAGGCTGTATAGGCTGCTAACCCTGCTCTGTGGGTATGTCCACACACTACGCTCTTACCATGCCTCAAAGCCAATCCTAGGGCTGTTTGACCACCCTTTTGAGATACCTGCCCCTCGTCTCCATGAAGAACAATCCAATTAGGTGCAATAGGCATTGGTTCACGCCAAAACTTAATGCCTAATTCAGGCAGTCCTAGCCAATTTTCAAACCTTAACTCAGGTAAAGATGCAAAGGCTGGAAGCCTAGTTTTGATTGAGTTCCATAAACGGTCTGTATGGTTAGACCTGACCATATCAGTTACCTGTAAATCATAAAGGACTTGCTTAGTAAGCTGCCGATCTCGGTCAAGTGTTCCAGCATATTCTCCAGCCAAGCCCCGTTCCCATTTACTGAGTTGGGGCAGATCAATTTCATCTCCGACGGTTGCGACTTGATGCGGCTTCCATTTAGCAATGAAGCGTATAAGGTTTCTAGTTGCGATTGGGTCATTGTAAGGGCATTGTAAATCTGAAATTAAGACGATTCGCTTAATTGATTAGTCCTCATCCTCGTAGGGGTCATGGTCAGGATTGATTGGATTATGGTCAGGGGTTTCAGGCACTAACCAATCAGGGTATGAAGCCTTGTCATTGATTATTGCGAGTGCTTGATCAACAGGAAATCCAGCCTTCCTAAGCGCCAAATAGTATTCACGCACACTAATTGCGTAGGTATCAAGCTGCGACATAACTTTGTCATGTTGCCACTTGCCCACGCGTCTAGTAACTTTGCGCTTTTTTCTTTGTGCCATGTATTAAGTTTACTTCCTAGTTATGACAATAAAGAGTTCATCTATCCTGTCTGAAAGGTGTGTTGTTTCTTTTTGTAGAGAGGTCAATTGGTCTTTCATTGAACTACCACCATTGGGGCGAAGCTCATTTAGCCAACCTCTGACTAAGTATCTAAGTCCTGCAATGACTCCTATAAAAGTTGTGGTTATTCCAGCAGCAAAGCCAGCCCACTCAAGGGCTGTCATTACTCTTTACTGCCTATACCGTATTGTTTTTCCGTTGGGTCAATTGCTTTAATTATTGGCGCAAGAACAGAACCTAAAAGAATTGCGTACTCAGGGCGCATGTCTGCTGCAATTGCTAGAATTACTGTTATACCACTTGCAACAACGGCTCTTGCGTAAGACTTGATTGCTGCTTTATGCTTTGCTGATAGTTTCATGAGTTACCCCCTAATAATGGTATGTTAAAAAATTTGTTATCTTGATTTGGTTTAAAGCTAATATGTATATGTTTTTTATGAGGGTTCAATCCTTTGTAAGCAACCCAACGCCAAAAGGATTTTGCACTACAAATCTTGCCCATAAAGATTACATATAAAATGCGTCTGTCACCCTGTTTTGCTGCAAGTCGTATTTGATCTGCCAAATAGATTGCAATTCCCTGTTCTTCAGATAAGCCAGCGTCAATGTCCAACGCGCAAACTTCTCCGTGTTCATTGGGATTGTGTTGACTAACTCTTTTTGAGTGACGCAGATCACCAATCCATCCATCCATGCGCTTAGAACGATTTGCGAAGGAATCATCTACTTGTTCACGAAATTGAATTGCAGCTTTTGATAACCAAGGTTTCATTTTTCACACTTCCTCAAGATTGTGCTATAAACCTAAAGCCCTTAAATCATCAGTAGTTAAACCAAGAGCGGCTAACTTACCTTCGGCTGCGGCTTTAGCAGTTGCTTTAGTTGCTTCTGCTTGTGCTTCATCAGCCTTAACTTCTTCAATAGCAGCATCTATCTCTTTTTGAGTGGGTGCTTTACCATTTAGCACATCCCACTTAATAGTAGAATAATCATCATCTGTGTATGAAAACTCTGAATTAGGTTTTAATTTCCAAATTGCTTTCATTAAATAATCCATTATGCACCTATTTCCATTAAAGTTATTGATGATCTAGTAGAGCCAATTTGAAAACGAATACTTTGACCAGCTGCCGTTCCAGTAACTTTTGCTTGTAATTTATATGTTGTTGAAGAAGTTGTTGTAGGGGAATCAACAAATATTATCGGCGTTGCTAATCTATAATATGGCTGTGAACTAGGATAACCAAAAACTCTAAAACCTTCGCTACCAGTATCAAATACACTGGTACTGTCGCGTAGTACTAATGCGTTTGAACCTTGTTCGCCATTATTACTTGTAACTCCTTGCTGCGCTAGTGCGCTAATCATAACAAGAACTCTAGAAGTTGCTGAGGTCGGAGTAATTGATAACGTGATACCTGTGTCAGTTAAAGTTGTTGTTGCTATGTTTGTATCAGTTGTTGTTGTAGCACTAACAACCTGCAATATTTTACCGCCACCTGCTGCACTTGCCCATTTTATTCCAGTTGCTGCTGTGCTATCTGCTGTTAAAACTTGTCCATTCGTACCAACGCCTAAACGCGCATCAGTTGTTGAATAAGTGTAAAGGTCACCTTTTGTTGTTAATGGTGATGAACCGCCCGACTTAGTAACCCACGCAGAACCTGAATAAACTTGAATAACATCTGTGTCTTTTAAATATGTAGTTTGACCTTCTTGAGGTGAAGTTATCGCTGCCGTTCTTGCTGTCGCGTCTGCAAAAACTAAAACTCCCTGCATTAAATAACCGTTAGTATCGGCTGCACTCAATACATCTCCCGTATTAAATGTCTTAAAACCTAATCCTGCTGCCATGTTGTTTTCTCCTTAGTGTCTAATTATATCTTAATAGGACAAAATATCTTCACCAATAACGCCATAAGTGCTATTACCAATTATAAACCCATCTGTTATAGGCTCAAGTGTAACGAAGTTTCCCGTAAACGAGTTCGGGTTAATATCCCAATTAACGCCTTGAATTTGTAGATTTTTAGTGATTGTTGACCCGTCGGGTTGAATATTAGTTATTACTACATTGTCAAAATAATCAAGACCAAGGATAGTGTCATTGGGAACCAATGGGTCATAAAGGTCAATGGTCATGTTATCAATGCGGATACTTGTCGTGGCTCGGGTTGCAACATAAATTGCAGCTATGTTTGCAGCTTCAGCATCTGTTTGAACTATTAAATCACTAAAGTTTACGACATGGGGAAAGTATTGAGCCAACGAAGCTGCATCTGTATATGTTTGAGGCGTACCTGAAATTTTAGTTACTGTTGATTGGTTAACAATTAACTTATCATCAAAAGCAAAAATTAGGTTTTTGTAAGGTATCCCACCGCTTTGATTAAAAGCAATTGGAGTACTGCCCGCTGAAGATATTGTGTTTGCTCTATTTTTAAATACGGTGTTACCTTCAGGATTAATAAAAAAAGCGCCTTGTTCTGAAGTTTCTGCGTTTTTAATTGCTGCTAATGGGGTTCTGTTTGTTGCAGGGTCAGCTTGAGTTAAAGTGTTGCCAGTATCCAAAGTTCTCATTGAAACTGGAAAATCTACCGTGTCTAAAATCTTAGCAATTCTAGTTCCAGTATCTTGACCATTTGCTTGACCAGTAACTGAAGTAATTGTTGCCATTGCTAAAAGCCTAAAAGCGTCGCTTGCATTAATGTCAACATAAGAAACATTTTCTGCTTGATCGTAAGTGTAAATATAATCCGTTGTATAGCCGCTAAATAAATAATAAGTAACTCCTAAATGGGTTGCAGATATACGCAGTTTTCTTAAAGGAGTTAAATAAGTATAAATATCAGAACTTGGATTTTGAGGATTGAACCTACCGTTTTGGTCAAATATTCTTACTGTGCAAGTTCCTGCTTCGTAAGTATCCCGTCCAATATTCCTACCTCGTCTAATTTGTATTTGTCTTGTTACATCCGTTAAATTTAAAACTAGTGCTGGAGTTGAAGAATCTGAAAGTAATCCAGTTCCTAATACTCCGTTAATTGGGTCGTCAAGGGTAAAAGGATTACCAAAAGTAGCGCCGCTTCCAAAATTTAAAGAAACATCTAATACAGGTAATGACATATTATCTATTTGGATTAATTGACGAGAACGAGCCTGAAGCGGAAGAATTAATTAAACCATTTCTGAGTTCATCTAATAATCCTTGAGTAGCGCCATTAACATTAATTACAGTCACAGGTGCAGCAGTTTGCATGCCACCAAATCGTCCACCACTTTCCTGCCGTCTTTCTTCAGCAATTTGTGACTCAGTTAAACCCATGTAACCAGTAGTGTTAACTAAAGTTTTTGCTAAATCTGTATAGTATGTTGGACTTCCAACAACTGGCTGACCTAAAGGCTTGGTTGGCATGGTCTGTAATAATTTCATCATTAACAAAATTTGTCTAATTAGATTATCAATGTCTGTACTCCAACCCTCAAATGGATATAGGGCTTTTGGCAACTTAGCAATGGCTTGCGCAAGATTAGTAGTCTGCAATTGAGATTTAACTAAGTCATTTGCTAACCTAGCAGCCTCTGAAGCATTTTCTTGAATTAAAGCCAACTGTAAAGATAACCTTAGCTTCTCTTCATCTGTAATTTTATTTTGTAATGCAGCAAAGATTTGGATTTGATCTAAGTCAAATAGACCACCAACCTGATCTAATATCTTTCTTTCTTCAGCAATTTTCTTTTCTTCCGCAGCGCGTTTTTTAGCGGCAACTGCTGAAGCCTCACTAAGTTTCTTTTGTTTTGCTAAAAATGCTAGGTATTCTTTGTTTCGTTTAGCTTGAGCCTCAGCAGCCAACATTGCTTCATAATTAAGGCGTGTATTTGTTCTTAGAATTTCATTATAGATTTCACGACGAGTTTCATCAACGCCAAGTAAAAACTTCCAACCGTCGGTAGTTCTTTTTAATAGGTCGCTAATTAACGGTATATCCGTGCCAAGCATGCTAGTTAATTGACCTAACCTAATTACAACTGCACTTATGACATAACCCAATTCTTCCATTGAGTCTGTCATGCCTTTAGCGCCGCGATTACCCGTTGCGGTCTCAAAAGCCATAACTAAGCCTTGACCAACTATCTCTTTAGTCTCACTCCATTGATTATTTAATACAGCTACTTTTCCAGCATAAGTTTCTAAAAACGCAGCAGATGAGCCACTAAATGTACTGTTCAATTCTTTTGTAATAGCAGCCATGTCAGCAGATGCCAAATATGCTCTATTTAAACCAACATTAAGTGAACCTAATCCTTTTGTATTTCCTGCATAACCTTTGCTTAGTGCGTCAACAACTGAACCTAATTCATTTGTACTACCACGACTTACTTCAATTGCAGTATTTAAATCTTTGGTTGCTTGGCTAACATTACCAGTTGCTAAATATAACTGATTAAATAAAGGAATTAAAGAATCGTCTGCAATACCACTTAACTTTGCTAGGTTCTTTAAACCTGCTTCAGTATCAGGAAATGCTAAAAGGTTACCCGTATTTCTAAGTGTGTTCTGTAATGATGCAACTGCTTTTTCTGAATCAGTAAATTCCTTAACAGATGCTTTTCCAAATGCAACAATTTTGTTAATTGATAATGCTAAACCTAAAGCCAAGCCAAGTTTCTTTGCGCTGCCGCTTAATTTATCTAAACCGCTTTGAGCAGCTTTTACGCCTTTATCTTTGTAGGTAGTTACAATTGGAATATCAATTGTCATGCTGCTAATCCCAATCTTGATTTAAATGTTCTGTCGGCTTTATTAATTGCTTTAAAAACTGCGTCAATTACTTTGCCTTGATCTCTATAAAATGCGGCATAAAGCAAGCGACCTTTATCCTCGCGACGGTTACCAATAGACTTAAATCCGCCATAAGTTCCCTGTATTGATCTATTAAAATGCGCCCCTGCTTGAGGATTATTACTTTGTGAATCTGAAGCGCCGTTAAAGTTTTTACGACCAGCAGTTTCAATTATTGCGCCAGCAGCAGATTTATTTAACAAGCGATAAATTCCCACAAAACCTGCACTATTGCGCCTTGATGCTGCAAGACTAAAAGTTAAACCTTTGCGAATAACTAAAGGGTTATATTTAGGAAAGGCGCGTAAGTTAGGTGCTAATGGAGTTTTAGCTTTTGTGCGCGACTTAACTTCCCTGCCTTGGTCTTGCCAATTATACAAACCAATTACATTTGGAGTAACCATTTGTTGCGCGTCTTTAACTACAACTTTTAATGCAATTCTGATTTCTTTGTTCATCTCTTTTAAGAGATCAGGTGCGTATGCTTTTAAGGCTGCCTTTGTTTCAACGAGACCTTTTACCTCTACTGGCATTTTCCACCTTTTTTGATCTGTCCTTTAGATAGGCGATTGTTGCTCTTAACAATGATCTATCCATGTTTAAATACTCTGAATGCGGTATGCCAGTTTCAACTGCTAGTTGAGCAATTAAATAAGTAAAGTCATACCGCGTTACCCATTTGGGGAGTCGGCATCCATAATCTCTACCTTAGATAGAGTTTCTAAATACTTATCGCCAAATGGTGGAACGGTTATACCAGCGCGTCTTTCAGCTTCCCATGAAAGCCAATAGACATCCGACTGCTTTTCTTCATCTCTGAATCTCTTATGAAATCCTGATTTAAAATTCTGTTCAAACGCATATTCAAGTGCAGGGGTTATGTCATAATCTGACACATCCCCTGAAGCCTTAGTCACCCGAAGTTTAATCATTTTTTTCTCCTTAGAATGTACCTGTGGTTGCAACGGTAACAGCACCGTTAACAGTCCATGTTACATCCTGCATACCAATATCTCCAACACCGCCGTTAATGTCGGTTGTGTTATTTACTAATGCGGTAAATGTGTAAAGAGGGTTTGTTGCGCTAACAGCAGTTCCTTTTTCCTGTAATAGAACACAGGTAACTGAAGTACCCCAAGCAGCTTGAAGTGTTGCAAGAACATTGGCTGAAGCGGTGTCGTTCAGGAAGCTGATCGTCACAGACGAAGCCTCAAGCCCTTTTACAAATTTGTGACCTGTGTCACCCATTGCGGAAACTTCCAGCTCATCAAATGAACGGTTTAGTGTGACGGCGGTCACATGGTCAGAAAGGTCAACGGAATTAACCTTTACGCCGACCTTGTTATTTAGAAATACAGCCATTGGTTATTCCTCATCTTTCTTTAGTAATGGTTTTGGCTTTTCTGTTTTTGTTATCTGCCCGACTTTTTCAAGCCAAGCCTTGTCCTCGGAAGGAACATCTATAATTTCGCTCATTTTAACTCCAACTTGTCATGATTGAGACGGACATCTCACTTGTAAGCATTTCACCTGCAACGCCTGATAAAACAGTTGGTGCAGATATATTGCCAACACTTATTTTTAATGTTGTTGATGCAGCTAGTTTATTAAACACACCAACAATCATATCTTCAATGCCATTTAGATTACCTTGGTTATCAAACATTGGCACGATCATTACTATTTTAAAATTAACTTTAGGTGCAACACTTGAGTAAATATTATTTGACGGTTCAATGTACACATCATCAGGCTGCACAATAACTGAATTTGCAATGGGAGTAGCAGGTGGAAAAGAAAAAACCTGCCACTCCCCTGCGCTAATTAACGCAGTCGCAAGGGTTGATCTGAGAGTTGTAACGGCAACTGTCATCAGCCAACCAAGCTATTAGGTGATAAGTGATTTGCTAACAAACCTCTGACCCTTGCGAGTAAAGTGTTTCCCATTCTATAAGGACTTGGTTGGAAGTCAGGTGATATTCCACCTGCGTTGCTACTTTGTCTTGCTTGCCAAATATCAACTGCAATCATTAAAGAACTTTCACGAACTTCAGGAACTGTTGAGTATGTAACATAATCTGTTGCTGCAACTGTTCCGAAAGGACTTGTTGGGTGTTTTGGTTCAATTGTTGAATGTGAAGTAACAAAAGTAATTGAATATGTATCTGCACTTGTTACTGTTTTACTTCCGTTAAAAGTTGCGCCGTTACCGCTTATTGTCAATGTCTGACCCACAAAAAAGTCATGAGGTGTATTAAAATATAATGTGCCGTAACCGACAATGTGAGAATGTGCAGAATTAAAAGCTTGGTTTTTCCATAGGTAGTCACTAACAATATTTTGTGCAGATTGGCAGACCTCTTCAACCACAGAACTTGAATACAAATTTCCTATTCCAAGTGTGGTTCTTAACTCACTTTCAGTAACAAAAGTAGCAGCCAATTTAATTCCTCTCTTAAAAGTTAAGGGGCGAAGGCTTCCTACGCCCCTTAACGTTGTTGATCTAACTAATTAGATCAGGACTTGTTCCAACGACGGATACCGCCAGCAAGTTTAGTTGCAATTGCATAGTATCCGTAAACTGCCACCTGCAAACGACCATTTGAAAGCGCTTCCACTCTCAAAGTTGTCTTAGGGGCTTCGTAGAAAGTAATTGATGAAGGGTTAATCAGGAACATTGAATCATCACCTGTTCCTGAACCAATGTATGGGTCAACATAGTAGTTCGTTCCTAATACTGAACCAACAACAGATTGAGGTGAAGCAATACCAGCATTATTAACTGGATTTGCAGCCGCATAGATTGGACGCTTAGTTGAATCTTGAGCATTAAGTAGTACAGACCACCATGACGCATTTGAAACTAAGTTAGTTGCAAAACCGCCTGTTGCAGCATAAGCAGCAGCAGCTTCGGTTGCAATAAATGATTGCAGTCCGTCTGCGTCGGCAGTTGCAACAGCTGTACCAGCTGTTCCACTAGTTATAAATTGTGTGAACATTGCTTCGTCAGTTGCCTTAGCATAGCCTCGGTTCAACTCACGGATAAGTTCGTCATAAAAAATCGGCGAACTTCTATCAAGCAGCTCCCAGCTAATTGTTTGTAATCCCGCTGCTTTTTTAACATCAACTGTAATATAACCTGAAGCCATTTCAGTTCCACCAAGTGCTTCGCCCTCTGTTGAGTTTGAATCAATTGTTGGTGCTGTTGTTAACTTAGGAATTGTAAACGACATGCCTGAAGTTGGTAGTGCGCCACGAGATACTGCGTCAACTGAAGGACGAACATCTAATGTGTTAGTGATGAACTCAGTTAGGTGTGGTGCAAGTGTAAGACCTGTGTTTGTAGTTGTATCGTCTGTTGCAAGAATTGTTTGACGAGCGTTCTCATCACCCATTGCAGCTTTGATACTTGTTTCAAGATATTGTCCTGAAGTCATTGGTGCAACGCGTGGCTTTGTATAAACCGCCGCTGTTACTGTTGGGCGAGAAGCTTCAACCGCTGGGGTTTCTACTACCTCGGTCGCAACAGGTGTATCGGTTGTTGTGTTTTCCACAATTTCCTCTATTTCTGTTTTGGTTTCGGTTGAAACTGCCTCTGTATTTTCAGACGCAGCAAC
>Ga0209296_1002592_pt1 | contig 12867 bp, 8 predicted proteins | sample S_130206_EF_Meta_FD_187319 | JGI IMG/M metagenome (GOLD analysis project Ga0209296, IMG submission 187319) | Freshwater microbial communities from Lake Simoncouche, Canada to study carbon cycling - S_130206_EF_MetaG (SPAdes) (version 2) | ecosystem: Environmental > Aquatic > Freshwater > Lake ...
TATGCGCCAACAGACTGCGCGTGATGTAAACAATTATTTGCGGGAACAGACCCGGAAGCTTTTGCCTGACTCATTGATGTATTAAACAAGCAATGAGTTTGTACCAAGGAAACCTTCTATTTGCCTCTAGAGCATCAAGATTTTGTTACCAAAGATTTTAGGCAGATACTGTTTTCTTAATGGACGATGATTTTCAGGCAGATTAATGCTGACGGTGCAGAAACTCTGGATTAGTTCAGCTTCTGCAGTGTTTATTCCCGCCTTGTGCGGAAATATTTTGCATGAACTTATTACTGGGGATTTCTTTACCCCTAGCGAGCAACCAGAAAAACTTTTTAAAAGTTCCTACTCGCTCGCTAAATCAAATTGATTTCAATCCTTTACGCTGTCAAGGTATTTTAAAGCACTTTGCTCTTCAATCCAAGGTTGTAAAGCCTCTCTCTTTGCAATCTGATTTTGTAGATAAGAATTTAAATATTAATGATGGCTACATTAAAAAAAACGCCCTTGTTAAAACTCTTGTGTTTGCAAAACCTTCCCTTTGCTTTTTTCAGAGCGATTGGAAACATAATTGCAGCATTATCCAAGGTCTTCATTCGACCATGGTTTTTCTTGACCAATCATCTGCGGGGCTTCAATTGACTTACAAAGGAACAGTGAAGCCTTCTGAAATATTTTCCTTGTTGGGCCTTGATGCCCAGAATCCCTCTGATTCCTCTTTGGAGCAGTTGGGATTGAATCCCAAATTTTAATTTGAATACGAAAGGCTTAGAATCTGATGAAAAAAGTTATGTTAATCAATGTTTTGCAGCCTGAAGAATGCCGCATTGCAATTCTGGAAAATGGTATCCTCGAAGAGCTTTATGTTGAGAGAAATACTCATGAAAGTTATGTCGGAAATATTTATAAAGGTAAGATCGTAAATATTGAACCCAGTATTCAGGCAGCCTTTGTTGATTTTGGTATTGGTCGCAATGGTTTCTTGCATGTTTCTGATGTGGAGCCAACCTATTACAAGCATCTTGATGGGTTCAAAGAAGATAACGATGATGAAGAGCGCGAAGATCGCAGGCCAAGGCGTGGGAGTTCCAATGGCGGTGGTTCCAATGATGAAGAGCGTGAAGATCGCAGGCCAAGGCGTGGGAGTTCCAATGGTGGTTCAAACCGTGGGCCACGAAGCAAGCCCTTTGAAAAGGGCAATATTCCAGATGTTGAAAACTTGCCTTTGGAAGAGCAACTTCCCATTTCCAATACTCCTGAATTTGGCGGTGAGTTATTCGAAGAGCAAGACGATCTTGCATTTGAAAACAGAAGTGATTTTATAGATCATGATTCGGATTCTTCGATTAGTTCGAACTCCGATGACTCGGTTACTTTTGGTGCTGGGTTGTCTGATGATGAAGACGATTTTGGGCCCGATGATAACGATACCCCTCCGGTGATGCCTTCTGCAAATAGAATCACAAGCGATGGCGATTCTGATTCCGATGGGCCGGGAGAAACCGAAAGTGATGATCTGCTTTTCTCGAGGCCAGCTCGATCCAATCCCCCCGATCATAAATCTTCCCCCGATAAATCTGATTCATTCGATGAACCTGTTTTTCAGCAAAACCAACAATCTTTTAAACCAAATGATAACTTTGATGATGATGTGGTAGGGGATACACAAGAGGTTGACCAATCATTTGACTCAGATGAAAATGTTGAACAGGATGACGATAATCAGGATGAAGACGGCCAAGACCCCCAGTCTCGCGACGCCCACGGGCAGCGTGATTCTCGCGGCCCACAGCGCGATCAACGCGGTGGTGATAATCGTAGCCGGGGTGGTAGTCGAGGCGGAAATCAGCGCAGGCCTTCGGGTGGTGGCTATTCTTCCGGTTCTCGGGAAGGCGCTCGCGATCAGGGCCGAAGTAGCGGAAAACCGATGCGAGGTAATACCAGAGGCGGGAGGCTTTTGGGTAACCCTAAGCCTATGATTCAGGAGGTTTTCAAGAAGGGGCAAGAAGTTCTTGTTCAAGTAATTAAAGATGGCATTGGCAATAAAGGCCCCACGCTTAGCACCTATATTAGTATTGCCGGCAGGTATTTGGTTCTTATGCCTGGATTGCATCGGGTTGGCGTTTCAAGAAAAATTACTGATGAAGATCAGCGCAGAAGGCTTAAAGATATTTTTGTAGACCTTAAACCACCTAAAGGTGTTGGGTTTATTATTCGTACCGCTGGAATCGATCGTAATAAAACTGAACTTCAGCGAGATCTGGCTTATCTTGCAAGGCTATGGCAGGTTGTTGCTAAGCGTATTGTAAAGGTAAAAGGCCCTGCTGGAATTTATGAAGAAAGCGATATGGTCACCCGCACTATTCGCGATACCTTCACTAGTGATATAGACGAAATTGTTGTGGATGAGAAAACCGCATTTGAGCATGCACAGGAATTTCTACAGTTTGTGATGCCCAGATTTGCTGATAGGGTTAAATTTCACGACAACAAAAGACCTTTGTTCCATCACTACGCAATTGAAGAGGAACTCGCCAAAATTCAAATGAAAAAAATCCCCCTTCCTATGGGTGGATCTATTGTCATCGAACAAACCGAGGCCTTGGTTGCAATTGATGTGAATAGTGGGAATTTTAGGTCTGAAAGTAATGCTGAAGATACTGCTTTCCGTATGAACATGCAGGCTGCACGAGAGATCACCAGGCAACTTCGGCTTCGAGATCTTGGCGGCGTTATTGTCAATGACTTTATTGACATGCGGGACGAAAAACACCGTAGGGCTGTTGAAAATGCCATGCGTGATAATGTCATGCGGGATCGTGCTAAAACCAAAATCCTTAGGATTTCACCTTTTGGCATTATCGAAATGACTCGTCAAAGAATCAGGCCTTCGCTTAAGCGCAGTGTCTACCATGATTGCCCCTATTGCAAAGGCATGGCTCAAGTCAAAACAAGTGAAAGTATGGGGATTGAAGTTATGCGTTTGGTGCAACTTGCGGCCTTTAAAGAAGCCGTAGCTACGGTTCGAGTACGCGTGGCTGCAGAAACCGCTGACTATCTTTTAAATAACAAAAGGAAAGAGCTGGGTAAACTCGAGGATGAGGCTAAAGTGGGCATTTCTGTTCGAGGAGAGATTGGTGTGCCCCCTGAATTGCTCGAAGTCTTTTGTGTTGATGCCAATGGTAACGAGCTTAAAATTCATCCTCTTCCTGAACCGCCACCATTGCGCCGGGGTGGGCGATATGTTCCTTCCAATTCAGATAGGGGCCCTCAAGGTGAAGCTCCTTTCCGCAGAGGAAGAAGTAGCCGAGATCGATAATTACATTTTGGTATTATAGGTCAAATGGCTAGGGGTGATGTTATCACCCCTAGCCATTTTCTTTTACTTTTGAGCTTGCCATCTTTTCTTTTCCAAGTTATTAAGCCCCCCACGCAGAGTGTTTTTTCGGTTGATTCGGATTGCCTTGCGTTTGCGATATTTCGGGGGAGGCTGATTTAAGTGTTGTTGCGAAAAAAGCCTTACTTGCTGTTTTCTGCTTTTTTGCTTGCTGCTTTTTACTGCTTTGGGCAGTTGCAGGCATTTCAGGTTATTGCACCTGATAAAAAAACAGCTCAAGGTAAGACTACCGCTCAAATTGAACCTTTCGCCTCTTTTCAACGCAAAATCCCAGGTGATTCAAAGCCTATTCGAGTCGATGCTGATTCAATTTCTTCTTGGTCGGATAAATCTAAATATTATTTGTTGTTAAAAGGTCATGTATTCCTCGAGCAAAGTGTTTTGCAAATCCGAGGGGATCAAGCATTGATTGTGGCTGATATAGAATCCTACAAAATGCGTGGTATTTGGGAACTTGGAATGTATGTGGATGGGAATGTAAAAATAGATAGTTCCGCAGAAGTGCGAAATGCTAAAACTGCTTTTATTGATTTGGCGACTCGCGGAGAGTTTCGTTTTAATGCAGTTAAAAGTAAAGTTGAGCAAAAAGATTGTTCTGTAGATCCACTTTTTAAAGCAGCTCAGGAAGGTAAAGCTAAAGCTGTTGCTGAGCAGCAAAAATCACAAAAAATTATCCCTGAGAAAGTGATTCCTCCAGCCAAGCCTAGTGAAGAAAAGCCCAAGCCGGTATCTCAGCTTCCTCCGGACAATGTTCCTGAGATTGCTTTCCCGGTTGTTGCTCCAGTTGCCCCTGCACTAGTCACAACTTCTTATCAGAATAATCCAGGAGTTGTGCCTGTTAATCCTGCCCCGGTTTTGCAGAACCCACTTCCTGGCACAGTTCAAGTTACTCCACCTATTGGAATTCCCGGTGGTATTACTCTGCCAATTACAGCATCAGGTATTGATACACCTGCCCGTCAGTACAGCGTTTCTCCGCGTGGTTCATCTGGGTTCAATATCAGGATGGAGCCTTTGGGAAATGGTGAGCAAGCAGTAATTGTTTCAGGTGGCGTTATTATGAATGTCAAGGATGTTACAGGGATTGGCTTGGTTGATATTGAAGCAGATCGTTTGGTTATTTGGACTAAAGGTGCAAATCCACAAGAGATTATCGGAAATCTTAAGAAGCAAACTAATCAATCGGGTAAGGAATTAGAGCTGTATTTGTCAGGCCATGTTGAAGTCAGACAGCAAGATCCTGCAAAGCCAGGGAATAAAAAAGGACCTGATGCGGGCGAAGTTCGGATTATACGTGCTGACGAAGTTTACTACGATATTGGTCGTAATACTGCTGTTGCATTGAATGGCGAGTTAGAATTTTATCAACCAAAACTTACGGATCCATTATTTGTTCGGGCTAAGGAAATACAGCAACTTGCGGCTAATCAATACAAAGTTGTTAAAGCAGAAGTGTTTTCAAGCAAGATGCCTGCAGATCCAGGTTTAAAGATTTATGTTGCTGAAGCCACGATCGAAGAACGAACAATCCCTAAATTTTCTATCTTTGGTAAACGATTTGTTGATAGGAATACGGAACAGGAACTTGATCAGAAAGAAAGTTATGTTCGTGCCAAAAACATGTTTGTTGAATTGGAAAACTTTCCGATCTTTTATCTGCCATACCTTCAGGGGGATGGCCGTGATCCTTTAGGCCCGATTGAAGGGGTTAATTTAGGTTTTAACAACATCTTTGGTGGTCAGTTTGGTCTTACACTCAATGCGTTTGACCTTTTGGGTATTCAGCCTTACGAAAATACAAGATGGCGTTTTGATATCGATTATTTGACCAAGCGTGGCCCTGGTTTGGGTTCTGATTTTGATTATCTGGCACCAGATTTTTTTGGCATTCCTGGTAAAGTCAACGGCCTCGCAAAGGTTTATGGCATTATTGATAATGGTTTAGATAATCTTGGTGGTGGGCGTATGGAGGGTGAACCACATCCACAATATCGCGGTAGAATTCTTTGGCGCCAAGGTATTTCCGATATGCCAAATGGATTTACTTTTCTTGGACAGGGTTCTGGGATAAGTGACCGTAACTACATTGAACAGTTTTTTAAACCTGAATGGGATAACGGGATAAATCAAGATACTTGGGCTTACCTTAGGCAAACAGATCAAAATATGGGCTGGTATGTTATGGGTGAAGTCAGAACACGCCCTTGGATAAATGAAACGAATTGGTTGCCCCGGCTTGATGGATTTATTTTGGGTCAACCTATATTTGATATTTTTACTTCCAGTACTTGGGGCGGAGCTGCTTACGCTAATTTGTTGATTACCAATGATGGAACACCCGTTGTTAGCCCCCTGACAGATGTTGAAAATAGTACAGGTAGATTTAATGTAAGTGAAGAATTAAGCGCACCATTTAATTTGGGTGGCTTAAAAATAGCCCCATATATCAAGGGTGATCTTGCGCTCTATACTAACGATCTTTCTGGAGATACATTAGGTCGAGCTTGGGGTGGTGGTGGTATTCGTGCCAGCTTGCCTTTTACCGCAGCATATCCAGAATTTAAATCTGATCTTTTTAATGTTAATGGGATTAATCATAAAGTTGTAAATAGTATCAACTACTTTAATGCTTCTTCTTCCGCTCAATATTCAAATTTTGCACAGCTTGACCGATTGAATGATGACGCTTCTGATCAGGCTTTGCGTGATATTCGTAATCAGCCAACGATCTATCCGAATACGTTTAACAGTAATCTTCTTACGACTAACAATCCTTATTTTGATCCCCAGATTTATGCAATTCGCAGAAATATTGATACGCGTATTGATACGCTTAACCAGATTCAGGTTATTCAGGGAGATATCAGGCAGCGTTTACAGACCAAGCGTGGTTTTCCTGGTAGCCAGCATGTTGTGGATTGGATGGTACTTGATCTTTCCGGCTCGTTCTTCCCTGAAAAGAATACAGACAATTTTGGAAATTATCTTGCTTTTCTTCAATACGATTATCTTTGGAATATTGGTGACCGTACTAGCTTTACAAGCACCGGATGGATTGACCCAATGGAAAACGGCGCAAGAGTATTTACTCTAGGTGGTTATTTAAACCGATCAGACCGCACTAATTTTTATCTTGGTTATAGAAGTATTGAACCAGTGGAAAGTAAGGCACTAAGTGGCGCTGCAACTTACATTTTTAGTCCCAAGTATGCTGTTACCGCAAGTAGTACTTATGATTTTGCCACTTTTCAAAGTGTGAGCAATTCCCTTGTGCTTACCAGAGTTGGTACCGATCTTCAGGTCAGCCTTGGTTTTACCTATAACGCAATGCAGGATAATTTTGGTTTTACTTTTGAAATTCTTCCGACTATTGCTTCAGGTGGTGGGCGCTATGTTGGTCCATCTAGTAATTTTAGTAATAATGGTAGTATTCTTGCTCGGTAAATTGCAGTCATTTCTTTTTCGTGAATCATCTGTTACTATTTGTTAATTATTCTATTTGTTTGTGGAAGTTATATTTCACGCCAAGAATTATGGGATATTTACTTGTGCATGCTGATGAGCGAAAAAACTTGAATAGGCCTTGGAAAGATAAATTTCATTGCGCTTTTAAGGGCATGAAACTCGGAATGCGGGGACATTCTAGTTTCTTTGTTCATTTCTTTTTTGCATCCATGGTGGTAGCTTTTGCAGTTGTATTAAGATGCGATTTGGTTGAGTGGTCGTTGCTGATTGGTTGCATTGGGTTTGTACTGGTGGTAGAACTTTTAAATAGTTCGATTGAGATGCTTTATGCAATATTGCCTGAAGATATCCGTGCAAACAATTTTCAGGTTTTAGATATTGCGGCAGGCGCTGTTTTGCTTGCTAGTGTTTTTACTTCTATTATTGGGTGTATGGTTTTTATTCCAAAGATCCTCGCAATGCTTGGACTTTAACTACAGGAATCTAAGATGTTTGAAACTGAGTTGAAAAATGCAGAAGCATGGATCGATAATAATCATGCTAGCCTTATTTCTGATTTAAGAGACTTGGTCAAGATTCCTAGTATTAGTACTGATGGTGAGCATCAAAAAGAAATTGAACTTTCTGCCGAACTTGTATGCCAGCAAATGAAAAAAGCTGGCCTTAACAATGTTGAAATTCTTAGAACAGGGGATTCCAATCCTTTTGCTTATGGGGAATGGTTGGGTGCTCCAAATCAGCCTACTTTATTTCTTTATTCACATCATGATGTACAGCCCATTAATTATGAACATCTTTGGCTTAGCCCGCCTTGGGAATTAACCGCAAGAGATGGCCGGCTTTTTGGCCGGGGCGCTGCTGATGATAAGGGTGCTTCGGTTGCTCAACTCGCAGCTATTGCTTCCTGGCTTAAAACTGCTGGTAAACTTCCTGTAAATATTAAAATGCTTGTAGAAGGCGAAGAAGAGGTCGGTTCTAAAAACCTTGTCAAATTCTTCAGCGAAAACCGTAGTCGTATCCAGGCAGATATTATCGTTGTTTGTGATACCGAAAATATCAGGGTCGGTTTACCATCGATAACTTATTCCCTTCGTGGCATTGTAACTTTGCTTGTAGAAGTTAAAAGCGCATTGATTCCTGTGCATTCTGGAATGGCAGGTGGAGCTTTTGCTGATTCAGCACTTGCACTCGCTAAGGTTTTATCAAGGCTTTGCTGGGAAGATGGACCTATTCCAATTCAAGGTTTTTATGATTCTGTCAAACCCTTGACTGATTCAGAAAGAAAAGTAATTGAATCTTTGCCCGTGGATTCAGATGGCTTAAGAAAATCTTTGGGTGTTCCGGATCATGTTAAGTTTGCATTGCAAAAAGGGAAAAGTATTTATGAGCAAACTTGGCGCCACCCCGCAGTTACCGTTATTGCCATTGAAGCTAGCAATATTAAGGGGGCATCTAATCAAGTTCTCCCTACTGCTTCAGCTCTCGTAAGTTGTAGGATTGTTCCGGATCAGGATCCAAAGCATGTTGAAGAATTATTGCGCAAAGCTCTTTCTGCCGATGCCCCTTGGGGCGTTGAGGTTAAGGTTACTGCGCATGGTAATTCCGTTGATTGGTGGATGACCGACCCTAAAGGTCCCGCTTTTGAAGCTGCAATTGCTGCTCTTGAAAAAGGCTTTAAAGCGAAACCTGTAGGCATAGGGTGTGGCGGAACAATTGGCTTTGTCCGACCATTAGTTGAATTGCTTGGCGGGGCCCCTGCTCTCTTGCTAGGTATTGAAGACCCAGATAGTAACGCTCATGCCCCTAACGAAAGTTTGCATGAAGGCGACTGGATAAAACTAATAAAGTCGATGGCTCATTTGTTTGGTGAAATCGCATCTCGATCTGCTAAATAAAGGCCTGATTTTTATAATGCATTTTTAGGCAAGGGTGGATTTTCGTTGTACTTTTTCATGGCACGCTCGATCAACCAGTCTGGAAGCAAACCTGTAATTCGCATAAGAAGCGAAGTTTGCCATGGAAATCGTAGAACTTTTGTTTTTCGTTGAATTGCCTTTATTATTATCTTTGAAGCGGTTTCTGCATCCATTAGCCAAGGCATGTCTTTTTCATTATTAATTTCTGTCATGGGCGTTTTTATAAATCCTGGGCAAATGGTACTAACGAAAATATTTTTCGGTCGCAATTGTATTCGCATTCCTTCCATGAATGCATTTAGGCCTGCTTTCGATGCGGTGTAACCAGACTCGCCTGGTAAACCTTTAAACCCTGCTAGGCTCGAAATTGCTACGATTTGTCCTTTTCCTGAAGCGAGCATGGTTTGTAAAACAGCCTCAATGCAATAAATAACACCTAGCAAATTAACCTTGATCATTTTTTCTTGAGTTTCAACATTAAAAGGCTGGATTGTTGTTTGAGCCCCAACCCCAGCGTTGGCAATAAGTATGTCTATTCCGCCCATACAGTTAATTAATTCCGAAATCCCAATTATTGTTTCTTTTCGTTCTGATATGTCTGCAACCCTGTAAAACGCTTTGCCACCAAGGGTTTGTATTTCGTTTACAAGTTCTGAAAGTAGTTCTTCTCTTCTTGCAATGAGTCCTAACTGTGCTCCACCTTTAGCTAATTCTAAAGCTATTGCCCTCCCGATACCCGTTGAAGCACCGGTGATGATAACTTTTTGTCCCAGACCGAATTTCATGGTATTTCCTTTTTAAATATTAAATTACTTTGTGATTACCAGAATTAAGACAACTCTACTTTAAAATAACATGTCATAATAGCTTGGTTTGTTCTGTATTGATAACGAGAAGTTAAGATGAATAAGAAATTAATAAGCTTTCTTCTGATTCTACTTGTTTTGCCAATTTCGTTGATGGGGCAAGATACGCCCGTTTCGGTAGATAAAGTTAATGTAAGAGTCAAATTTAGAATTCAAGTTTATGGTGTTGAAAGACTAAGACAAGTCGATGAGTTGCTTAAATTTCTTAAAGCAACAGGCTTTACTTCAACTGATGAAAATCTGTTTGAAAAATTACAAGATGAAACTATAGCTTCGTTTGATGGAACTGTACCGATTGGCAAGGAAAGCAAGTGTATCAATCCGAGGTGGATTTATTCTGTAACAAGTTGGCCGGTCGGAAGTGAAGATCCTTATAAATCTGAAGAACCAGTTCGAATTGAAATTGAGTTCCCCCAATACATGCAAGCTAAGAAACAACTCGAATTTTGGGCTGATCTTAAAAGCAGCCTATTTAAAGTTGGTTTTATTGATGCTATTTCTTACAACCCAGAATTGTTTACACGAATTACAGGGAATCTCATTGGGAAATCATTGCCCACCATTGATACCAAAATATTTCCCGAAGCATTAAAAACCGCTGGCGTTTCTTTAACTCCTTTTGCTTTTCCTCGCGTTGTCAAGGTGCATCCTGATTGGCCATTGGTTAAGGCACGAGGGATTGAAGACATCAAAGAAAATTCATTGCGGAAAATGAGCCCTGCTGCTAGAAAAAAACTGGAAGCTACTGAACAGAAACTTGAAAAATGGCTATTGATTTTAAATCATCAACCTCCTGGCCAAAACGAAATTAATGAACTATTCTCCAATCTGAATGATGCGATTGTTGAAGGTGCTAATGGTGCATTATTTGAAATCCTTGCAACCCCTGCATCTATTAAAAATCTTGCAGCACTTCCGTCGGTTATGTTTGTCACCACTGCTGAAACCCAAATTAAAACAAATTACTCGATCAAGCAGAATAATCTGTTGAACATTTTTTCTAATGAAGGGGCATCGCAGCCAGCGCGTAATTTGCGTGGGGTTGGGGCACCAGCATCCATTGCAATTGTTGGGACTGAATTTTTAGGGTGGGAAAAATCTTTTGGTGAAATTCAAACACATGCAGAATTGGTTGATCTTACGCGAACAAGAGATTTCGCGATGGAAGAAATGCCTTATTCAAAGAACGAAGAAAACGTAGGGTTTCATACAAAAAAAGCACTTGAAATAGCCAAGATATACCCTGGTACCAAAATCGTGCTGGTAAGAATTGATCCTGCAATTCCAACTATGTTGGATGAGGTTGCTGGGTTTGCTAACCGTGATTTGAAAGCTTCTTATGCTTTGTTGAGTCGTTATTCTGAAACTGACGTTTCTAAAAGATTTCTTCAGGGGCTTAATCAATACCTCCAATCTGAAAGAACATTTTTAATTGATCAATTTGGCGAAGAGCCTGAAATTGTAAAACGAAGGGAAGTTTATAAAGAAAATAAAGCTAAATGGGATAAGGATAACGTTGAACTTCATGAAAAAATCAATCGTATTCTGAAACTCCGAGAGCAATTGATGGAGTTCAGATCACACAAATTGTTTGTTGTTCTAGAAAATGTTTCATCCCAACTTCCTGCGTATCAGAATTTGGCTCTTTCTTTGTTTTCAGATGATTCAAAATTTAAAACCGCAGCTTGGCTTATGCCTGATTCTTTATTCGAGCGAGTTTCATGGCGTGGTTCTTTTTCCGATGCTAATCACAATGGAATGATGGAATTTCGAAATAGTAAATCAAATGACAGATGGCGAGATGAAAGACTCGTAATTCAATTTGAAAAAGATGGTAAACTTCTAGATAAAATTCCACAAGGTAAAAAGATTAGAGTCCGGGTTCGGTGGCGCGAAGGGGTCGAGTGGTCTACCGCTACTGTTGAGGGCGAAACCGCCCCGAAGGCGAAAGCTAAGCTCAATATTTTATTACTTTTAAATGAGAAGCCTTTATCAGGTCGTAATCTTGCAGATCAATTTTCTGTAGTTAAAGAAACTGGAATTGATCCTTTTTGCATTTTCCGAAGCAAGACCTTTGCTATTTTTGAACACCTTATTGAATTAGATTCCCCAATTGAAGGGGTTTATGCACTTGCAATTGAAGGTAAAGTCTCTAACAGAAACAACTTAAGCCCGTTAGATTCCCATAAGGTAACAGAGATTTTTCCTGAAATTACTTTCGAATCTTTTGAGCAAGGAACCAGAATTAATATCGGGAATTAATGCAACTTAAAGGGAAGTCGCGACTTATTGTGTTTAAAACGATGGCAGAACAGTATAAATCAGCTAAGATGAGTGTTTGTACAGATTTGATACTGACTTGCACTTGTTTCTAATTTGGTTGGTGAAAATGTGAAAAAAGCGATTATTAGTGATATTCATGGAAATATTGAAGCGTTTCGTAATGTACTTGAAGACATCAAATCCCAAGGTGTCGACGAGATTTATTGCCTAGGCGATGTTGTGGGCTATGGCCCTAACCCTTGTGAATGTGTCGATTTAGTCATGAATTGCAAGGTGGTTCTCTTAGGGAATCATGATCAGGGCGCATTATTTGATCCCGATGGGTTTAATCCTTCGGCCGAGCGTGCTATTTTTTGGACAAGAAAACAATTAGAGACCGGGGGTTCCCCAGAGGAACGCTCCAAACGCTGGAATTTTCTTTCTGCTCGCCCTCGGTTGCATCGTGAAGAAGAACTACTTTTTGTTCATGGTTCTGCTCGAAACCCACTAAATGAGTATGTTTTTCCAGAAGATATTTATAACAACAGAAAAATGGAAAGAATATTTTCCCTCGTTGGAAAATATTGTTTTCAAGGCCACACTCATGTGCCTGGAATTTTCGTGCAGCAAGAAGGTACTGATCTTTATCAATTTCAAAGCCCAGAAGAATTTGATTTCTCTTATTTGCTAGATAATCGTAAAACCCTTTGTAATGTGGGTTCGGTGGGCCAGCCTCGCGATAGTAATCCAAAATCTTGTTATGTAATCCTTGAAAATAATCGAATCAGTTATCGCAGAGTGTCTTATGACTTTGATGTTACTGCCAAAAAGATTTATGCGATTCCCGAGTTGGAAAATTTTCTGGGTGATCGTCTTAAAGAAGGTCGCTAGTTTAAGCATAGGCGAATTCCTATACTTTTTTTTCCTTAAATCCATTCAATATAAATATGAAGAATAATAA
>Ga0209296_1002594_pt1 | contig 12859 bp, 8 predicted proteins | sample S_130206_EF_Meta_FD_187319 | JGI IMG/M metagenome (GOLD analysis project Ga0209296, IMG submission 187319) | Freshwater microbial communities from Lake Simoncouche, Canada to study carbon cycling - S_130206_EF_MetaG (SPAdes) (version 2) | ecosystem: Environmental > Aquatic > Freshwater > Lake ...
GCCATCAGCGCGATGCATGGGTCGTACTCGATTACCGCCAATGCATCGGCATCGTTTGGCGTCAACACGACACCGCCGCTTTCCAACAGCGCGAGGGTTTGGGGCACCGGAGACGTGACGACGATTCCGTCGGCCTTGAGCTCTGTCCCATCAGCCAAGACCACCGTCCAGGACTTCCCGTCGTGGACTAGAGACGACACAAGTGATGCAGTTCGCACATCGAGGCCAACTGCTAACGCTTTCGCGATTGCGTTCATGGAGACGGCACCGCGAAAACGCGTGTGCCCATCGGGATCAACGACGCCGTTCGGGCCAATACGACCGCGGAACCAAGGAGCAACAACCCCACTACCGACCAGTGGCGTAATCGTCGCAGCGAATTCATCAGTGTGTGTCGTAATGAACTGCGCGCCGTGATCGAAGGTCGCTTCGCCCACACGACGCGTCGCGAGTCGACCGCCGACACCGCGTCCCTTATCGAGAACGACGACATCTGCGAAATCAGTCAGATCGTGTGCAGCCGTAAGTCCGGCGATCCCCGCGCCGATCACAACAACAGTGGGGCGAGTCCTTGATGAAGTCACTCCGACAGGATCGCACACCAACCAAAGGACTGGCGTAGTCAGAGGGAGCCGACCTCACGAGAAGTCGACTCCCTCCGAGTTTCAAGGCTCTACGAGATGAGTTCGTTCTCGTCGTTAGGAACGAGGCTCGCCTTTTTGCGTCGTGTGCCAAGAACCATGGCACCACCAAGCGTGAACAGCACAAGAGCAATTCCAACTGGCATGTTCACATTGGAGCCGGTGTAGGGAAGAGCGACACCCGTCGACGTCACAGTTGCATCGACCACTTCGGTGACGCCATCAGAGGGATCACCGGTTTCGTCCGTTCCACCGGAACCATTACCGCCGGAACCACCGTCGCCGTCACCGCCGTCAGTCGCTGTAGGGGTGGCCACGGTAAACGTGGGATCTTCATCAAAGGTGAACGTGATGGTTCCGTCCTGGGTTGCGGTGCCCACCAGCGACAAGTCACCACCGACGTACTTGTACACCTGATCGCCGGCCTTGATCGCTGCGTTCGAGATGGTCATTGTCAATGGCACACCGGCAAGCGGCACCGAACCATCTGGTGCTGACCATGTCACAACCAAGGACACGACATAGTTCTGACCTGCAGGCAACGAATCCGCAATGCCGGCGGTTTCAAGCACCGGATACACGCTCAGTGTCGTGCCCGATGGAAGAGCACCGGCTGGAATCAAGATCGAAGCGTTTGTCCCATTCGATCCCAACGTCAATGTCGTATCGAGCGATCCTCCGAGAGTGATGTTCGTGGGTTCTCCGAGGTCACCCTCGGAAGCACCTGGCGGAAGAACGTTGTCGGGGATGGGGGCCTGGTTCACCGACCAAACTGCCGTCAGCGTCACATCAGATTCACCAACGGTGTAGGTCTCACCGGGTGCATACGAGTCAGAACCATCCGACCAATGCAGGAAGGTGTAACCATCCAAAGTCAGACCATCTGCACTTGCGAGCTGGAACGATCCACCATTCGCGACCGGCGAATGCGTCGGCAACGTGCCAACACCACCATCAAGGTCATAAGTAACCGAATACACCCGCTCCCACGCCGCCGTCAGCGTCACATCAGATTCACCAACGGTGTAGGTCTCACCGGGTGCATACGAGTCAGAACCATCCGACCAATGCAGGAAGGTGTAACCATCGAAAGCCAGACCATCTGCACTTGCAACCTGGAACGATCCACCGTTCGCGACCGGCGAATGCGTCGGCAACGTGCCAGCACCACCATCAAGGTCATAGGTAACCGAATACACCCGCTCCCACACCGCGGTGAGAGTTTCGGCCACTCCGCCCATCAGGAACGATTCTCCAGAGTCGTACACCGTTCCCCAAAAGTCGGACCAACCTGCGAGCTGGAATCCCGAAAGGACCGGGTCAGTCGCTCCACCGACGGTGAATGACTGCCCTTGCGTCGTGTTGGCCTGCGAAGGAGCTGACGCACCGCCCGGCATCGAACCGCCGTTCAGGTTGTAGGTCACCGGCGACACAGCGGGGTCGGCGAATGTCTTCGTCACACTTCCATCGAACGCGCCGGATGAAAGCGAGGTGACACCCCAAGGAATCGTCACCGACGTGAAGCGATTGCTCCGGAACGATTCGCCCTCGATCGACGTCACTGTGCCCGGAATCGTGACCGAATCGAGACCAGCGTTATAGAACGTGTACTGCCCAATTTGCCTGAGATGATCCGGCATCACGATCGATCGCAGATTGCCATTGTTCGCGAACAGAAAGTCGCGCAAACGCGTGATCTTCGAACCCGGAGCGAACACGATCCGGGTGATGTTGTAACCACCCTGCCAGATGTCATCGAATGTGGTGACACTGTTTGGAATCGTCAACTGCGGGATGTGCACACTGCCGAAGCCGCCCGACGTCACCGACGTGACCGGCAGACCTTCAATGGTCGAAGGAATGGTGAGTGCTGCATCAGGGCAACTCGGCGTGCAACCAGACACGGTGACCCGACCATTGTTGATCGTGTAGCTCCAGGTGACCGTGAGCCACACCGCGCTCAGCGTCACCGGGCTTCCGCCCATCGGATACGACGAACCATCCGGGTACGACGTCGAACCATCGCTCCAACCACCGAACAGGTAGCCGGCTTTCACGGGCTCGATACCGTTACCAACCGTGAACGTCGTGTTCTGCGTTGCATCGGCTTGGGTTGGCAATAACGCGCCACCCGGCATCGAACCACCGTTGAGGCTGTAGGTCACCGACGACACCGCCGGAGGAGCAAACGTCTTCGTTACGTTGCCAGAGAACGCATCACCAGCAAGCGACGTGACACTCGCAGGGATGGTGACCGTCGTGAATCGATTGCTCGTGAACGATTGGGAAGGAAGCGACGTGACGGTTCCCGGGAACGTGATCGAGTCAAGACCCGCGTTGGTGAACGCATAGACACCAACGGACCGCAGATGATCCGGCAACACGATCGAGCGAAGATTGCCGTTATTCGCGAATTGGAAATCGGTGATGTGAGTGATCTTCGAACCCGGCGCAAACACGATCCGAGTGATGTTGTAACCACCCTGCCAGTTACCAGTAACTGCGGTCACGCTGTTGGGAATCGTCAACTGCGCAATATGTACACCAGAGAAATTGGCTGAGTTCACGGTCGTAACGGGCAGACTCTCAATGGTCGAAGGAATGGTGAGTGCCGCATCGGGACAACTCGGTGTGCAACCTTTGACAGTCACTTCGTTGTTGTTGATCGTGTAATTCCAGGTGACCGTGAGCCACACCGCGCTCAGCGTCACCGGGCTTCCGCCCATCGGATACGAAGCCCCATCGCCGTATGCAGCTGAACCATCACTCCAACCACCGAACAGGTAGCCGTCCTTCACGGGCTCTGTGCCGTTGCCAACCGTGAACGTCGTGTTCTGCGTTGCGTCGGCCTGCGTGGGAAGCGACGCGCCACCCGGCATCGAACCACCATTGAGGCTGTAGGTCACCGACGACACCGCCGGAGGAGCAAACGTCTTCGTCACGTTGCCAGAGAACGCATCACCAGCAAGCGACGTGACACTCGCAGGAATCGTCACCGTCGTGAATCGATTGCTCGCGAATGCCACACTTCCTATCGATGTCACCGTTCCTGGGATCGTGATCGAATAGAGCCCAGCGTTGTAGAACGCGTACTGCGCAATGGTCCGCAGACGATCCGGCAACACGATCGAGCGAAGATTGCCGTTATTCGCGAAGGCGAATTCCGGGAAGCTCGAGACTTTCGAATTTGGGGCGAAGACGATGCTCGCGACATTGCCCCTCCACGACTCCACGCTGAATGACGAAACGCTGCTCGGGATCGTCAGCTCGTTAATGGGATAGCCCCCCGCCCAATTGGATGCGGCGTTGCCGGTCACTCGCTCAACGGGTAGGCCTTCGATGGTCGCAGGGATCGAAACCGACTCGCCCCTGCAGGCCATCGTGCAACCAGTGATCGTGATGCTCGTTCCATTGCTGGTGTAAGTGAAGTAACCGTCGTTTAAATCGGCACTTGCAGTTCCCGTGGTCAGAACTGGCGACGCGAACGCGACCAGGAACAGAGCAAGGACTGCAGCCAGAACTTTTCGGAGGCGAGTGGCTAACATTTAGAGGTTCCTCTAGTAGGTGAATTTAGTTTGCAACATTGTGTTGCACTATTTACAACACCATGTTGTACCTCTTGACACCAACGGAGTCAAGGCACCCGTCCGCCTCGCCCTGTGACTTGGGCCACCTAGAATCAGTTTTCCTATGGGCCCTGCACCAAGAAAACGAGCACCACGTGTGTCAGCGGAGCAGGTCTCCGACCTTCTGATCGAGACCGTGATCGACTTGGTCCTGACGACACCAATCGAGGACATCACGACCCGCTCCATCGGCGAAAAGATCTCGATGGACCCTCAGGTGATCTTCCGAAATTTCGGATCCCTGAACAACCTGTTCATCGCCGTTTCAAAGGAGATGGGTGCTCGATTCTCCCCTGCGGTGACGCCAGAAAACTTCATCGAACATCTGCCCGTCCTGATCCCGCGGTTCAAGCTCCTCACCTATCTCCTGGGCAACGGCGTACCCGGCGAGCAACTCATGTTCGACAACGACGCCACGTTGAACGCGATCCGATCTCAGCCTGAGATCGATGGAGTTCCCACCCGCGTCGCCAACGCAATGGCCATACTCAATATTTACGTGCTTGAAGGTTTCTTAGCCTTCAACAGCATTCACCGATTCACGTTGGAAGAAACCAACGACGCTGCCCAACTCTTGAGCGCGCTCACCGCGAACTTGGGCACCGTCGCAAAAGACCTTGACTGGGCCAACGACGCCGAATAGTTCGAGACGGCGAACTGCTCTTACAAGTTGGTCACAAACCGCGATTGGTCTCCGCAAGCCCCAGTTTCACCTGAGCCGAATCGATGTAGGTCTTCTCGCTAATAAACGCGTGCTGAGTGCCGGTGTAGATGTCGCGGAATGCTCGTTCGAGACGGCTTCCTTCGCGAATCGCGGTTGTGCCCGCAGCAAGATGCGCCCACTGCGCAACTTCACGGCTTGCTTCCGTGGCATACGTGGCAGCGATGCGCATATCGGCGCGCATGTCAACGGTGAGTTCTCCGCCCGCAGCGACAATTCGTTCGGCTTCGGAATAGGTGTCAACAACAAGTTGTCGGGCAGCGCGCCACATACCGAGATGATGCGCATAACCACGCTGGAACGTGGTCTTGTGCACGAGTGTTTCCATGTCGCCCATGCGGGCCTTTACCTTGGCGAGTTCAGCAACGTCGTCGATCATGCTCTTTGCGACACCGAGCGCCCACGCAGCGTGACCCGCTGCAGTGATGGCCATGAGACCCATCTTGAATGTCGGAGAACTTCCACGATGCGGTGTGCGTTCGAAGAGTTCAAACACGCGATGGTCAGGAACAAACAGATCGGTGACGTTGTAGTCATACGATCCTGTGCCCTTCAGTCCTTGCACATGCCAACCGTCGGTGAACGTGATGTCGTCCCGATGGACTACCGCCGCAAGAAGCAGGATCTCGCCATTGGCATCAAACATGAAATTGCCATCGTCGATCGGAAGGAATCCTGCACAGACAAACTCGGAATGCCCGGTGCCCGAGCCGAAGTTCCATGAGCCGCTGATCTTGTAGCCGCCCTCGACTTTCTGGCCTTGTCCGTTGGGCGCGAACTGCCCACCCATGGTGACGCGTTCAGCACTGCCGAAAGTTTCTGCAAAACCTGAATCGGGAAGATACGCAGCAACGGCAGCGGCAGACGGAAGATTGGCAATACCAATCCAACCGAATGAGCCATCGAGTTCGGCCATTGCTTGCCAAGTGTTGATCATGTCGGCGAAGGACGGTTCCGAACCGCCTGCTTCGGCCGGGTTCAGGTACGACATGAGGCCGCATTCCCACATGGCGTCAACAACCGCTGGGGTCATGGTGCGGTTTGCCTCGCAGGCCGAGGCTTCGGCGAGGACAAGCTCCGCCATCGAATCAACGAGTGAGGTTCCTGAGTCAGTCAAAGTCATGTCCGCAATGTAGGCGGTGTTCCGATCCCCGCAAAAGCAACGAGATCCGCTCTAGCGGTGCCGCCACCGATGCACCTTGAACCTCGGTCCCAATTTGAGGGTCTGTCGATGCTCCAGGTCATTGCAATGGCACACTGAGCCCGTGATCGATCCCGCAATCAAACGATGTCTCGGACAGATGATCAAGGGTGTGCAGGTTGTCGCCGCGACACATGGCGGCCTCACTCGGGCCTACACCTCGCACTGGGTCACTCAGGTTTCATTTGAAGAACCGGTAGTGATGGCGTCTCTTTCAAAGAAACATGACACGTGGCCGGTTCTTCAAGAAAGCGGCGCATTCACTGTTTCGCTTCTTGCCGCAGACCAAATCGCCGAGGGTCAGTACTTCAGTTATCCGGGACACAAGATGCGCTACTCCGCACCCGAGTTCCTTGAGGAGATCGATAGTCATCCCGTCGTCCCCAACTGCATTGCTTGGTTCACTTGCGAAGTCTTTGATCACATCAGCTTGATTGATCATGAGCTCGTGTTTGGTCGAATCACAGCTTCTGGTGAGGGTCGCCTCAAAGCTCCTCCCCTTCTCTATTCAAGTCGCCACGGCTGGCGCGTTACCGGCGACAAAGCCCGCGAGCCCGGCGTGTCTATACGCGATCAACTCTTGTCACGAATTGCTGATGACACAACGACGGAGTCGGCCACATGAACATTCCCGCCGAACAACGACCATTGATCGATCACAATGTGCACACCCACGAACTTCCTGCGCTCCCACAACGCGAGTCAAGAATCATTGCGTCACAGTGGATCGAAGCCCCAAACGAAATAGAGACGCTCGGCGAAGACCTTCAGGCTGAGCCTGGCTATCTACGACGGATCGGGATCTACCTACTTTGGCGCGCTGGCCCGGCAGTGCGAGCCCGGGCGCGCTACGGAGCAGTCGACAGCACGGACCTCAAACGCGTATGGACGTTTGAATTAGATGCCGATGGAAACGGTGATGGGCTCGGACCCGACGGGATCATTCACAGTCGATTTCGTACTTGGAAGGAATCGTTGCGAGATGACCCGGAGTTTGGATCCGAGCCCAATGAGATGAACTAACCCTTTGTCACCAATGCGCCGGGGAAGTCGCCCGCGGCACGGAACTCATCGAGGTGTGCGTGGTAGTTGAGAAGACTTCCTGCGTACACAAGGCCCTTTGCAGCCTTTTCGTCTGGCGCTGACATTTCGTTGTTGAAGTAACCCGGAGTGCAGGTAGTGACGTACTCAGCACCGTTGCCAATAGCTCCGTACAGCACCATGAGCCAACCTTCTTCGGCTTCAGGAGTTGCTTCGATCGTGGCGATGCCCTGGTCGTTACACGCCTTAATGAGTTCGGCGACGTGACGAGCCGAACGACCAAGGAAATGAACGAAGTTGGTTCCGAATCCAGCCTGCACGAGGCTGATCACCATCATGTTGGGGAAGCCACCTGACAAGACGCCATGGAGCGTGTGGGCGCCATGCGACCATGACTCGTTGAGAGTCACGCCATCGCGACCAACTGGGTCGAAGCCAACGCGTGCGTCGAGATCGGTGTTGACCTCGAAGCCCGAAGCGAAGACAAGGCAGTCGATCGGATACTCAACGCCGTCGACGACGACACCAGTTTCGGTGACGCGCTCGATGCCTTTGCCATCCGAATCAACCAGGTGAACATTTGGCTTATTAAATGACGGCAGATACTCGTCGTGGAAACAGACGCGCTTGCAGTTCTTGCCGTAATAGGCCTTGAGTTTGTCCGCGGTTTCCGGATCTTCGATGATTGTGTCGACTCGGCGACGAAGCTTTTCCATCGTCTTGAAATCGCTGAGTTCCATTTCGGCGAGATGCTCAGGAGATTCAACAGCTGCCTGAGTATTGCGCCACATGACATCGGTCCAACCGTCGTTCACGATGTCGACCTCGGGCATGTCGCCCGTGACTGCTTTCGTGAAGTTGACGATTCGTTCTTGCTGCCAACCAGGCTTCAGGCTCTTAAACCACGCTTCGTCAGTCGGCCCGTTTCCTCGAACACCGACAGCACTTGGCGTGCGCTGGAAGACAAACAGATCCTGTGCTGCTTCGGCAAGCTTCGGAACGGCCTGAACCGCAGTAGCGCCAGTTCCGATAATGCCGACGCGCTTGTCGCCAAGCTTGTCCATGAATTCGCGCGGGCCACCGCCGGTGTAGTCGTAATCCCAACGGCTGGTGTGGAACATGCGTCCCTTGAACTTCTCGATACCAGGAATACCGGGAACCTTCGGCTTGTGAAGGATGCCACCGGCGATCACGATGTACTTGGAACTGATCTTGTCGCCACGTGAGGTCGTGATGTTCCAACGGTTGGTGCTGTCATCCCAGACTGCGCCGTTGATGATCGTTTGGAACAGCGCGTGCTCGTAGAGATTGAACGTGCGGCCGAGGAGTTGGCAGTAACCGAAGATTTCCGGCGCACTTGCGTAACGCTCGGTGGGCATGTAGCCGGTCTCTTCGAGAAGCGGAAGGTAGGTGTAGGAGTCGACGTCGCACATGCAACCGGGATAACGATTCCAATACCAGGTGCCTCCGAAGTCGCCACCCTTTTCCACGATGCGGAAATCGGTGATGCCGTTGTTCTGCAGATCAACGCCAGTGAGCATGCCGGCAAAACCGCCACCGACAATGACGACCTCGGTCTCTTCGGTAATGGCATCGCGGGTGAAGTTCGGATCGGCGTAGGGATCTTGGTCGAGTTCTTCGAACTGTTCCTTCAGCCCAGAGAACTGCTTGAGTCCGTCTGTACGCAAGCGCTTGAGTTGCTCTGCCGCGTACTTCGCCCGAAGTTCCTCGACCGAAACTTCAATGCCTTCGTTCTGCTCTGCCATTTCTGATTCCCCCTAGAGAACTGACTTGCGACGTCTACGACGTGAGTCGACATTGTGGCAGATCTACAGGATCTGTTCCTGTTTGGATGAGTCGGCGGAATTACGGCTTCATCACCAGCCGGAAGGTGAGATTAATTCGCTCGCCCACTGGCTTCTTTGTCTTCGGTACCCGATGACGCCAGAGTGCCTGGGTCGTCCCACGCATGATGACGAGATCACCGTGATGTAGATCTAACTCGATTTTCTCTGTGTGATCATCTGCACGTCGTAGATCGAAGCGACGAGTAGCGCCCAGGCTCAGAGAGCCGATGACCGGCATTGGTCCAAACTCAGTTTCGTCATCAGCGTGCCAATCCACTCCATCATTGCCATCTCGGTACAGGTTGCAGAGAACCGAATTGAATGATGCGCCCGCGTGTTCGCTAACAAGATCCCGCAGCGCTATGAGTTCTTCTGACCAAGGGTCAGGATCATGGTGAATCCCTGAGTAGGTGTAGTCGAGCCCCTCATCGGCAACCCATGATTCGAGCCGAGGCACAGCGATAAGCCGACCAAACATCCGGAGATGGTCCTGTCGCCACGCCACACGTTCACGAAGAGCCACGAACGCGGCATCGGCGGCAATGGGATCAACCGCTTTACGCACGAGGGTGACATCAAGTCCGGCACCCTTGGGGTGTTCATCGAACAACGCCGGTTGACTGGTCATCACGCCTCCCTGAAGTCCGTTCAATCACGAAGCAGGCCGACGGCCTCGCGAACCTTATCTTTCTGAATTTTTCCCATTGGATTGCGTTCGATTGCTTCGACGAAAACTATTTCCTCAGGGCACTTGTACTTGGCCAACCCGAGCGAGATGCAATGTTCGGCTAGCCCGGGAACATCGATTGAGCCCCCCGGAGCAAGAACGATTGCGGCACACACGCGCTCGCCGGTCCTGGAATCGGGAAGCCCAATGACCGCAACATCCGCGACTGACTCATGGAACAGAACGGCTTCTTCAACTTCTGTGGCGGAGATGTTCTCCGCATTGCGAATGACGACGTCTTTCAGTCGACCAACGATACGAATTCGGTCATCATCCGAAATTTCAGCAAGGTCACCGGTTCGAAACCAGCCATCGTCTGTGAACGCTGCAACGTTAAGAGATTCGTCAACGTAACCAAGGAAACTTTGGGCACCTCGTAACTGAAGTTCGCCATCGATCACACGCGCCTCAACTCCTGGTCCCGCCGGGCCGACATCTCGACCAATGTCGGGGCCATCAAACCATTCACATGTGCAGTTTGGAACTTCAGTAAGTCCGTAGGCCCCAACAACACCCGCTACGCCAAACGTGTCGATGAGTTCTTGATTGACGTCTCCGGGGATCGGGGCCCCACCGCCAACACACCCTCGAACGTTCGGAAATAACGAACCGCCCTCGTGACGATGTTCTGCCTCAAGGAATGCACGGAAAAATGGAACGGCGGAACCCAACATTGTCGGGTTGTGCGTTGCCATGCGATCGGCGGTCGTCGCCGGATCGAAGACATCGAACAGCACGAGTCGAACACCGGTGTTGAGCGAGGTCACCAACATCGCGATCCCACCGATATGAGAAAATGGCCATGCGATGGGGTACACATCGTCTGGCCCAAACCCCAAACGTTCCGAAAGCGACGCTGCCGAGGCCATGGCAGATTTGTCGGTATGGCGAACACCTTTCGGCGCGGCGGTTGTCCCTGAAGAGAAATAAATCCAACGACACTCAGCTGTCGTCGATGGCGGCGCTGGAAGCGCCGACGGATCACCCTGCGGCAATCGCAATGGGGTCGTCGCCTCAACCGCTGCTTCGTAGTCCGCGGTCCAAGCCCGCAGCCCAAGTTCATTCGCCATCGCTCCGTGGTCGAACCCACGCCACCGTTCGGGGACGATCAACAGATCGGTTCCGATCTGACTAGCGATATGTCCAACTTCCGCGTGGCGGAGCATTGAGATAATGGGATTCTGAACAACACCAAGACGCCCGCACGCGACGAGCATGACGATGGCTTCGAGCGTGGTCGGAATCTGCCATGACACGACGCCACCAGGAACGACACCAAGTTCAAGTAGGCCTGCTGCGACCTGTTCAGCAGCGTCACGAAGTTGACCAGTTGTGAGCGAACGACCGAAATCGTCAACGGCGACCACACGATCGGGATACTGCTGTGCAGTCAAGTTGACGAAGTCCCAGAACGTCTCAGCCATTTGGTCAGACTGCCACGTTCAGTCGGGCAGCGAACAAACCTCATTTCACGGCCGTCTCGCTCGAGGTCTGACCAATAAAGAGCTTGTCTTAAAGAGATACATTGAGCAGTCGCCCGACTGGAGTACCCGTGAGACTTGACCAGCCCCTCATTCGATTGCCGATCAGCACCGACATCGAGGCCCTCATCGCGGAGATCAGTGCAATCCCTGAAGACGTCTGGCGTCCCCATCCAGAAGGCATGCCCGGCAACAGCGCCCTACCTCTTGTTTCGGTCATGGGCGATCCAACGAACGATTCTGTCGTAGGCCCGATGCGACCAACACCGCATTTGGAGACACTGCCGTCGGTCATAAACGTCATGGCGGGGCTGACCGGACTCGGCTGCCCAATTGGTCGCACCCGATTGATGCGTATTGACATCGAGTCAGAAGTGAAATCGCATGTCGACACCAATCGCTATTGGTGGGACCACCTTCGCGTGCACATTCCGATTATCACCGACCCCGCCGTACTGTTTCACGTTGATGATGAATCTGTGCACATGGAACCGGGAAGTTGTTGGGTGTTCGATACATGGCAACCACACCGTGTCGAGAATCCCGTAAATGCTCCGCGTATCCACTTAGTCATCGACACTGTTGGCGGTGCTGGTTTCTGGTCGCTCATCGACAGGCAGACGGGAGCACTCGACCCCAATTCCCCGCTCCCCGCGGTGCAAAAAGTCAACGCAATTGCGTTTGAAACTGCGAATCAACCATCGGTGATGCCCTCAGCAGAAATCGACCAAACGCTCGCCAATATTCTTCACCAGTACGCCGAAGTTGACCTCGACAAGGCCGTTGAGCTTGATCAAGCGCTCATTTCTTTTCGACGTTCTTGGAAAGCATGCTGGTCTCACTTTGGCGACAACCCTCAGGGTTTTGATTCATTTGACAAACTTCGAGATGAAGTCGACACAGTCGTTGACCTCATAGATGATCAACTGCCCAACACGGTGAAGGTCAACGAAGCAATCCGTCAACTTGTACTTCGTCCATCACTTGCGCGAGAAGCATTCGGTAGTTCTCAGCAGGTTGCACCTGCGACCGATCCCGGAGCTGCGACTGCCGCCGCGGCACCAGCTTCAGCACAACCACCACAATCCACTTCGCCGGCAGTGCCCGCGGCAAAACAAATTGGTGAACCGATCACTCTTGATCGTCCGGTTTTCATCATTTCCTCGCCTCGCTCGGGCAGCACGATGTTGTTCGAAGCAATGATGCGCGCAAAAGAGTCCTACACAATTGGCGGCGAAAGTCATCAACTCATTGAAGCGTTTGCTGCACTAGCTCCTGCCTCACATGGGTGGGATTCAAACCGCCTTACCGTGGATGACATCAGCCTAGAAATCGTTGAGAAACTCAGCGGCTCTTTTGTGCGTCGTTTGAAAAATCGCGACGGCGAGCCAGTAAAGCCCGGCTCGGTTGTGCGCATGATCGAAAAAACTCCAAAGAACTCTCTGCGCATCCCATTTCTTGCCGCTGCATACCCCGATGCAAAGTTCGTCTACTTGTGGCGTGACCCGCGCGAGACCATCAGCAGCATGCTTGATGCGTGGCGATCTGGTCGGTTTGTCACCTACCCAGACCTG
>Ga0209296_1002598_pt1 | contig 12847 bp, 16 predicted proteins | sample S_130206_EF_Meta_FD_187319 | JGI IMG/M metagenome (GOLD analysis project Ga0209296, IMG submission 187319) | Freshwater microbial communities from Lake Simoncouche, Canada to study carbon cycling - S_130206_EF_MetaG (SPAdes) (version 2) | ecosystem: Environmental > Aquatic > Freshwater > Lake ...
TCCTTACCCCATTTCTCTAGTGATTTTTGCCTAGAGTCTTTACCCCCTTGGTACCCACCACCAGCCTTTTCATATTCTTGTACAAGAAGCTGAGACTTCCTAGCGCTCCATTGACCAGGCTTACCTCCCTTGTCACCAGCCATTATACGATCTTTAATACGTTCACGTAACTCAGGCTTAGTATATTTGTTCGTATCTTGTGACATAATTATTTGTTAACGATAAAATAAACCACCTGATTCTGATATACCTAATTCAGGAATTTTTATTTTTCCAAAAGGTGTAGGAAATGTCCATTTACTACCGCGTTTTCTAGCAGCTTCTGCTTGTTGTATTTTAGCATTACGTAATTGATTTTCATATGCTTCTTGTCTTGGTGTCATTTTAGAAGACCCTCCAAGTTGAGAAACTAGTGCAATAGGATTAGCTGTTCTTGCTATAGCTAATCCACCAGCAACAGCAGAAGCAGCCTGTGGACCTAACCTACTTAAAACACCTGCACCCATACCAACAATTGGAGCTGTAGCTGCACCTATTGCATATTCTTTTGCTACTAATTGTGCTGCTTTACGAAGATCACCTTGCTCAGTAGCTTGTCTAAACTCTGGATCAAATAAAGGTACAGAGCCTGCAATATTTGTAGCGGTACTAAAACCCTTACGAACAGTATTAGCAAGACGATTTACAGTGCGTGCATTTCTTGCATCAGTTGCTTTTTTAACTAAATCTTTGACGTAATCACTATCTTTAGTATAAGGAAGTCTATCTTCATATATTTCTGCTGGTGGATTAGAAAGAGCATCAATTTTATTTTTAAATGGGAATATACCTTCATCACTAAAACCTTTATCTATTTTTAATTGTCCTTGCATTGCAGCATCAGCAAAATCTGCTGCATGCACCATGTTATTAACAACTTTACGTTGAGGAATATACTCTTTTTTTTCTACTGCTTCTTGATATCCTTTAAATAAATTATCTGCAAAAGCTTCTCCTCTTACTCTAGCTGTATTTAAATCTTCTGGCTCTACTGTATGCATGTTACGTAATGCTACATTAGGCATAAACCCTTGTGCAGGATCATAGTCTTCTGGTGATACATTAACTCCTTTCGCGCCTTTTCTAAATGCTTCTTTTACAAACTTAAGAGTTCTTGTTAGATCATGTTGTTGGTCTGTAATTTTATTGATTACCCTTGTATCAAAAGCCATTTCTCTACCAGGCTCAAAGTATATTGGGTCAAGACCTGATGTAATGTGCTTTTCTTTAAATTCATTAAATCCTTCTACATCCGGCATAAAGCCATAGTTAACAAAGCTGCTATATGCATTTTCCCTTGGAAGTTGTCCATAATAAGATGGATTTCCTTGAATTAAATTAGCGCCATAAAGTTTATCAAAAGCTGCTTTATCATGTACATTTTGGAGAACTTCTCCATATATTGTTGCAGGAATATTTGCTTGTCGATGTCCTGCATCATGTATTGCAAAAGGACCACTTTCTAATTCTGGTTGAATATCTAAAGCATAACCTTTAACAAATTCTTGAGCTAGATCTCGAACACTTTTTTGTGTTGGCATTAACCGTTCCTCAATGTAGCTTTTAAGAACCAAGTGGCTTTAAAAGTTTCCCCTGCTAGTTCTGCTGCATAATTTTCAATATCAATAGCTTCAATTTCCCTGGCAACCATAGCAAGATCTTTGGATTTCATAGCAAAGTCTTCTAAGTTTTTAAGGTATGTCATCAGCATTGACCTGCCGTCATAACTGGTAACGTTGTCAAAATCAGGATGTGCGTCTCTTAATCCACATGCACACATTGGCATGAGGTAATCCATGCTACGTGTGAACTCAGCTAGCTTATCAAACTGTTCAATATGTGCTTCGTATTGTTCTTTTAAGAACTCATGAATAGAAAAAAAGTTACTAGCTTCATAGTTAAGATGATTTAGATGAGCTTGGGTATAAAGCTGATTTGCGTAAGAAGCATGGCCAATCAACTGTTGAATAAAGGTAGGGATATCAGGCTTGGCTGTTACTGCTTTAGTCTTCTTAGCTTTAGGTTCTACAAACTTAGGCTCTCCCTGGGGCGCAGGAGCATATTGTACAGGGGGCTGACCAGAGGTATACATAAGTCTTTTAACTATAGGTCCAGTTTAACATCCCTATAACACACTAACGACTTATCTCTTCCCAGTCCATTGATGCATGCACTGTAGAAGTACCACCGCTTGCAGCCATAATAAGACTAAGTTCATATGGAGCATTTGCTGGGGAAGCCGCTAAGCCATCTCGTTCTAATTGAAATTTAAACAATGCATCTTTTAAGATATCAGCACCAGTAGTGCTTTGGTTTGTAGAAGAAAAATACCCTTGAGCAAGAATGCGACCACCAGTTGTAGCGGTTCCTGTTAAATTATATTCAACACTAGAGCTAGAACCAGCACTAGTCCAAGTACCAGCCGTAGTTGTAGCACTAGCAACAACACGCCAAAGATAATTAGCACTACTAACACCAAGCAATGAAATAGCAGTAAGAATAACAATTGCATCTAGAGCAGTTGACTTAAGACGAATTGAAATTATTGGATAAAAAGTACCAGCAGTAGTCATGCTATAAGGAGCCGTGATGGTTGTCCCAATAGCTTGTTGTAAACCACGTAGCTCATAACCACCTTCTGATAAAACGGTAGAGCAGATTTGTTTCATCGTGCTGCTACTAGCTGTTGTTCCAGTGTTAGTAATTTCATACCGCAGTGGAAGTGATGCCGTAGTGATATAGGTTGAAGTAATTAAGTTTGCATGATGAAATGAATGGCAGTGGATAAATTCTCCATTGATAATAAAACCAACACGAACTGTACCAAGTCCAAGCCACTCAATATCCATCCACAAGATTTGAGCTTTGGTGAGATCAAGCGTACGACCAGATGGACCAGTGCCATCCATAGGATCAATGTTCCAGCTAGCTTTGGCAACCTTGGTATCAACCGTAGAACCAGTTACGGCACTACGCTCAACAAATGAAATAGTTGTTCCATCTTGCTCAAGAAACATACCATTGCTTGCACCATAATATCCAACACGCTGTCGCAGGTTTGTTTTGGCTGTATTCATTACAAATGTAGACATTACCAACAGGGATTTCCCTGGTTGATATGAGAAACACTTGGTTGTTTCACGAAGAATTTCTGAACCAGAAGTTGTAGTTGTATTTAAAGTTACAAGACCAGCATTAGCATCAAATGATGTAGTCCCACCAGTACCGCTACTAGTAGTCCACAGACCGTTATCTTTGTAGCGATGACTTGAATCAAATAGTGTTAAAGGATTAGAAACACGTAAACGTCCAAAAGCATCAGAGCCAGTACCACCAGCTTGAATAGTGACGCTACCACTAGTTGTAGTTGTTACCTCAATAGGCTGGCCACTGGCAGTGGTAACAACAATTCCAGAACCATAATCTAAGTAACCAGAAGTGCCATCACCTAAGTCATTGATATAACGAACTTGCACTTTAGTATCCAGTAAACTTTCTTTTATTTTAAACCATTAATTCAAAGGTGGTGTTAAAATAAAAATACAGATAAGCAAATGACATGCCCCGCCAGTTTTCTACTAGTCTTCTTTACGATACCGTTAGAATTCATGATGACGTTTCTATTACTCCTAGTACAGTACTAACAGATCCTGTCGGCAAGCTGCGTGTTTCTAATCCTCAAGCGTTGATTGATACTGACTTTGAATACTCAACGCAGTCTACCAAATGGGAAACATTAAATTTACTTAACAATAGGTCTAGTGCTTTTTATGATGTTACTGCACCTTTAGTAATTACTGGCGTATCAGCATCTACTACAACAGTTACCGTTACCCTAGGCACTGGAGCAACTGGCACATATAGTCAAACGCTTACTGCTGTTACCCTTACAGTTGGCGCACATCTTGTTCAAGTAGGTCAAAGAATTTACGTAGATTATACCAGTGGTACGGGCGTTGATGAGTTTGTAACAGTTACTGGTGTAACTGCTACTACTATTTCTTTCACCAGTGCTACTAGCATTGCCAGTACTTCCGGCAATGTTACTGTTTATTTACCACCCCCGATTAATGGACCAATTTTTATTCAAGGTACTACTCAAACAGTTGCCAATGGTTGGTTCCTTGTCGCTGCTACCCCCACTGGTTCTACTTTTACTTATATTGTTCCAACTACAGCAGGTAGTGGATCAATTTATGATTCAACCAAAACTTATATTTACAATGCTAATTTTTATACTGGATCAGCCATTCCAGTTTCAGCAACTTCTGGTGCAGCTTTTGTAGCTTCAACTACAACTGTTACTTGTACCACTACCAATGCTCATGGTTTAACAGTTGGAGATGCAATTTATGTAATTGGCACAACTGCTGCAACATCCAATCCTCCCAATGGAAGTTGGATTGTGCAAACCACTCCTACTGTTAATACATTTACTTTTATTGTTCTTACTGCACCAAGTGGTGCAATTACAGCAGCTGCTGGCGCAACTTCAACACTATATCCTCGTCCTTATGGATCAGTTGTTCACCGCCCCTTTGATGGTGGTGTTGCATTTAGCCCTGGTTATCCTTACACAGGCAACCAATTAATTCGACAAACTCGCCGTTACTTCCGTTACCAATCTGGTAAAGGTATTCAGTTTAGTACGGGCAGTTGTCTTAAGCCTGCTTTTTTTCTAGACAGTATTACATCCTTAGGAACTACAGTTACTGTTACTACAAAAACATCGCACAACATTAACGTTGGCGCATATGTAACTGTTAGTGGTTCAACGGACAGTGCTTACAACGGCACATTTATTGTTACTGGCGCACCTACCGACTTAACTTTTACTTATACAGCAAACGCTACACCCACAGCAACACCAGCTCCTGGCTTTCCTCTTAGCGTTTCCCCGCAAAACTGGTATGGCTCTAAGAGTCGCATTGGTTTATTTGATGAACAAAATGGATTCTTTTTTGAATTTGATGGTCAAACTTTATACGCCGTAAAACGTAGCAGCACAGCTCAAATTAGCGGTACAGTTGCAACCACTAATGGCTCAACTACAGTCACTGGTACCAACACACTGTTCTCTACTCAATTGGCTCCTGGTAATTACATTGTTATTCGTGGCATGAGCTATGTAGTTCAATCTATTAGCAGTAATACGTCTATGAATATTTACCCCGAGTACAGAGGCACAACAATTGGTGGTAACTGCATTGTTAGCAAAACAATAGACGAAAAATATGCACAAAGTCAATGGAATATAAACACATGCAATAATACAAGTCCAGATGGTTTTAACTTGGATCTTACCAAGATGCAAATGTTTTATATTGATTATGCTTGGTATGGTGCGGGTGCAATTAGATTTGGATTTAAAGATCAAAATGGTGAAATTATTTATTGCCATCGCATTCCTAATAGTAATCGCAATACTGAAGCTTATATGCGTTCGGGTAACATATGTTCTCGTTATGAAGCAAATACTTTTGCTCAATACACCAACCTTAGTGCAACACTTTCCAACTCAAACACCACTTCACTAAGTGTTATAAGTACAACTGGCTTCCCTTCATCAGGAACACTAGTTATTACCGCCCCTGGTAACACAACTTCAGCCATTGAATATGTTAACTATACGGGTTTAACTGCAACTACTTTTACTGGTTTAACACGTGCTGTTACAAACCTTACTGGCCCCGGTGGTTTAACCGCTGGCGGTGGCAATGGTACTGCTCAAACTTTTACCTATAGTGCAACTGCTCCCATTCAAGTTACTTCATTTCCCGCTCAATTTTCTAGCACCTTATCTCACTGGGGTTCTGCTGTAATTATGGATGGTAAATATGATGATGACAAATCATACATTTTCCAGGCTGGTTTAAATACTCCGTTATCCAACCTTGGTGCTAACACTAGTGCAGCAGTGCTTAGCATTCGTATTGCACCTAGCGTTGACTCGGGTATTACCGGCTTACTTGGAGCACGTGACCTTATTAACCGCATGCAGTTGACATTGCGTCAGATGGATGTTGTTGCAACGGGTACTGCAGCAATTTTTCGGGTTGAATTAATTCTTAATGGCAGACTCGGAGGCACAGGTGCTGGTGCATTTGCTGCGGCTGGTGGTTCCAGTCTTGCTCAAATAGCTACACACTCAACCAGTGGTGCAACCACAATTAATGGGGGTGAAAGCATTCTTTCATTCTTTGTTTATACACCTAGTGTTGTTCAACAAGATCTTATTCTAGTGCGTGATTTAGGCAACAGTATTCTTGGTGGTGGTACTAGTACTACAGTTCCAACCGGTACAACTAACTTATTTCCGGATGGCCCAGATGTTGTGACAATTAAAGTCACCAATGTGAGTGCCGTTACCACCAACACAATTGCCGCTCGTATTTCTTGGACAGAAGCACAGGCTTAAAATATAAATAGTTGGGGAAGGGTATCTTTAAAAAATATTGAGTGCATTTCTTGAGCAAGACCCTGTTCTTTGTTCGTGCGCTTGAGTTCATCTTCTATTACCTGTTTGAATTCCTTATAGTATTCTTCTGGAGTCAATTGATTTTCACCTACAAATTCAAAGTAGTTGTCATACAAATATTCGTATAACCGTTTCTTAAGTGTTTCTTTATTAGTTTTTAAATAAGTCTTTGTTTCTCTTGCATCTTTAGCCTCCAAAGAACTCCAAGCTTGATTGCGTTCCTTCTCTGCATTTGCTAGCCATTCAGAAAAAGACATAATAATACTTGTCATAGCAATACTTTTTCAGGATAACGCAAACTTTGCATTTTATGAAAATTTAATAACAAAGAAATTCTATAGCTTTTAAATAATTGTTTTAGTAGTATCCGCTACTTCTTTTTTGCCTGGCCGTTCATATCCATACTGGACCAACCAATCTCTGAATGCCTCACCCGTAGGTGTTTTTGCTGGCCATGCCACCCACTTAACCAATGCTTTTACATTAGTAAACAACCCTGTGACACGAGGTTTCCATGCAATGAATACCAAAGGAGGACCTTCCCTGGATACTTGAGCTTTTACTGATAGTCCACTAGACTTGAACTCATCTTCTTTCATCGATCAAATTCAGGCTCTTGTACCTGGGTAGCTTCCTCTTCTGCCAAAGCCTGGGCCGCAGCTTGCCTTAGTGCCACATCCAAATTAAAATCTTCAATAAATTTTAACTTTTGAAAGTATTCATCTCTGCAATGGACAGCTGCTTCATCTTTAAACTTCTCCCATAGACCTGTATACAATCCATTGCCAGGCTGGTACACATCATAGATGTGGTCCATGAAGTCAGCCTTCTGTTGTTCTTTTATAGGATCAATGAACATTGCTATCCTCTACATTAGTAATACTTGTGAACACACCTTGAATATCAGGTGTTAGTTCAAAAAGCAGGTCAGCAATCTTATCCTGGAGCAGCTCACCTACTTCTGTTGTAGTACGCCCATTGAATGGGTCATAAATTATTTCAAGGTCAACAGCAAGTGAAATTGTAATGACGGGCTTGGGATCGGTTTTCATCTCTTGAATGAGAGTACCCAGAAAGTCTAGCTCCCTTTCGGAGGATTGGAACCAATACCAATTAGTGTTGCTAATAGTGCTGACAGGGTTCCAGCTGCCCGCTCCCCTGGCGCTTTACAGACCGACAGTGATTGGTCAGTTGCATTACCCCGGGGTATCAAGTAGAACATGCATGCCGCCCAGTCAGCTACCGACAAGCTTGCACTGGTAACCACCACTGCCAAAATACAAGTAGATAACCATTTAGCCATCACCCCTCCAGCAAACGTTCTAAGGTATTGACCTGCTGTTGCTGGTACACACCCAACCGTTCTTCAATCAAATTGTTGTAAGCAATAGCAGCATCAACTAACTCAGCTGGTTCAGACTGAGAACATACTGAGTCATTAGCAAGAAGCGCAGCAACCAAAATGGTTACCCTCATCTCTTGCTTAGTACCAATCAATGCTGGCAACGGGGTGCCACCATTGGTAAATGCTTCTAACAGATTGTACAGATGTTGAATGTCCACAGTAAGTAAGCAGAAGAAGATGGCCTGAACGTAATATAACTCAAGGTTATAACAGGGGTTCAGGCTCTATGTCTTCTACTTTAACACCTACTACTTCTCTGCTTTTACCATGTGATACCAATAGGCTCTTGCTGCTGTCAGGTGAAAACGTTTGCCACCCAATAATTTATACTTTTTATTTTCTGTTTCCTCTAGCTCATCTTCTTGGTACGGCAAGACTTCATCTTCAGCTAGACGTGAACGATTGATCTCATTCATTTCTATCTGTAGACCAAAGTCTTCTGCCGCATGGTAATGACACGACATCTTGATGTGTGCATCATCAACACTAGCGGGAGGTTCAATCTTGTAATAAAAGTTCTCCGTTACATTCGGATGCTTCCACTTCCAACCGTTTAGATGTGAGTAGTCTTTTCGGTCGGACTGAGTATTCTTGGACAATTTTGATTCCATGGGGAATTGCCTGGCCTGCTTGGTAAGAGTTTCGGAGTGCATCAAGGTTAGGTAGTATTTCAGATTTGGTTTTAGGTTCAGTTTTCTCTTCGAGAACTGATCCATCCATGGATCGTACCACGGTTTGTTTTGTTGTTGTGACTTCTTGAATTAAACAGAATTTCTGTTGCTCCTCTGGGGTCCAGTCATCTACGTTACTATTAATGGTAACTGTGAGAGCTGGTTTTCGTACGAGAACAAACTCATAGTTGCGACCTGTAATTCTGTTTTCTTTGATAACGCCTGATCGACGTATCCAGTTGAGTAGTCCCTTGAGTCCAGTGAGCTGGGTCTCATGATGTTTCTTTGCTGTTGATAGCAGCTCTTGTTCTTTTTTGACACGGTCTAAGGCATCCTCATGGGCAGACATTGCGTAATAGATGCGATCAATTTTATCTGACCGCAGGTTAGCAGTTTGTTCTAGCTCTGCTTTACACAAGACTTGTGACTCTGGTGTAAGCAAAGGTAGGCTACGCTCTAGAACTTGGTAGTGTTCATAGAGTTTTAAAACATTGAGCTGATCAAGTTTAGTTGCTGTAACTTGAGTTGAGTTAGTCATTGTTGTTTAAGCAAACTGTGATTTAATTTTGTTTAAAGCCCAAGTAATAGCTATAGCACTTACCGCAAGCAGTAGGTCTTTGCAAATAGAGCAGACAATAGGAAACAAGAAGTCAAACATTGGAGTGAGTGATGAGTGGATAACAGTTTAACGTCTTGCTTAGGACGATAGCTACTATTTATTTACTAGTGCAGCAAGTTCTTCTGCAGTGCCTACCTTAATTATTGACAGCTCTTGACTAAAACAACTTCTTGAAGATACTAATAAATCGTATACAACATTGTCGTAGTTAACACGAGCCTGACGTGTACCTGTATAATTCTTTATTAATGAATGCAATTTCCATTCTTCTGTATGTAATTGGTCTTTTAATTTGTTAATCTTTTGTTTTTGATTAAACAGTTGACGAAGGGTTGGTGATTTAGCCATTGGTTGTTTTGTAAGAGAGTTGAGGAAGGCTTGTGCCAGGGAATGGAACAAACCCCGCACCTAGCATAGCGTCAAACAGATCCCATGCATCATCTGCAGTGTAGTGTTCCTGTGGTTTGTACGTACGCCAATGCGACATAGGTGCCATAGATCCCGACTTGGTATACAAGACAAGGAACCGACCCTTTGACTTATGGTCTTCTGGTGGAGCGTACCACCAAGCACATGCGTTATCAGGGGCAGACCCTCTGTACTGATCACGTACCTCAGAGCGTTTGACCAATAGCTCACGATACTTCTTGAACCAAGTCAAGTGAATGCACCATGGTTTATAGCCTTGGATCTCCTGCTGGAACTCAGACAGATCTGCTAGCTGCCGCTGGAACGAACCACAAGAACAATAAGGTTCTTTGACTTTTTGTTGTGCAGTAACTTCTTCTAGGTCAGAGTCCATATCTACTTCCTCATCAGGATCATAGAATCCTTCTGGTGCAATCAAGTGACCAAGATCTGTATGCTCACTTTGCAGCATAGCCTTAAGCTTGTCCTTACTCTTGAGGTAAATGAACTTATCAATCCATTCCCTTTGGAGTAACGCTTGACCAGTCTTGTGACTTAGCTGGTGTTGATAGTGCCAACCTTTTAGCATTACGTAAGAGTTGTTATGCCAGATACTAGGACCTCTATAGTTAGGACCAAGGTATGCAAAGAAGTTTTTAAGACGACCAGTAAATTGCTGGTGTGCATTAATTACACTTTGCCTAGGCACTAATAGCTCAGTACCATCTTGATGTACTACAACAATATTGTTATCACGTAAATAGATCCCACTTACAGTGGTCTCATCAAACTCTGGTAGTGCACGTCTAATATTGCTAATAGAATAAATTTGTTTTTGTGCAGAATTGAAAGAATAAATTTGTTTTTGCGCAGAATCAAAAGAATAAATTTGTTTTTGCGCAGAATCGAATTGGTCTTGAATTAGATTGTTCATTGGTTAGAATTGAGTTGGTGATTAAATGAACAGGTCGTCCTGCTCTGCCGGAATTTTAGCAGAGCTAGGAGCAGAGTCGTAGGCCTTCTTACCAATTCTTAACAAACCATAGGCAAGCATTCCCCAGGTGATAGGGTTAGCAAGTGATGCCGCAAGAAGTGTTCCCCCTACGGCATAGGGTGCCGTATGTTTGATTGCTGCTTTTAGTTTTGTGTTCATGGTGGTAGCATTGAGCAAAGTTGTTCAGGCCCATGGAAATCAAAGTCATGCCCTTAAACAAATTAGAACTTGACCCAGGGTTAGGTGATTTGTTCTGGAAAGAAAAAGTACAACGGGAGATTAACGAGAATACCTCAGTCAATGAACTAAGGCAGTACGCATCTTTGTTGTTGTCTCTTGCAGTACAACGTCAAGGAATAATAAAAGGACTTGCAAAAGAATTGCTCACTATCAAACATCTATTGATAGATGATAGTGAGCTTGCAAATCCTGAGATTACACCAGAGAGTTAGATGAGTGAATCATCTTCTCCAGTAATAGGATCCCTGGCACTAGACAAAGCAGTTACATCAACCTCTTTAGTGCCACGTACTTGAGGTAGTATTTCTACTCCCTCTTGAATTCCATATGCACCACCAAGCTTTGCAGCATCCTGCTTAGCATGTTGATTGATATAATCCTGGAATATTACCTGGTACTTCCAAGTTGATTCCCGATCTTCATCAGGAATACTCATTGCATTCAATGATTCAACGGCGGCTTCTTGTGTGCTGTAATCAGGGATATCAAACCCTTCAATAGCACATATCTCAACGTTATTAGCGCCACGCATGTCATTAACAAGCTGAGGTGCAAATACTGTTGTTGCATAAAACTTCTCATTAAACATCAGTGGAATCTCAGAGTCAAGTGCTTTGCTCAAACACTTAGAGATTTCCTTCTCATACAACTTAATCTTCTCGGCTGCATCAGTACCATTAAGTCCTTTCAAGGTAAGGACCATAGGTAGCTTATGTGCTCGTTGATTTTCTGTAGTAAGGATAAAGATCAAGTACTTGGTACGCACACTGTACTTACGTTTGTACATCTCGCCTTTACTGTTGGCAAGATCAGCAGCAACCTTGTCATTATCCCAGAGGGACTTGACTTCATCGTTGTCAAACGTACCAATCGTTCGCCTCATCCCTGTGGTTTCCTCAACCATAAGGGGAGAACGTAGAAGGACTTGAACTCTAGGCTGAGTGAAATTGAGTCCTTCTTCAATTGAAATATTGGGAGCCATACCGAAAGTCTGCTTGTAGTTCCAGATAACTGAACCCTTAGCAAATTGATCTTCAGTTGCGCTCCATTCGCAAGTACTAAGGTCTGCGTTCCGCACGAACCAACCTCTTGTTTTAGACTTGTTGAGGGGTTGGATTGTGACAAAGTTCTGGTAGCCTGAAATAAATTCTTTAGATTGAAATAGCGCAAAAGATTCCAAGCCACGTGTTGTAATAGCAGAGGTTTTTTTCATAGCCATGGTCAAAGTTAGTTTCGTAGTAGGTGAGTTGGTCGTGGTGTCAAACAAAGTGCTAGTCATTTGAGTAGCGAGGTTGGACACAGGCAGTTTAGCGTCATGCCTGAGGACGGGCCAGCTATCTTAACAATTCAGAAAGGTGCATTGGCATCGTTGGAATCAAAGCGCCCAGGTAGATCAGGCAAGTTGTTACCTACGTTCTGTCCCCAAGGTTCAGCAATCTCATCAGCAGTCTTGCCACCCCACAAGCTTTGAGGTGCATCAGATGAGGTTGTGGTCTGTGCCTTGATACCACCAGAAGACTCCTGGACCTTAGGTGCTAGTGTCATTGATACCAGCTGGATCTTGGTATTAGACTTACGTTCTTTAGTTTCTTTATCTAACCAAGAATCAGTAATCAATCTCCCCTGGATCGTAAGCCCAGTTCCTTTCCTTGTCATATTTGCTAACAGTTCAGCTTGATTAAATCTGTCAGTGGCTGAGTTGATGGCATAGAAATTAAATAGGTCAGCTTGGCCTTTACCAGTGCTAACAGATAGTGATTGACTAACAATCATCAAACCTTCTGCAGTTGTTTTAAATGAATGCTTATCTTCTTCATTGATATCTTTTACGCAGCGACCACTGAGGATAACTGTATTCAAGATAGGGAATGATTCATTAACAATAGCTATTACACCACCATGTAATGAGAATGTGCGTGACTCTAAGTCATGACGTAGCTTTGCACCATGTACATAGATGTGTGATCCCTTGGGAGTCTTCAGGAAACGCTCT
>Ga0209296_1002603_pt1 | contig 12834 bp, 9 predicted proteins | sample S_130206_EF_Meta_FD_187319 | JGI IMG/M metagenome (GOLD analysis project Ga0209296, IMG submission 187319) | Freshwater microbial communities from Lake Simoncouche, Canada to study carbon cycling - S_130206_EF_MetaG (SPAdes) (version 2) | ecosystem: Environmental > Aquatic > Freshwater > Lake ...
GTTACTACCTCGAGCAAGGGCTAGTGCTCAATAAACTATGCGCCCAATCACGGATTTACAGCGCAAGTTAAATGCCTTCGAAGTAATTAGCGATTACATTCCTTCGGGAGATCAGCCCAAAGCTATTGCTGAACTCGCGAATCGAATTAACGCCGGGCAACAGGATGTTGTTTTGCTAGGTGCAACCGGAACTGGAAAATCGGCGACCACCGCTTGGTTGATCGAAAAATTGCAACGCCCGACTTTAGTTCTGGCGCCCAATAAGACTCTTGCCGCACAACTCGCTAATGAATTTCGCGAACTTATGCCGAACAACGCTGTCGAGTATTTCGTGTCTTACTACGACTATTACCAACCCGAAGCCTATGTTCCGCAGACCGATACCTTTATTGAGAAAGACAGTTCGGTAAATAGTGAAGTAGAGCGCCTTCGCCACTCTGCGACGAACTCACTTCTAACCAGAAGAGATGTAATCGTAGTTGCCACGGTGTCCTGTATTTATGGTCTTGGAACTCCGCAGGAATATGTAGATCGAATGATTCGACTACAAATCGGGGATTCAATTGAACGAAATAAATTACTGCGAAAATTTGTAGATATTCAATATAAACGAAATGACATGGCCTTCGAACGTGGAACTTTTCGAGTCCGTGGGGACACTATAGAAATTATTCCTATGTATGAGGAGTTGGCACTACGCATTGAAATGTTTGGTGATGAGATTGAGAAAATCACTACGCTGCACCCACTAACTGGTGAAATTATTCGAGATGAAACCGAGATGTTCATCTTCCCAGCGAGCCACTATTCAGCTGGACCAGAAACAATGAGTCGCGCGATTTCTGCTATTGAGATTGAAATGGAAGCTAAGGTAGATGAGTTTGAACGACAGAATAAATTATTGGAAGCACAACGAATTCGGATGCGGACGACCTTTGATATCGAGATGATGCGCCAACTTGGCTTCTGTTCCGGCATCGAAAACTATTCACGTCATATTGATGGCCGCGGACAAGGTTCACCGCCAAATTGTTTGTTAGATTATTTTCCCGAGGATTTCCTTGTTGTCATTGATGAATCGCACGTAACAGTTCCGCAGATTGGCGCGATGTATGAAGGCGATGCTTCACGAAAGCGCACATTGGTTGAACATGGTTTCCGATTGCCTTCCGCGATGGATAATCGGCCACTTCGATTCGCAGAGTTTGTTGAACGAAAAGGTCAGACGGTTTACCTCTCGGCCACTCCAGGAAAATATGAACTAGAGAAAACTGGCGGCCAGTTTGTCGAACAAGTAATTCGCCCAACCGGACTAGTTGATCCACAAATTGTTATAAAGCCTATTAAGGGACAGATTGATGATCTGGTTTATGAAATCAATCTACGTGCGGCCAAAAATGAAAGAATTTTGGTCACAACGCTAACTAAGAAAATGTCCGAAGATTTAACTGATTACCTAATGGGACTTGGAATTAGAGTTCGTTATCTTCACTCCGAAGTTGATACTTTGCGTCGCGTTGAATTGCTTCGCGAACTTCGTTCTGGCGAATACGACGTTCTAATCGGAATCAACTTGCTCCGTGAAGGTTTAGATCTACCAGAAGTCTCCTTAGTGGCGATATTGGATGCGGACAAACAAGGTTTCTTGCGTTCTGCCACATCTCTAATTCAAACCATTGGACGAGCGGCCCGAAATGTTTCGGGCGAAGTTCATATGTATGCCGACAGCATTACACCTGCCATGGCACAAGCAATCGATGAAACTAATCGCAGGCGAGCAAAGCAGGTTGCATACAACTTAGAACATGGGATTGATCCAACGCCGTTGCGGAAGAAAATTGCAGACATTACCGATTTGATCACGAAGGAAGCGCTAGACACCGAAGGATTGAACACCAAGGTTGCTTCATCAGGAATTCGTTCAACCGGCCAGTCCCTACCAAGACAAGAATTGATAGGTCTCATAGAATCCCTCACTGATCAGATGAAATTGGCAGCAAGCGACCTTTCATTTGAACTTGCGGCTCGTTATAGAGATGAAATTAGAGAGCTCAAGAAAGAGCTTCGCGGAATGGAAGAGGCAGGAACTTGAGTATCGATCGCTTAGTTGTTCGTGGCGCCCGCGAACACAATCTTAAGAATGTATCGATTGACCTACCTCGTAATGCGCTGATTGTTTTTACTGGGTTGTCAGGGTCAGGTAAATCTTCACTCGCATTCGACACAATTTTTGCTGAAGGCCAGAGGCGTTATGTTGAATCACTTTCGGCATATGCCAGACAATTTTTAGGGCAGATGGATAAACCAGATGTTGATTTTATCGAAGGCTTGTCGCCAGCAGTATCAATAGATCAAAAATCTACAAACCGAAATCCACGTTCAACCGTTGGAACAATCACCGAAGTTTATGATTACTTGCGTCTGCTTTTCGCTCGAGCTGGGCGACCACATTGCCCTAGTTGCGGAAAAGCAATTGCGAAACAGACACCACAAAATATTGTCGACCAGATACTTGCAATGTCTATCGATACAAAATTCTTAGTGCTGGCTCCAGTAGTAAGGGCACGCAAAGGTGAGTTCCTAGATTTATTCAAAGACTTCACTACTCAAGGATTCTCTCGTGTTCGAGTTGATGGAACGGTCTATCCAATAGCCGAAATTCCTAAACTTAAGAAGCAAGAGAAACACACTATTGAAGTTGTCGTAGATCGCTTAACCGTTAAGGTCGAATCCAAAACTCGGTTGACCGATTCGATTGAGACTGCGCTACGCCTTGCAAGTGGTTTAGTAATTTTGGATTTTGTAGATATTAAAGTTGGTTCGCCCGATAAAGAGCGCACCTATAGCGAACATATGGCTTGCCATGATTGTGGACTTTCATTCGAAGAGTTAGAACCAAGATCTTTCTCGTTTAACTCACCATTCGGAGCCTGTCCAGATTGTTCTGGAATCGGTACGAAGTTAGAAGTTGATGAAGAGCTGGTGATTCCAAATGATGATCTCTCAATTAATGACGGAGCAATCGCTCCTTGGTCCGGTGGTCAATCTTCAGAATACTTCTCTCGCTTACTTGAAGGCCTAGCAGCTGACATCAAATTTTCAATGGACACTCCTTGGAAGAAACTCTCGGTTAAAGCAAAAGAAGCGATTCTTTATGGTTCCGATTATGAAGTTCATGTTAAGTATAAGAATCGATATGGCCGTGTACGCAACTACTCAACTGGCTTCGAAGGCGTAGTTTCATTCGTTGAACGTCGCCACTCTGAAACCGACAGCGATTTTTCTCGTGATAAATATGAAGCTTATATGCGCGAAACTCCATGTCCAGTATGTAAGGGAACTCGACTTAAGCCAGAAGTATTAGCAGTAACAATTGGCGATAAAAGCATCGCCGCAATCTGCGAACTATCCATTAAAGAATGTGCAGCTTTCTTAAATAAGATCTCGCTAAATGCGCGCGAAAAACAAATTGCCGAACGCGTTCTCAAGGAAGTAAATGCCCGCCTTGGATTCCTGCTAGATGTTGGTTTGGACTATTTATCGCTTGCAAGGCCAGCTGCAACACTTTCTGGTGGCGAAGCACAACGAATTCGACTTGCTACCCAGATTGGTTCTGGGCTGGTTGGAGTTCTTTACGTATTGGATGAACCAAGTATCGGACTACATCAACGCGATAATCGTAGATTAATTGAAACTCTTACTCGACTTCGAGATTTAGGTAATACCTTGATTGTGGTTGAACACGATGAAGACACAATTCGTACTGCTGATTGGATTGTTGATATTGGTCCAGGCGCTGGCGAACATGGGGGACACGTAGTCTCATCCGGCGATTATCAAGCGCTGATAACCGCGAAAGATTCAATAACAGGTGCATATTTATCTGGAAGAACAAAGATTGAAGTTCCAAAAGAACGTCGTAAATTGGATCCAAAGCGAGCCTTGCTGGTTAAGGGTGCACGAGAGAACAATCTTCAGAATATTGATGTTTCATTTCCACTTGGCGCCTTTGTTGCAGTATCGGGCGTAAGTGGCTCTGGAAAGTCCACGCTAGTAAATGACATTCTCTATTCAGTTCTTGCAAATAAATTAAATGGTGCACGAATCGTTCCTGGTCGTCATAAATCAATTTCGGGTCTAGAACTGTTGGACAAAGTAGTTCACGTAGATCAATCGCCAATCGGTCGCACCCCACGTTCGAATCCTGCTACTTACACCGGAGTGTTTGACAAAGTTCGTGCACTTTTTGCCGAAACAACTGAAGCCAAGATTCGCGGATACCAGCAAGGCAGATTCTCGTTCAATGTTAAAGGTGGTCGCTGCGAGAACTGCGCAGGCGATGGCACGATTACAATCGAAATGAACTTCTTGCCGGATGTTTATGTGCCATGCGAGGTCTGTCATGGCGCCCGCTATAACCGCGAAACGTTAGAGGTTCATTACAAGAGCAAAACGATTGCTGAAGTATTAAATATGCCGATTGAAGAGGCGTATACCTTCTTCGAATCTGTTCCAGCTATTGCTCGCTATTTAAAAACTCTTAACGATGTTGGATTAGGTTATGTCCGTCTAGGGCAATCTGCACCAACACTTTCTGGTGGCGAAGCACAACGAGTGAAACTCGCAACTGAACTACAACGTCGTTCAACTGGCCGCACCATTTATGTATTAGATGAACCAACTACAGGACTACATTTTGAGGATGTTCGCAAACTCTTAATCGTTCTAAATCGCTTGGTAGATACGGGTAACACGGTAATTGTGATTGAACACAACTTAGATGTAATTAAATCTGCGGATTGGGTTATTGATCTCGGTCCTGAAGGTGGTTCGGGTGGCGGAGTTGTTGTTGCTGAGGGAACTCCCGAAGTGGTTGCTAAGAATAAGGCGAGCTATACCGGAACATTTTTGGCGGATTCCTTAAAAGGATAGCTTCATGGCTGACCCACAGAGTTATCGCCCAAGTGATATTCCGACTGACCCTGGTGTTTATCGATTCTTCGATGAGAAGGGCGTCGTAATTTATGTCGGCAAAGCTAAGAATTTAAAGAATCGCCTCAACTCTTATTTTCAAAAGAACTTGCTAGAAAAAACCCATCGAATGGTTAACACTGCGGTTCGAGTTGATTGGACGGTAGTTAATACCGAAATTGAAGCGTTACAACTTGAATTCACTTGGATCAAGACTGAGAACCCTAAATATAATATTCAGTTCAAAGACGACAAGTCCTATCCGTATCTAGCCATCAGCATGTCAGAAGATTTTCCAAGGTTATTTATCTCGAGAGCCAAACGCCGACCAGGTTTTAAATATTTCGGGCCATATGCGCATGCCTGGGCGCTGCGAAGTTCGTTTGACGTTATTCAGAAGTTGTATCCAATTCGAAGTTGTACTGATTCAAATTTTTCAAGAGCGGTTAAAAGCAAGCGCCAATGTTTATTGGGCGATATCGGAAAATGCAGTGCGCCATGTGTCCAATGGATTTCTAAGGAAGAGCACAAAGATTTAGCTACGAAGTTGGTGAAGTTCGTCGACACTAGTTCGGGTGATATAACTACAGCGCTATCTAGCGACATGGCGGCGGCATCAGAACGTGAAGAATTTGAACAAGCCGCAAAGATTCGCGATCAAATTGCTGCTATCGAGAAGTCGACGGAAACTTCGGGCACATTTTTGAGTGAGAACTTCTCGGCAGATCTCTTGGCTACGCACTCTGAAATTACCCATTCTGCGGTGACGTTGTTCTCAGTTCGTCATGGACGCGTTGTGGGTTCGCGCTCCTGGATTTTAGATCGTGCCGATGTGCTCGAAGGTGAGAGCGTTGTAGCAGCGATGATCTCAAAAATATATTCTGAACTTGAAGCACCGTCCGAGATTTTGGTAGATGCGCTTCCGGAAGATGCCGAAGTCATTGAAAATTGGCTAACTGAAAAGACTGGGCACCGGGTTTCGGTATCACAGCCATTGCGTGGCGATAAATTAGAGGTGATTAACACCGTAAAACGAAACGCCAATCAGGCCCTAATACAATATTTGAGCAAACGTTCTAATGATTCAGCGGTGTCGGGTAGAGCGTTAGAAGAGATAGCGAATCTGTTGGATCTGCCCGAACTTCCACTACGTATTGAGTGTTTTGATATTTCAAATATCCAAGGCAAACACATGGTTGCTTCAATGGTCGTCTTTGAAGATGGGCAGATCAAGAAGAGCGATTACCGGCGCTTCGCGATTGATGATGAAGCTGGCTTTGATGATACGAGAGCAATGCATCACGTATTAACTAGAAGATTAAAACGATATTTAGCAGAGCGAAGTATCGATAACTCGGAGGTATCAGACCTTGGCGGCGCGCGGCCTAAATTTGCATATCCACCGCAGTTAATTGTGGTCGATGGTGGAGCCCCACAAGTTGCAGCGGCGGCAAGAGCACTTGCAGAACTTGGAATTTCAGATATCTCAATCTGCGGACTTGCAAAAAGGCTAGAAGAAGTTTGGCTACCGGAAAGTAAAGAACCAATTATTTTCCCAAGACATAGCGAAGGTTTATATCTGCTGCAGCGCATTCGTGATGAAGCACATCGATTTGCAATCACCTTTCATCGAAGCAAAAGATCGAAGGTCATGCTTGAATCTTTGCTTGACGATATTCCAAAATTAGGGGAGTCCCGGCGCTCTGCCTTGCTCGAAAAATATGGGTCGGTGACAGCAATTCGAAAAGCAACAGCGTCAGACATTGCGCTGATTCCGGGGATAGGAAGCAATATTGCTGAGTTAATCGTCGCTCACTTACAGAGTGAATCTGAGATGCAAGATCACATAAACATGGAAACTGGAGAGATAACTTGAGAGGATTAGGCCATGGGATCTAATGAAGTTCTTGTAATCACTGGCATGAGTGGGGCTGGAAAATCTACAGTCTCGCATGCGCTTGAAGATCTCGGTTGGTATGTAGTCGACAACTTACCGCCATCGATGATCGCAAACCTCTGTGAAATGACAGTTAAGACAACTACGGCAATCGCCGTTGTGATTGATGTCCGAGGTGGTGAATTCTTTGATGATCTAACAAAGTCTTTAGCAGATTTAGCCGAACGAAATATCGCTAGGCGCATATTGTTTGTAGATGCATCTGATGATGCCTTGGTCCGTAGATTCGAATCCACCAGACGTCCACATCCACTACAAGGTTCGGACCGTATTCTCGATGGCATAACTAAAGAACGGAAACAATTGCAAGAAGTTCGATCTGCCGCGGATTATGTAATTGATTCATCGGCACTAAATATCCACCAGCTAGAGTCCAAGATTGACCAAATTTTTAGCACTGCTTCAGATTTGGATTTGCGGGTAAACATTCTCTCCTTTGGATATAAATACGGAATTCCACTCGATGCCGATTTAGTTATGGATTGCAGATTCATTGCTAACCCTCATTGGGTTCCAGAATTACGGCCGCTAACCGGGTTGGACAAACCCGTTTCTGGAAGCGTTCTATCAAGCCAAAATGTTCAGGATTTTCTCGAAAAATATCAATCACTCTTTGAAACAATGGCTGTTGGCTTCACCCAAGAGGGACGTAAGTATTTAACTCTTGCCATTGGTTGCACCGGTGGAAAACATCGAAGCGTTGCAATTTCTGAAGAATTGGCAAAACGTTTTTCAACTTCCAAACAAATCAATGGCAAGAAAATTGTGGCCCAGGCGGTTCATAGAGATCTTGGCCGCGAAATTTAATGGAAGCTAGTCAAACAAAGGTCGTTGCTTTTGGCGGCGGGCATGGATTAGCGGCAACGCTTACCGCGCTACGCGACTTAACGCCCAACATCACGGCTGTTGTAACAGTTGCAGATAATGGTGGGTCTAGCGGGAAGATTCGTTCGGAGTTTAATTTCCTCCCACCCGGTGACTTACGAATGGCGCTTGCAGCACTTTGTGGTGCGGATTCTTGGGGGCAAAACTGGGCCCAAACAATTCAGCACAGGTTTACTAGTGATGGTGATTTAAATGGACATGCCTTAGGAAACTTACTTCTGGCAGCCCTTTGGGATAGTTCAGATGATTTAGTAGCTGGCATCGATCGCGTGGGTGAACTATTAAAAATTGTCGGTCGAGTTCTTCCTATGTCATTGGAACCGCTTGATATCGAAGGTGTCTTTGTTACATCGTCGGGAAAGCAGATCGTCCGTGGTCAAATTGAAGTTGCAACCGCAAAAGGAAAACTGGATTCACTGCAATTGTTACCGAAAAATCCGAAAGTTACGCCGCAAGTTTTGCAGGCTATTGCAGATGCTGATTGGTTGACCTTTGGTCCTGGATCCTGGTTTTCCAGTGTTATGCCGCACTTCTTGTTGCCTGATTTATCTAAAGCGATCTCACAAAGTAAAGCCAAGAAGATTATGATCTTCAATCTGCCAGATCCTGAGGGTGCGGATGAATTTGCTGGAAGCACGCCTGAAGAACATTTAGAACTAGTGCTAGCTCATTCACCTGAATTCAAATTTGATATTGCTATAGCAGACCCAGCCATACTTTCGCAGGAAAATCGGCTAGGAAGTTTGGTTAATAGGTGCGGTGGTGAACTTGTTTTGGCCGAGGTTTCCAAAAGCGCAGATAAGAACCATCACGATCCAGAAAAAATGAGTTCGCTTTTAAGCCACATTTTCGGCACAACCCTGCTTAGATAGCGCCTATGGCAATGACAGCGGCAGTGAAAGACGAATTGAGTCGTCTCTCAATTTCCAAACCATGCTGCCGTAAGGCCGAAGTATCTTCAGTTCTTAGGTTTGCTGGTGGCTTACATATAACTGCCGGAAAAATAGCAATAGAAGTTGAATTAGATACTGCACAAGGTGCCCGCAGATTACGTAAAGATATTTCAGAAATCTTTGGACATGACAGCGAACTGGCCGTTCTTTCGCCAAGTGGATTGCGCAAGGGAAGTCGCTACGTTGTTCGAGTTACATCAGATGGCGATGCACTTGCAAGACAGACCGGTTTAATCGATGCAAATAATCGGCCAATCCGCGGTCTTCCACCGCAAGTTGTTTCTGCTGGGATTTGCGATGCAGAAGCAGCATGGCGCGGTGCTTTCCTAGCGCATGGCTCACTTACCGAACCAGGTAGATCTTCAGCTCTAGAAATTACCTGCCCGGGACCTGAAGCTGCGCTTGCTCTAGTTGGCGCTGCAAGAAGATTGGGAATTACTGCAAAGGCTCGCGAAGTTAGAAGTGTTGATCGAGTTGTTCTTCGTGACGGCGATGCAATTGGTGCACTACTAACAAGGTTAGGCGCTCATGAAAGTGTTTTAGCTTGGGAAGAACGTCGGATGCGCCGCGAAGTCCGTGCTACAGCTAATCGTTTAGCAAATTTTGATGATGCAAACTTACGTCGCTCGGCTCGCGCTGCAGTTGCCGCATCTGCTCGAGTTGCTCGGGCCATGGAAATTCTTGGGCCAGAAATTCCTGATCATTTAAAACAAGCAGGTGAATTGCGCATTAACCACGGGCAAGCAAGTCTTGAAGAATTGGGTTCGCTGGCAACTCCACCAATGACAAAAGATGCAATCGCTGGCCGGATTAGAAGATTGTTGGCAATGGCCGATAAGCGGGCCCATGATTTGGGAATTCCAGATACTGAGGCAGGCTTGAGCCCGGATCTCTTAGCGGAATAGGGCAATAGCGGCTGATAGGATTGAGCCTCTACAACGTTGTGGTTTATTAATTTTCTTATTTTCTGAGGTAGGCAAATAATGGTACGTGTTGGAATTAATGGTTTTGGACGCATTGGGCGCAACTTTTTCCGCGCAGCACTTCAGTCAGGTGCGGATATCGAAATCGTGGGAATCAACGATTTAACTGACAATGCAACTCTCGCTCATCTTCTTAAGTATGACTCAATCCTGGGCCGACTAGGTCTCCCAGTCACATTCACTGATGATTCAATCACAGTAAATGGCAAAACAATCCGAGTATTTTCAGAACGCGATCCAGCCAACTTGCCATGGGGCGAAGTTAAAGCGGATATCGTTATTGAATCAACTGGATTTTTCACCAAAGCAGCCGATGCAAAGAAGCACATTGCAGCTGGCGCAAAGAAGGTAATTATTTCAGCACCTGCAACCGACGAAGACATCACAGTCGTTATGGGCGTTAACCATGAGAAATACGATGCGGCCAACCACCACGTAATCTCTAATGCATCTTGCACAACAAACTGCCTGGCACCAATGGCTAAGGTATTGGACGAAGAATTCGGAATTGTTCGTGGACTTATGACGACCATCCATGCATATACAAATGACCAATCTGTTCTTGATCAACCACACAAAGACCTACGCCGCGCCCGCGCTGCTGCAGTTTCAATTATTCCAAGCACAACTGGCGCTGCTAAGGCCATCAGCCTTGTTCTTCCTAACCTAAAAGGAAAGTTGGACGGATTCGCACTTCGCGTTCCGGTCCCAACAGGTTCAGCGACAGATTTAACAGTTGAACTTTCTAGAGAAGTTACAGCGGCAGAGATTAACGCTGCACTTAAGAAAGCGGCTGAAGGATCACTTAAGGGATACCTCACTTACACCGAAGATCCAATAGTTTCTGCGGACATAGTTACAGATCCAAGTTCATGTATTTTAGACGCTGGCCTGACCAAAGTAATTGGAACAACCGCAAAGGTTGTTGGCTGGTATGACAACGAATGGGGTTACTCAAATCGTTTAGTTGACCTTGTTGGATATGTAGGCAAGAAGCTTTAATGAATATCAAAACCCTCGACACAATTGATGTTCGTGGGAAGCGAGTTCTACTTCGTTGTGATTTAAATGTGCCACTCAAAGATGGCGTAATTACTGACGATGGTCGGATCAAAGCTTCACTACCAACTATCAAGTATTTGTTGGCACAAGGTGCTTCTGTAGTAATTACAGCGCACCTCGGTCGGCCAAAGGGGGAGCGGGTTCCAGAATTATCTTTAGCCCCAGTTGCAACTCGCTTATCGGAGCTACTCGGTGAAGCCGTTAACTTTTCACCAGAGATAATCGGAGCAAAAATCGCACCAGCCGGTGTAACACTTTTGGAAAATATTAGATACGAAGCCGCCGAAACTTCGAAAGATGAGGCAGAACGCGTAAGCCTTGCGAAAGAACTTGCCTCGTATGCGGATGTTTTCGTTAGCGATGGTTTCGGAGCAGTCCATCGCAAACATGCTTCGGTTTACGATGTTGCCAATCTTTTGCCACATGCGGCTGGTTATTTAGTCGCGGCCGAGGTCGATGTATTAAAGAAGTTAACGCAATCACCACAACGACCTTACGGTGTTGCACTTGGTGGTTCAAAGGTTTCAGACAAGATTGGCGTTATTTCAAATCTTCTTGACAAAGTTGACACATTAGCGATTGGTGGCGGAATGTTATTTACATTCCTTGCCGCTGAGGGTTATGAAATTGGTAAATCATTAGTCGAAACAGATCTAATCCCTACAGTCACTAAATTAATGGAGCGTGCGGAAAAGCTTGGAGTAAAACTCTTGCTGCCCACCGACATAGTTGTTGCACCGGAGTTCAACATTGATGCCAAGCCCTCAGTTGTTGCTGCGGGTGCAATTCCTGCAGATCAGATGGGCTTAGACATTGGCCCGGATACGGCCGTGACTTTCGCGAAAGCAATGGGCGAATGCAAAACAGTTTTCTGGAATGGGCCTATGGGAGTCTTTGAATTTCCAAATTTTGCCAATGGAACAAAGGTCTTGGCGCAAGCTTTGACTCAGGTTGGCGGTATTAGCGTTGTTGGTGGTGGAGATTCAGCTGCCGCAGTCCGCAAGTTGGGCTTTGCAGATTCAGATTTTGGATATATTTCAACCGGTGGTGGCGCATCTTTGGAATATCTCGAAGGCAAGGAGTTGCCGGGTTTAGTTGTTTTACAATAAAAAGTAACTTTCAAAATTCTATTCGGAGGAATAATGCGCAAGCCATTAATCGCAGGTAACTGGAAGATGAACCTCAATCACCTTGAGGCAATAGCAGTTACGCAGAAACTCTCATATTCCTTGGACGATAAAGATTATGACGCAGTAGATGTAGTTGTGATTCCGCCATTTACCGATATTCGTTCAGTCCAGACTCTTATTGATGGCGATAGATTGCGACTGTCTTATGGCGCACAAGATCTTTCACCGGAAGTTAGCGGCGCATTTACCGGTGACATCAGCGGGTCAATGTTGAACAAGTTGGGCGTTTCTTATGTGACAGTTGGTCACTCAGAACGTAGAGCGATTCACAACGAAGATGACAACTTAGTTAACCGCAAGATCAAAGCCGCGCTGGCCAATGAAATCATTCCGATATTTTGCATCGGAGAAGAGTTGAGTATTCGTGAAGCCGGAAACCATGTAGAACACGTTTTGAACCAGGTACGTAATGGCTTGAAAGGTTTTCACAAACCAGACCTAAAGAAAATCGTCTTTGCATATGAACCAGTCTGGGCGATCGGGACTGGCAAAACTGCAAGCGCCGAAGATGCTCAGGAAGTTTGTGCGGCAATTCGAGTTGAACTAGAAAAGATTGGTTCATCGGAAATTTCTGGGGCTGCTCGAATTCTTTATGGTGGTTCAGTGAAATCCTCGAACATCGTCGAAATCATGAAACAGGCCGATGTTGATGGCGTTTTAGTCGGCGGAGCCAGCCTTGATGCTGAAGAATTTGCCAGAATTGCCCGGTTCTATCGGGTCGTCAGCGCGTAAGTTGCCGCCATTTGGCAGGTATCCTTACCCCAGTGCTAGTTCTATCAAGTTCCAGCAAAATAAAGAATTAAGAAATAAAAGGAGATACCTGTGGTTTTAGA
>Ga0209296_1002604_pt1 | contig 12834 bp, 6 predicted proteins | sample S_130206_EF_Meta_FD_187319 | JGI IMG/M metagenome (GOLD analysis project Ga0209296, IMG submission 187319) | Freshwater microbial communities from Lake Simoncouche, Canada to study carbon cycling - S_130206_EF_MetaG (SPAdes) (version 2) | ecosystem: Environmental > Aquatic > Freshwater > Lake ...
CACCTGAAAGATCGAATGTTGATCCAGTGGTAAACGAGCAATCTTCCGAGCATAGCCAAGCTGCCATCGCTGCTGCTTCTTCTTTTTTCCCGAATCTTCCCATCGGGATTTTTGAAAGCATGTAATCTATATGCTGTTGCGTTACTTGCTTCAAAATATCGGTCTCGATCACTGCGGGGGTGATGCAATTCACCAGTATCCCAAGTTGTGCAAGTTCTTTGCCCAAGGATTTTGTCAGGGCGATAACTCCAGCTTTGGCTGCACTGTAATGGCTAGCGTTCGGGTTTCCTTCCTTACCTGCAATGCTTGCAATGTTCACTATTCTGCCATATTTGTTTTCGATCATGTGGGGAACCACTGCTCTGCAGCAGAGGTAGACACCAATAAGATCGATTTCGATTACTTGACGCCATTCATCGGGCGGGAGTTCCCATAGTTTTCTGGTCGAGCCTGCAATGCCAGCGTTGTTGACTAGAATATCGATTTTCCCGAAACTGCTGATCGCAGATTTTACGCCATGTTCTACAGATTCTGCGCGGGTGATATCTACCTGGGCGCCATGGGCCTTGCCTAGTTTCATCAATTCGGGGACCACCTGATCTAGGGCTGCGAGGTCGCGATCCCAGACGCAGACATTGGCACCGCTTGCAAGTAATCTTTCTGCAATGGCCAGCCCGATTCCTCGAACGCCACCGGTTACTACTGCTGTTCTTCCAACCAGATCAATTTTGTTCATAAAAGCTCCAAGTCATGTTGTTGGAAACAAAGTAGAAGAGGAAAGGGATGGATGCAAGGACGAACTTGAAAATAAATGTGCAAATCAATCTAGGCTCTTGAAAAGATACCGCAATGAGTCACTTCCTTGCGTTTTTGTGAAGTTTTCAACTAAGTGAATAATTTTTTACTGTCTGGTATCGTGCAATGGATATAATGGGATTTAGTATTGGGAACTTTGTGACATCAAAAGGAATTACTCATGTTTGCGTACCCGAAGTCTGCATTTATGGCTTTATTTGCAACGCTTATTTTTTCTAGCATGGGCTTTGCTCAGGTTGAAGATTTTACCTCAAAATTGAAAAGCCCCGATGCTGCAACCCGCAAAGGCGCGGCTTATTCTCTAGGGCGCATGGGGCCAACTGCCCGTGCTGCTGTGCCTGAACTTATTACCGCTTTGAAGGATACAGACCAGAACGTTCGCAGATCGGTTGCCATCGCTTTGGGAAATATGGGCCCTGCAGCAAGGGCTGCTATTCCAGCGCTTACCGAAGCTTTTAAAACCAGCGATGTACGCGTTAAGCGTGCTTCTGCTTTTGCATTAAGTACGATGGGTCCATTGGCCAGGCAGTCGGCTTCCGCACTTGCTGAAGCTGTTGCTGATAAAGATACAGGGTTGCGCGTTTCCGTAGCTGCAGCACTTGCAGCAATCGGGGCTTCCGCAAAAGAAACCGTTCCCACTTTGCAAGCCATGCTTAAGGATGAAGATCTTATCGTCCGGCAGACTGCGGTGCAGGGGTTGGGCAAGCTTGGGGCAAATGCAGGCCCAGCTATTATTGATATGTCGGCTTTATTATCAGATACCGATTCTACCCTACGGGCACAAACTGCAACTGCATTGGGTATGCTTGGGTTGGCTTCGCGTTCTGCAATTGGTGGCTTGACCAAGGCTTTGGATGACAAAGAAGAAATGGTCAGGCAGGCAGCGATCGCATCGTTGGGCAAGCTTGGTTCATCTTCACGCAGTGCGGTTCCTGCGATTGCAAAGGCTTTGAAGGAAGAGAACCCTGAGATGCGATATGCAGCGGCTTATGCGCTGGCTGAAATCGGCCGTGATGCCCGGGCCGCAGTTTCTGCACTTACTGATGCATTGAGTGATCCCGATCAAGAAGTTGTTCGCGAATGCATTTATGCATTGGGAGAAATCGGACCTGATGCTAAAGCTGCGCTTCCTGAATTGGCTAAGTTCTTTAAGCACCCTTCTGCTGAGATTCGTAAGGATGCAATTGATGCGGTCAGTGTTATGGGCCCTGCTGCTGCAGGCCTTTCCACTGCGCTTGGTGACATTTTAAGCAACGACAAGAACGATCATATTCGGCTTGCAGCTGTTTATGCGCTGAATGAAATCGGCGCCGGTGCAAGGCCTGCTGTCATCACCATTGTTGAAGCACTTAAATCGGATACTTATATTGGTGTTCGGGAAGAATGCGCTCACGCCCTTGGTTCAATTGGTTTTGCAGGGCCCACCGTTCTTAATGCTCTCAAAGAAGCAACCAAAAGCGATGATCTCGGGGTTAGTCAGGCTGCAAAGATGGCTCTCGACTCCCTTCCAAAACCTGACAATGATTAATTATTATTTAGGAGATCATACTATGAAAACTTCGACTTTATTTTTTAAATCAGCTCTTTCGCTTGCGATGCTTTCTTCCTTTAACCTTTGTGTGTTTGCCAAGGGTGGTGGCGGTGGCGGTGGTGGTGGCCATCCTTCGGGTGGCGGTGGCGGTGCCCACTCTTCAGGTGGCGGTGCTCATCCTTCATCTGCAGGTGGTGGTGGCTATCATCCTTCAGGTGGTGGTGCAGGTGCAGGTGCTCGTCCAGGTGGCGCAGGTGCAGGTGCTGGCGCTCGCCCAGGTGGCGCAGGCGCAGGTTCTCACCCTGCCGGTGCAGGCTCTGGTGCCGGTGCTCATACTAATGCCTCGCATCCTGGGCATTCTGAAAATCGTAATGGCGGTGTTCATTCTCCAAATGCTGCAAACCATTCCGATCATGGCCAGAATAATCATACTGGCGCTAATGGGAGAGCCAACCGCGGTGCTAATGCTAACCACTCTGCTAATGCAAACGGAAATCATAATCACAATAATTTCAACGGTGATCACAACAACGGCAACCATTATAGCTACAACAACTTTCATGGCGGCTACGGGCATGGCTATGGTGGTTATGGACATGGCTATGGCGGTTACGGACATTATGGTTACGGTGGCTACGGTGGTTATGGTCGTTATGGGTATGGCGGTTGGGGTTGGGGCTTGGGAGGCCTGGGCCTCGGCTTGGGTCTTGGCATGCTTATGGGTGGTGGCGGCGGCGGCGGGTATTATTCCACGCCTTATTATTCGGTCTACCCTAACGAAGCGACTTACGACTCTTCGAGTTCTTTTCCAAGTTACTATCAGACTTATCAGGGCCCTGAAGAAGACAACCCTGATTATGCCCCCATGGATGGCGCAAAAACACCGGACGCTAAACCCATGGTTAAGGATCCTGCAGGTGTTCCCCAGATCATTCCAGAAAAGGGCATTTTCCCTTCTGCTACCCCTTTGGATAATGATTTAGACCCTTGATTATTAACCCTTAGAAGTTTTTAAACTGTAAAAGGAACAGTCTCGAAGGCTGTTCCTTTTCTTTTTGTTAGTTTGGAGATTGACTTAGATCTGGGTTAGAATCTTTGCTTACCTTAAAAGTTTGTGGAGATTTTTTGATGGCTAACCAAGAATCAATAGCAAACCTCAGATCCCTGCCTAGGGTGTTGGGGCCGGTGATGGCAATTGCGGTGGTGGTTGGTACGATCATTGGATCAGGGGTATTTAAAAAAGCTTACGCAATCACTCAAGACACTCCTTATTTTGGTGTCATTCTTTTGCTTTGGGTTGGTGGGGGCATTTTTACTTTTCTTGGTGCGCTCACTTATGCAGAAGTTGTAACTCTCTTTCCTAGGGCGGGCGGTAATTATACTTTCCTTAAAGAAGCCTATGGCCCGATGTGGGGGTTTCTTTGGGGATGGGTTGATTTTGTCATGATTAGATCCGCATCCTTAGCGGCCTTGGCAAGCATCTTTACAGATTCTTTTTGCGATCTAATTAATATTTCAATTCCTTTCTGGGGCAAGTTGGCAATTACTATTAGTGTGCTTATCAGTCTTTCTTGCGTGAACATTCGCGGTGCCAGGCTTAGCGGGTCGCTTCAGGTTATTTTGACTATTATCAAAGTAGTTTCCTTGGCACTTATTGCGCTTGTCCCCATTTACTTTTTTACGATGGGCGCTGCAGAGGCCAAAGCGGATTTTAAAAATCTGGAGCCTTGGTGGGCGGGGGAGAACGAATTTGGTTTTAGCCATCTCTTCAGTGCTTTCCTTGCGATCTTGTGGGCCTACCATGGTTGGGGAAACATCGCACCCGTTGCAGAAGAAATCAAAGATCCGCAGCGGAATATCCCGCTTGCACTTCTTGGTGGTGTGGGCTTGGTCACACTGCTTTATGTTGGTGTGAACATTGCGTATCACTTGGTGTTGCCCATGGAAATGATTCGGCATTTGCCTGGCGGTTCCACAGTTGCAACCGAAGCGATGAAAGCGGGGTTTGGCCAAGCGGGCGTATTATTCGCCTCTGCTGCGATCATGATCTCGGTGTTTGGTTCGTTGAATGGAAACATACTTGCGGGGCCACGCTTGTTGTATGCGATGGGGAAGGAAAAAATGGCACCAATCATGTTGCAGGAAGTTCATCCGGTTTATCAAACGCCTTATGTTGCAATCATGGTTTTGGGTGTTTGGTCTTCCGTGCTTGTGATACTTGGCGGGGTGGGAACCTCGATGGGGATGGGATTGTCGCTTTTTGATTTGCTGACTAATTTTTCGATGTTTGGTGCGGTGATATTTGAAACCATGGGAGTGCTTTCGATCTTTGTTTTCAGGCGCATCATGCCCGATTTCCCGCGCCCATACAAATGCTGGGGCTACCCTTTTACCCCCTTGCTTTATGCGGTGATCCCTGCCTGCGTTTTGGGAAATATGTTCTTTGCAAGCCATACCAATGAACTTGGAATCGTAATCTACCCCCACCATGCAGAGGTTTATTCAGGCATTACATTCCTAGCGGTGGGCGTTGCGGTTTACTATGCTTTTATCAAGCCTTACCGCAATAGTATTACAGGATGATTACTCGGTGCCTTTAAAGGCTTCGAGGTTTATCTCGTCTATTTGCGCAGTGACATGTTCCATATCAAGTGGGAACTTGTTGATTTTATACAGGCCTTCGGCAAGTTGTACGATAGCGGTTTGAGACATTTGAACCCGTTGAACTTCGGCTTCAAGCCTTACGAGCCATTCTGGAATATCGCGACCGACACCAGAGGGTTTTGCTGCCTGGGTTTCAAGTTCTTCGAGGAAGGTTCGGAACGCTCGAGGTACGCTCTTTTTTCGAGCCTCGCCCATTGCGGGTTCCACTAGCGCGCACAACCTATCTACTGCAAGGCTGGCGGTAAACCCGTTTTCAATCCGATCTCGAACTGAAATAATGCGCACGCCTGTTTCTTTTTCCGTGGTGTTCAGCAGGTCTAATATAGCACCGGCTTCCACCTTGGTGATTTCGTGCAGCGATTCCTGCCAACGCTTTGCCGCCTTGGTTCTTTTCATTCGAGCGAGGAGTTCGTGAACCATCATGCGGGGGCGCAGCAACCAGACTTTGCGCTCGAAAATAGCTTTGACCCGAAGGAAGGAAAGTAACACATGAAGCATGTTGCCATAATCGGACAAGGTGCAGGAGGTGTTATAATCCTTGAATTCTTGATAGTTTTCGACAAGGGTAAGAATAATACCCCCGAGGATTCTTGAAGCATCATTGAGGGTGATTTTATCTCCCAGATCATCCGCGAGTTTAACCGGATGAAGCGGATCGGGATTTTGCACAAGCTCCGTCAGGAAGTTAGCAGCGCCAAGGTGAATAACCCCTCTTAGGTTGGCAAGGGTCATGAATCGGGCATGAAAAATATCTTTTCCATAATTGATGATGAACTCTCGTACTTCATCAAATGCCTTCTGATGTAAAAACCCTTCTGAAGAAGATAGCTGCCCTGTCCAACTGTGTTCCACCCATAGCTTTTCAAATGGCACGCATGCTTTTTCTAAAAGCTCGAGCACCTTGGCATCGGTTTCATCTACTGCAGTTTCGATGATGGTTTCGATCACCGAGCGAAAGCCTATCGTGAAATGTCTGTTATATTCAGATACGCCTCTTCCCTTGGTGTGCCTTTTTTTCTCCATATCCTTGGCGAGAATTAGAAGTTTCAGGCTTTCACTAATTAACCCAACTCTGGGCAGATTGACCAGGGTAAAATCGAGTGAGCTTTGCGCCAACCTTACACGAACAATAAGGTGAGGGTCGCCACCATTCGAAAGCGTGGTATAAACCAACGGTTCCTTGGCAAAGCCTTTACGAAATAGTTTGAGGGCTTCTTTAGCTGCAGTGGGGTTGCTTCTAAGTAGAGATCTTTCAAGATCTTGATAAGAGTTTTCCCATAGCTTTGCTTCTTTTTCTGTTGCAACGCCTAAAGCCCCGCGCATCGAATTTACCGCACTTGCTGTTTCCACACAGGCCGTAATCGCCTCCATCATCAGGCTTTCTTTTAAGTTGCGTTGCCTGTCGTACTCGATGATGGCATCGGGCTCTGCGCCTGGGTCGGGGATTTTTGCCTGATGCAAGGCATCTACCAATTGGCCTAGTTTTTGCAATCGCTGTGTTGCGGAATCAACCCATTGACCAAGGGCGATTTTATCTTCGGGGTTGAGCTCGGTTCGTGAACCCAGGTAATAGGCTGCTACCTGCCATAGTTTTGATGAGGCATTAAGAAAATGAAGTCGGTCTTCCAGGTTAGAAGCTTCTTCTTCGAGTTCGAAGGGGGCGTATCTCGGCCCATCAGAAACCGCACCTTCATCATCATTGCCTGTGGTATCCAGATAGCTGACATCGTCATAGGCAGCATCAAAAACATCTTCTTCTTTTTCTTCATCTTCGGGCTTAGATTGTTTTTCCAGCACGGGCACTTGCCAGTAATCTTCTGCGTTGGCTTCAAGTTGGGCGAAGAATTTGCGTACTGCAAAATGGCGCTGTTCCAACTGCTTTGCGGGAATCTTTTCGCGATGTACCGCGGTTGCGAGCAGCCAGCGAAACGCCAGTGCATGGAAGGATTGATTGCCTTCTTCGAGTGGAACCTTATCGGCTTGGCTAAGCCAGCTCATGAGTAAACCGAGTGCGGCTATCTGGTCGCCTTGTCTTAAAAGAAGATCGACCACCATGGCAAATGCCCGTGGGGTTCGTAGTGCGGAAAGTTGTTCGCGCCAGAATGCCAGATCTGCGGGGGTTTCGCCTCGGTGGTGCCATTTCAGCAATGCCCGGGAAACCATTCTTGCAGAGCCCAAAGCATCGCCACCGCGTACCGTCCTTACGCCACTTACTTGATAGGTTGCGAACCGATCCCACCACTTCGCTTTTGATTCCATTTCTTTTTCGAGTGTTTGTACCAAAGCTTCATCGCCATTGGCAGCGGCTTCGCACATCAGCCTGGTGGTAAGCAGGAAAATATGTTCCATCACAGCCAGGAGTTCTTCGATTCTGGGATCGCGGGTGCTATCTTCTCGTGCTGGGGAAAGCGGGAATAGCCCTTGAAAACCTAGCACATTCCAGGGGTCTGCACTTGCACCACATTCGATTGCGCGTTGCAGGATGGCAAAAGCCTGATTGGGTCGTTGGGCGGCTTGTGCCCAAAGTGATCGCTCGACTTCGAGGTGTCCGAGCCTGATGAGGCCGAGTATTTCTGCGAGCATCCTGCCTGAAGCGGGCTCAATTTTCCGAGCTTGTGCCCTTGAGGCATCTAGATATCCCATGTTGGCAAGCAGCAATCCAAGAAACCGATGTTGAACATGCGAGGCTCGTTTTCTGCCCAGCAGATTATTCAAGTGCTGTCTAGCGCCGCCAAACGCCTGCCTTAATTGGCCCTTCTCTTCTAAAAGTGTTTTCTGATGTTCGGGCGAGGCTTTCTTCAAAAGGTATTCATAAAAAGTATCGCGTACCCGTGCGATGCCTGGAATCAATTTCGCCAACGATGCGGAAGCTTCATGGGTGCCTGCTACTCTGCCGCTTACGCTTGCTGCCATTAGGATAGTGCCTGCAAGAACTGCTGCTGCTTCGAAAGAATTTTCTTCGAATTTGTCTTTAGCGTTATCGACTCGGTCTTTAAGAACATCAAGCAGTGCTTTACGCACGACGAATCTGCGAAATCTGCCTTGCTCATCGATGTATTGTGGGTCCCATTCGCCGAAGAAATAATTCGGGCGAAGGTTTGCGGGGTGGGAATGATCATAGCCACGAACATCCATGGAAAGTTCATCGAGGTTGTCGAAATCGAAATTCGCCTCGGAAAGCAACGAGGGATCGACATCGCCTAGGATATCAAGTGCCTGTTGGATCAAAGTGCTATAAGGGCTGTAGGAAGTGCCTGCATTACGGAGATAAAGGGGAACGCAGCGGAATTTTTCGTGGGGGTAGGGTTCGCCTGAAGGCCGAGTTTCTAAAAGTGCAACCGGCCTGTAGCCAACGAAATCGTTGAACTGAAGAATGGCATTCTTAAGGAATGATTCGGGTTGTCTAGGGAAACCTTTTTCAAGGGCCAACTTCAGCAGGGTTTCAAAAACCTTTGCAAGAAAGAAGGGCAGAAATAAATCCGCATCGGGCAGATGGCCTAGGATATCAGAGTGATAAGCCCTGTAGTTTTCAAGAAACAAGGGGATCAGTTCAATTATTTTTCGGGCTTGTTTGTCATTTTTGAACGCAGCAGAACCACTTGCCTTTAACGCATCAAGCCTTTGTTCGAGCCAATCCAACAGGCTGATCCAAGGTTGTTTGTCGCCATTCTCTGCAAGGAATGCGTAGGCATCGCTTAGCTGTTTCTGCCAGCGGGGGTCGGCCCGGCCATCGGAAAGATTGAGGTAGCCCAGAATCTTTGCAGCATCAATTTCTTTATCCAAGGCACCAAACAAATCTTCCACGATGATATCTCTCCGAAAGTATTAAGGCTTTTTGAACAGGGGCTCAATGTTCCAGATTTTTACAATGTTATCAGAACCAGCACTTGCAACTAGTTTGCCATCAGGGCTGTATGCCACTTGCATGATTTCTTGTGAATGCCCTTTTAGGTAAACGATTTCTTTGCCTGTCTCGGGGTTCCAAAGGCGGACCGTGTTATCGCCACCCGCACCAGAGGCAATGCTTTTACCATCGGGTGAATAAGCTACTGTGCGCACAATATCAGAATGGCCTTCGAGGGTGAAAAGTTCCTTGCCCGTGCTGGCATCCCATAACTTCACCAATCGATCGCCCCCGGAGCTGGCGATTTTCTTGCCATCGGGGCTATATACCGCAGCAGTTGCCCAATCGGTATGTGCTTTCCATGTTTTTAAAACTGTTCCATCTTTCACATCAATAATACGAATCCAGAAATCATAACTTGCAGTGAGGATGTTTTTTCCATTAGGGCTGAAAAAGGCGGTGGAAACCCAGTTACGATGTTCGGGCATTTGGCGAACTTCATCCCAGGTTGTGGTATTCCAAACCTTGATGGTGTAATCGTTAGAAGCGCTGACCAGCAATTTGCCATCGGGGCTAAAGTTGACATCGCCCACCGAGCGTTGGTGTCCCTTTAATACCTTAAGTGGTTTGCCATTGCTTGCATTCCAAATTTGTACGGTCATATCATCGCTTGCGGTGGCGATTATTTTTCCATCGGGGCTGAATGTAACGCCCCAGATTGGGGCCTTATGGCTTACGCCTACAAATACATTTTTGCCTGTTCGAGGTTCCCAAACGCGAAGGAGGTTATCCGCAGCGCCCGAGGCGATTAATTTTCCATCGGGGCTGAATACAACACATTTGACCGCATCGGTATGGCCATCATACGAGACAATTTCTTGGGGAGTGATTTCCTTGGGTTGGGCGAAGCAAACTTCACTTGGAAGGAAGTTGCATGCAATCAGCGCTAGGGTCAAAAGAGGCTTAAATATCTTGTTCATGTTAGTACTCCTTGAAAAGTCTTATGATTTCTTTTTATTCATGGGATTCTTTTTGGGGTCAAAATCGACTGAAGGAAGAGGAAATTCCTTGCTGGGTATATGCTGGCCTTTCATGATTTCTTGAATTTTAGCAACGATTTCAGGGTTTTTGGCTGAAACATCGGTGGTTTCCGTGGGATCTGTAGAAAGATCATAAAGTTCGAGTTGGTTTTTCCCTTGGTTCATCTTTTGCTTGATTCCCTTCCATTGGTTCATGATAACAGCAATCTGCCCGCCGTACCCCGGGAATTCCCGATAAAGGAAGGGCCGATCCGGTTGTTTCACTCCCAAAAGAGTGGGCGCGAAGCTAATACCATCTGCATCCTTGGGAATAAGGTTGGAAGAATTTGAAAGTTCCATCAGGGTGGGCATCCAGTCTTCAAAGCCCGTGACCCGGTCGCTGGTCTGGGCGGGGGCGATTTTTCCTTTCCATCTCACTATGCCAGGTACTCGGAATCCACCTTCATAAAGGGTACCTTTTCCATCGCGAAGGCCTGCAGAAGAATTAAAGAATCGGGCATCAGTGCCTGCAAGTCCTTGATGGGTGCCACTTAGTGGGCCATTATCTGAGGTGAACACAAAAATGGTTTTTTCTTCGAGGCCCAACTGCTTAACCAAGGTCATCATTTTGCCGATGTCGCGATCCATGCGGGTGATCATTGCTGCGTAGGCCGCTTTGGGTTTGAAATGTGGCGTGTAGCCTTTACCACCCACATAAGGTGGGTCTTCGAATTTCCCTTCGTATTCTTTTAGTGCTTCATCCGGAACTTGCAACGCCACATGGGGGACGGTGGTGGGCACATAGCAGAAAAAGGGTTTGTCTTTATTTTGTTTGATGAAGGCAAGTGCTTGATCGTTGATGAGATCTGCGGAGTAATCATTGCCTTTGAATCGGGCGTAAGATTTTGGATCGTTGGGGTCTTCCTCGGGTCTGAGTTTCCCTTGGGCACTGAATGCGGGGTTATTGATGGTTACCTTGCGATCATTATCCCAGAGGTAGGTGGGGTAGAAGTTATGGGCAACTGCTTGGCAGTTGTAGCCAAACCATCGTGTGAATCCTTGTTTAAGGGGTTCGCCTGTGGTGCCTGGCCCGCCTAGGCCCCATTTGCCAAACCCGCCTGTGGCGTAACCTTGCTGTAGAAATAATTTTGCGAGCGTGGTTGTTTCAAGGGGGATTGGGTACTGCCCTTCCTCCATGGGTTTGAACTGTTTGTTATCGCGGATGAAGGCATGGCCTGGATGTTTGCCTGTCATTAATACGCAGCGGGATGGGGCGCAGACTGCATTGCCCGAATAATGGCGGGTAAGGCGCATGCCCTCTGCAGCTAAGCGATCGAGGTTGGGAGTGCGGATAATTTTTTGGCCATAGCATCCTAGGTCGCCATAACCTAGATCATCTGCAATGATAAATATGATGTTTGGTTTTGATTGAACATCGTTAACAGCGGGTGTCAGCGCTAAAAGCGTGGAAAGTAAAAGCAAAAGCATGGCAATTTCCTTTCAAGTAGAATTGCTCATTTTGATATGAAGGGCAGGTTTGTTCAAGGTAATAAGTTCTTTTGGCGCTATAAATAACTTGCTTTAGCAATAGAACGCTGTGGGATAGATAGCTATACCCTTTTGAAAATGCTAATTTTCCAATGAATACATCGCTGACTGTGCTCTTCTCCTAAAGAATATTCATTCACTTTTGTAAAATTTCGAAGATTTATAAGAGTTTGCCGTTTGTGAAGATTGGGAGTTTTGGGTGGAAAGAGGCAAATTTTTTTGACTGTTAACCCAAATTTTTCTAACATTATCTTTACTTTAGGTAGTTTAGGGTGTTTGTTTGCCTTCTGTCTTTAGGTTTATTCTCTCTTGAAAGGTATTTATAAATGAGTAATTTCTTACGCAGTCTTTTTGGTTCCAAAAAATCCAATCTTAAAATCAAACCCCGGATGCAGAGTAGAAGGCTCGAACTTCTAGGCCTCGAAGATAGAATCACGCCTGCAACTGTTTCAGTTTCTGGCACCGATGTATTAATTACCTTGGGTGCTGGGGAAAATATTTCCGACTTAAATACTAGTACTGCTACTGCTGTTATTACGGTTAACACCGTTGGCAGTTCCAACAATACATTAGTGGGAACTCCTACGGGTGTTACCGTTACCAATAATACCGTTGTGATTGATACTGCAGCATTCAAAACTTTTACAGGGATTCAGGTCCTTGGTAGCAATACAACCAATGCTGTTACTGTTGGTGCTACCGGTATAGACTTGTCAGCAGGTACTACAGCTAACACCAATCAAACCGTGGCTATCAATCTTTCTTTTAATAGCGGCACAGGAACCTTGAATGTCAATGGTCCAATCGAACCTAAGGATGGTGGAAAAGTTGAATTAAATTCTACCACGGTTACTATCGCTGCAGCAGGCGATATCCTCGTCACCTCCGGGGCGGTGAATATCACGGGTAACACCATTACCTCCGCTGGCGATGTAACTACGTTTAGCCCATTTACCCTTACCGGTACCGGCGATGTCAGCATGTCGGGTCAGATTTTCGTAGGTTCCATTAATGCCATATCTTCTACAGGCGATGTTATCTTCGGAGATACCGTAGTCACTCAGATTGGCGGTTTCACTTCGGAAGCCACCCTTGCGACCAAGGCTACCAAAATTGCAAATCTTGTTACCGTTAATACTGGCGCTAATGCGCTTGTTACCGGGAATCTGATTTCCAACAACTCAACCTTAGCTGCAATTACCACTTCTGGGGTAGGTAACATTACCATCACTGGTAATGTTGATGCTTCTGTTGCTGGTAATGGTCTTACCCTTACCGCAGGCTCTGGTTTAGTTTCCATCATTGGAAATGTTGGTTCTGGCGCAATAGCTTTTGGTACTTTAACCGCTTCTGGTACTGGCACCTTCCTAGCTGCTGGCACAGTCGCTGCTGGCTCGATTAAATTGGATCAA
>Ga0209296_1002608_pt1 | contig 12820 bp, 20 predicted proteins | sample S_130206_EF_Meta_FD_187319 | JGI IMG/M metagenome (GOLD analysis project Ga0209296, IMG submission 187319) | Freshwater microbial communities from Lake Simoncouche, Canada to study carbon cycling - S_130206_EF_MetaG (SPAdes) (version 2) | ecosystem: Environmental > Aquatic > Freshwater > Lake ...
GCTTTAGTCCCTTTTCAATTCGCCAGTCAGAAAGGTTTAATACTTGCTGCCATTTTTTGACGCTTTGTGCAAATATTTCTGCGTGTTCGGGCGTTGGAGTATTCATGTCAATTAAACCAAGTTGGCAGTCAGGACAAGCAAACTATTGATTTATAACATCTTCATATATAAATTTTGTGACATCAAAATAATTGTTGCGCACTTAAAAATACCGTGATATAAACATGTTAATCCGGGCTTTCCGGTGCATCAAACAGTCCCGGCTGACGACATACAGATTGATGCACTTAACTTGTATGTAAGGAAACATCATGGGATTCGCAACTCACCTTGGCCCTTGGCTCTTGGGCACAACCAAAAACACCACTGGCACAACCGCCGCTACAACACGCAACACTGGCTGCACAGTAGTTTCTCAGTCTGCTGACGTTGTGTTTGGTACATTAACCGGCAACGCTATTGCTGTCCCTGCTGGTTCACAAATTATTGACGTTAAAGTTGTTACAACTACCGTTTTTAGTGCCGCTACAACTTGCAAATTGAGCATTGGTGGTACAGACTTTACTACCACAGGAACTATTACTAGTGTGGGTAGCGTGGCTTTGGGCGCTAACGCAACAACCCCCGGTGGTTGGTTGAATGTTGGTTCAACAGACACATTCATTACTTATACATTGGCTGGTACTTCCTTGACCACTGGCGCTGCAACTATTGTTATCACTTACGCTGTACGTGACGCAAGCGGCAATCAAGCTCAACCTGCCCAACAACAGTAATTAATCACGGGGGCTTCGGCCCCCTTATAACAGGAGATTAATTATGCAACAGACAGACGTTAAATCCGCGCACCTTAGCGCGGCTGGCTCTTACTATGTAGGTCGAACACGACTAAAGGGTATTGTTGTATCCCCAAAAATAAGCACGGCGGTAACATTTGAAATCCGAGACGGTAGCGCCACAGCCGCCGTTCTCTACACAATGGACTTAGCTGGCAACAGTAATCCAAATACTTTTTACATTCAAGTTCCCGGCGAAGGTGTTTTGGCTTCTACAGGTTTGTATTTAACGACAAGTACGGGCACAGTAACCGGGATCACGGTGTTTTATGGCTAAGAGTCCAGCATGGCAGAGGAAAGAAGGCAAGAACCCCAATGGTGGCTTGAACGCCAAGGGGCGGGCCTCCGCCAAAAAGCAAGGGATGAACTTGAAACCTCCCCAGCCAGAAGGCGGCTCCCGCAAAGACTCTTTCTGTGCGAGGATGGAAGGTATGAAAAAGAAATTGACGTCCCCAAAGACCGCCAAAGACCCAGACTCACGCATAAACAAATCACTTAGAGCATGGAAATGTTAGACGTAAATACAATTTGGACAGCAATTTTGACCCTGTTTACGGGGCTTTTGACGTTTACCGCCAGAGAAAAATTTGCTGAAATTAAGCGTCTTGACATCCTGCTTAACAAAACCCGAGAGGAGTTAGCCCGTGATTACACGACTCAAGCAGAAGTGCAAAGAATTACTGACCACATTGACCAACGTTTTAACCGGCTGGAAGCAAAAATTGACCAGCTTATTCAAGCGGGGAAATGATGCCGAGCACAAGTAAGAAACAACACAATTTCATGGCAGCAATTGCACATAACCCTGCGTTTGCCAAGAAGGTAGGAATTCCGCAAAGCGTTGGAAAAGATTTTGACGAAGCGGATAAAGGGAAGAAGTTTGGCTCTGGTGGGATGGCCCGCCCCGACCTTCAAAAGATTAACAAACCCAAGACTCTTCACGGGAAGATGTCAATCATGAAAGGTGGCGGTATGGCTAAGAGCGATATGAAAGAAGACATGGCAATGGACTTGAAACAAGACAAGTCCATGATGCAAAAAGCCGTTAACAAACACGAAGGTCGTTTGCACAAGGGTGCAACTATGACTAAATTAGCTGGTGGCGGCTCATTCCGCGCCTCTGCTAATGGCGTTGCCTCTAAGGGTAAAACCAAAGGCAAGATGGTTAAGATGAACATGGGCGGCAAAGCCTGTTAAGGAGCTAAACATGAAACACAAAATGAAACGTTATAACGGCGAAGACGGTAGCGCAGTTGAAATGGATCCTATGGAAGCGGCTAACAAAGCCTTTGAAGCAGAGCCTAAAGCTTCGCTCAAAGAAATGGGTGATGGTGAAGCTGCGGAAAAAGCTGGGCAATTTGGCGATGCTGGTTCCAGTAGAACTGTAAAAGCTACACCTAAAGCTATGCCCAAGGCCGCTCCTAAGCCCGCCGCTAAAGCTGAATCTAAGCCTGCTTCTAAAGCAGCCACCACTGACGAAACTAAACTGTCTTTGTCTGAGCGTATGAAGATGAGCCGCGATCGCGCTAGGTCTGGTAGTGGTTCAACCGATACACGTTCAGTTAGTCAACGTTTACGTTCTGCTTTTGGTATGAAAAGTGGTGGCGCAACCAAAATGGCGTCTGGCGGTATGACTTCTTCAGCTTCTAAACGCGCCGACGGTATTGCAGTAAAAGGTAAAACTCGCGGGAAGATGTGCTAAGCCATGGCCGATCCAGTCTACACTGCTGAAATGGGTAAACCACCCACAGACCCTGAAGGCGTACCGGCTTCTAAGAAGTCCGCGCCCAAGGCACCAGCACCTAAGAAGACCGCGCCTAAAGACTCAGTCTTCCGTGAAGGCATGCCTGTACCGCAAGATGTTGATGGCGCATCCGTAAGCAAAAAAGCTAAAGGTGGTATGACCGCTTCTAGCCGCGCTGATGGCTGCTGTACCAAAGGCAAAACCCGTGGAAAGATGGTGTAAATCATGATGGCATCCCGTGGAATGGGCGACATTAACCCAAGCAAAATGCCCAAGGGTAAGCGCAAGGCTCGCCGGGATGACACTGACTTCACACAGTACGCCGAGGGCGGCAAAGTAAATGCGGCTGGTAACTACACTAAACCCGGTTTGCGTAAACGGATTGTGTCTCAGGTAAAAGCCGCAGCTACACAAGGCACGGGTGCAGGACAATGGTCAGCACGTAAGGCCCAGCTTGTTGCTAAAAAATACAAAGCTTCTGGTGGGGGGTATAGAGATTGAAAGCTCCGCAAAAGTCCCTCAAAGACTGGGGCGACCAGAAATGGCGCACTAAGTCTGGCAAACCGTCAAGTAAGACGGGAGAGAGATACTTGCCTGAAGCAGCTATTAAATCTTTGTCGCCATCAGAATATGCCGCTACAACCAAAGCCAAGCGAGCCGGAAAAGCCGCTGGAAAACAGTTTGTAGCGCAACCAAAAACCATTGCAAAGAAAACGGCGGGATTTAGATGACTACCTCTGGAGTTGCAGCGTTTAATCTTGACCTCAATGAGATTGTTGAGGAAGCGTTTGAGCGTGCTGGCTCCGAGCTTCGCACGGGCTACGACTTACGTACGGCTCGTCGTTCATTGAATTTGTTGTTTGCAGACTGGGCAAACCGTGGCGTAAACATGTGGACGTTTGAGCAGGGTACGCTTACCTTTACTCAAGGTTTGGCTACTTACGCACTGCCAAGTGATACTGTGGATCTGCTAGAACACGTTATTCGTACGGGCGAGGGCAATGTTTCTACGCAGTCTGACCTGACAATTACCCGTATTAGTGTTTCTACTTACGCAACAATACCTAATAAATTACAACAAGCCCGCCCAATTCAGGTGTGGTTTCAGCGCTTAGATGGTCAAACATCGTCCATAGGGACTACATTAAATGGTGGTATCTCCGCTACAGCCACCACGATTACGTTAACTTCTACTGTTGGACTGCCCACTAATGGCTTTGTTTTAATTGAGTCTGAAACCGTGCAGTACGGCTACATTAGCGGCAACCAATTGATGAACTGTTTCCGTGGCCAAAATGGTACAACAGCGTCATCGCATTTAACCAGCGTTGCTGTTTACTCACAAAACTTGCCATCCGTGACTGTTTGGCCGACTCCCGATGGATCACAAACCTATCAATTCGTTTACTGGCGCATGCGCCGTATTGATGACGCAGGTGGCGGCGCTCGGACTATGGATGTACCTTTCCGTTTCTTGCCCTGCTTGGTTGCTGGGCTCGCCTACTATCTTGCACTTAAGGTAGAGAACGGCGCTCAGAGATTAGACGTCCTCAAAGCTCAATACGATGAAGCTTGGCAGTTAGCGGCTGGCGAAGATCAAGAACATGCTTCTTTACGGTTTGTACCGAGGCAAATGTATATTGGTGGTGGTTCTTAAATGGGCAGTAGATTTGCTTCCGGTAAGAACAGTATCGCCATGTGCGATAGGTGTGGCTTTCAGTTCAAACTTACAAAGCTTCGTAAAGAGATAAAGAAGACCAAGATTTATAACCTGCTTGTTTGTCCTGAGTGCTGGGATCCAGATCAACCGCAGTTGCAGTTGGGTATGTATCCGGTGGATGATCCGCAAGCTGTACGCAACCCACGTAGGGATTCAACTTACTATACGGCTGGTACAAATGGATTACAGATAGTGGACTCAACTAGCAATGCACTCGATGCTGCTGGTTACGTCACAGGTGGTTCTAGGGATATTCAATGGGGCTGGGCTCCAGTGGGTGGATCGAGTACTTTTGATGCGCCTTTAACACCAAATAACTTGGTGGCAACGGCATATGTTGGTACAGTTACGGTAACAGTTACTTAGGAGATTAAAATGGGATTCAGAAAAGCAGCAGATGGCGTTACTAAATCAGGTAAAACCAAAGGTACAAACCTTGGCGATAGCGGCCCAACCGTTGGTATTGAGAGCGGTGCTAAAGGCGGTAAAGGCAAAGGCGGCAAAACCAATGCAGATATGATGTCTATGGGCCGTAATTTGGCCAAAGTTGCTAACCAGAAACGAGGTTAATCATGGCTAAATTTAGCAAAAAAGTGATGGGCAAAGAAGTTGGCGATGCCGCTACTTATGCCAAGCCACACACTATGACTGGCAAAGAAGTAAAAATGTCGACTAATCCCGGCAAACCTTCAGACATTAGTAGCCTTAGCACCATGAAAATGAGTGTTGGTAACTACAACAATGGCCAAAGCGAAACTAAAACTTCCGGTATCAAAGTTCGCGGTACAGGCGCTGCGACTAAAGGTGTGATGGCGCGAGGCCCAATGGCATGAACTACGCCGAGTTAAGCGCTGCTATCCAAGCCTATACGGAGAACACGGAGACAAACTTCGTGGCGGAGATTCCTGTCTTCGTGATGCAGGCTGAGCAACGTATTTATAACTCGGTGCAGTTTCCGTCTATTCGCAAGAACGTGACGGGTGTGATGTCTAACGGCAATAAGTACCTTGCTTGCCCCTCTGACTTCTTAGCAGTGTATTCAATGGCTGTGATTACGGACGTTACGGGTTCAGATTTAAACACGGGTACATACGAGTACCTGCTGAATAAGGACGTTAACTTTCTTCGCCAAGCATACCCAACACCTAACGATACCGGTGTACCCAAGTATTACGCTTTGTTTGGCCCTCAGTCTACCAATGCTGACGAGTTGTCATTTATTGTTGGCCCTACGCCAGATGCAAACTACAACGTTGAGTTGCATTACTACTTCTACCCCGAATCTATTGTTCAATCTCCTGTAGCTACCCTTGGCGCAATTACAGGAGGTAGTTCTTACACTAATGGTACGTATTTAAATGTATCCTTAACTGGCGGTTCAGGGTCAGGCGCAGTCGCAAACATTGTGGTTTCTGGCGGTGCAGTGACTTCTGTTACTTTGACGCAGGGCGGTACAGGTTATATCGTTGGGAACACACTAAGTGCAACAGCTTCTACAATTGGTGGCACGGGCTCCTCGTTCTCTATTCCAGTTGCCACTGTGACAAATTCAGATGGCCGCACATGGCTTGGTGATAACTTTGATACCGTACTACTGTATGGCTCATTGGTTGAGGCTTACACCTACATGAAGGGTGAGGCCGACATGATGGGCTTATACAACGGCAAGTATCAAGAAGCTCTTGCATTGGCAAAACGTTTGGGCGATGGTATGGAGCGTCAAGACGCTTATCGTTCTGGTCAGTTCCGTCAGAAAGTAACGTGATATGGCGATTGTCCAAACCCAAACCACAAGTTTTAAAGCGCAGTTGTATCAAGGTATTCATGACCTGACGACTGACGTTATTAAAATTGCTTTGTACACTGCCAATGCAAACCTAAATGAAGATACAACTGCGTATTCAGTTGATCTAGTTGGGCAAGTTGTTGCTACAGGCTACACAGCAGGTGGTTCTATTTTGACGCCTATCACAGTCAGTACATCTGGCTACACAGCTTATGTAAGCTTTCCTAACGTTGCTTGGACAGCGGCGCTTACAGCACGATGCGCTTTAATTTACAACTCTAGCAAGAGTAACAAGTCTGTTGCCGTTCTTGATTTTGGTTCTGACAAAACTTCTACAACTACGTTCACAATCGCAATGCCGACCAACGGCCCCACCACTTCGTTAATTCGTTCTTCTAACTAAGGAGTCACCATGACTATCGACAAAATGACTGCCACCGACATGGTGCAAGCGTCCACTAAATACAACACCATGCCTGAAGACACAATGTCTATTCAAGGTCACTACACCGCTGTTTGCTATAGCGTAGACGGTTTTGTTAAATGGTCTGATGACATTGAAAATTTGGTTACTACTGTGGGCAAAAACTTTACGCTGGACACCACGCTGGGTAACGTAGCTGGCGGCGCAGTTGTGATGGGTCTAAAGGGTACGGGTACTGCCGTAGTAGCTGATACGCAAGCCTCTCACGCAACATGGTTAGAGGTTGGCCTAGCCAATGCCCCAACTTATTCAGGTAACCGTCCCACGCCTTCATTTAGTGCTGCTTCTTCTGGTAGCAAAACAACATCTTCTGCGGTGTCGTTTTCTATTACCGGCACAGGCACTGTTGCAGGTTGTTTCATCAACATTGGTGGTAGCGCAACTAAAGACTCAACGACTGGCACATTGTTCTCCGCTGGGGACTTTTCTAGTTCCAAGTCTGTTGTGTCTGGTGACACCATTGCTGTTACTTACACTGCTACATTGACCTAAAAATGGCCGCTGGATGGGGCGATAATGCTTGGGGCGACTTAGGTTGGGGCGGAGTTACCGCCTACGATGTAAGCATTACCGAGTATGTAACTCCAGCTACGGCTTGGGGGGCTGACACTTGGGGAGCTAATCCTTGGGGTGGCGCAGTCCCCATGTTTGAGACTCAAGAGGCCACAGTAGCATTTGGGGCTTCAGTTACTGAGACAGCGGCTATTACGGATGCCCAGTCAGCTATTACAGCATTTACTGGGGCGGTAACTGAAACAGCGGCTATTGCAGATGCCAATACAGCTACAACGTCGTACGGAACGTCAGTAACGGAAACGGCAGCTACATCAACTACAGAGTCAGCCGGAGCCACGTTCCCAGTATCAATTACGGAAACAACTCCTTTAACAGAAGCCCAATCAGTAGCGGCAACATTTGCCAAGTCTATTACTGAGACTGCGGCGACTTCTACAACAGAATCTGTAGCGGCTACGTTTGCCAAGGACATTACGGAAACTGCGGCGCTAACGGACTCGAACACAGCAACTACGGCTTATACAGCCAGTGTTTCTGACTCTATACCTACAAGTACAGCGGAATCTGCGGCGGTTACTTATACTGCTTCAGTCACGGAAACCAACCCAATTGTTTCAGTTGAAGAGGCTGTAGCCATATTCTTAGGTAGTGTTACCGAGTCAATGGCTATTTCAGAACAGCAGTTATTTAGCTGGCTGGCCGACATTATTGAGACAATGGCTACGTCTGACGCTACAACGGTTGGCACGTATTACCAAGAATTTATTACGGAACTTGCGGCAATCACGGAAACAAATGGTGGGGGCGCAAACTATCGGTTAAGCCGATCTGAGACAATGGCTATAACAGAAACTAATGGTGGACGATACTTGTGGGAAATTATTGATGACACGCAAGGCGTTACATGGCAGAATATCAGCAATCCACAAACACCGGGCTGGGCTGATGTGAGTAATACCGAAACGCCCGGTTGGACACAAATTTCTACACAGTAGGAGCAATAAATGGCAAATACCTCGCTAATTGGCTTGACGTTACCGACCACAGGTACTTTATCTGGTACTTGGGGCGATACGGTTAATAACGCCATTTCTGAAATTGTTGACGTAGCAGTGGCTGGTACTCAGACTATCACGACTGATGCAGACATTAACTTAGCTGTTACTACGGGTACTAATTCAAGCACCGGACTGACATCTAATAGCTCACAGTATGCAGTTCTTCTGTGTACAGGCGCACGCACAGCCCTGCGGTATATCAACACTCCCAAGCAAAGTAAGACCTACGTTGTTATTAACGACACGACAGGTGGCTATGCGGTTACGGTACGTGGTGGCCCCACATCTCCTACAACGGGCGTATCTGTAGCGGCGGGTACGCGGGCGATCATTGCTTGGAATGGCTCTGACTTTGTTAATGTGGGCGGTGGCTCTGCGGCTGGCTCTAATACGCAGGTTCAGTTCAATAGTTCTGGTGCATTTGGTGCTTCTTCAGCCCTGACATGGGACGGCACATCGCTGTCAGCTACCAAGTTTGCAGGGGCTTTAAACGGCACTGTGGGGTCAACAACTCCTGCGGCTGGTGCGTTTACAACCTTATCGGCTACAACTGCACTTCCTAACACATCAGGCGGTACAGGACAAAACAGTGCGTTTACACAATATGGTGTAACTTATGCCTCTACTACAACTGCACTAGCTACAACAGCGGCAGGTACGGCAGGGTATGTATTAACCGCCAACTCTGGAGCGGCCCCCACTTTCCAAGCAATTCCAGCGGCTGGCGTATCACAAGCCAAAGCCACCATGATTTCATTTATTTTCGGATACTAAGGAGCTATAAATGGCAAACCCCAACCTTTTAGCCGCGACCACAGCCGCTGGCACAACTACATACTACACACCCGGCGGTACAACTGCGCTTGTTTTAGTAAGAAACGCCGCATCTAGCGGCACGGTACTAAAGATTAACCAAATCGTTGCGGCCAATGTTAATGGTTCTGCGGCTGTAAACGCCACAGTGTCTATTTACACTAATGGTGGACAACTTCAAGGGGTTGCCCCAAGCGGCGGTACGGCTTACCCAATTGTGTCTACAGTTTCTGTACCAGCCAGTGCTTCATTGATTGTGGTGGATAAATCTACCCCAATTTATTTGATGGAAGATAGTAGTATCTCCATCACTTCAGGTACAGCCAGCGGTATCACATACTCAGTAAGCTACGAAGTAATTTCCTGATCGGGGTAGAAGATGTCCCAACGCTATCAAGGCGGGTTCATTACCGCTTCCTATAATGGGTTGAAAGTACCTGATGCGCCTACCATTGGTACGGCTACTGCGGGAAACTTGTCTGCGTCTGTGACATTTACAGCACCCACTAATGTAGGTGGTGGGGCGATCACGGGTTATACGGTTATTTCTTCCCCCGGTGGCATTATAGGTACAGGGACATCTTCTCCAATCACAGTTAGTGGTTTGACCGCTGGAACCGCTTACACATTTACTGTAGTAGCAACAAATGCCTATGGTACTGGCCCAGCTAGTGCGGCTTCAAATAGTGCAACTCCATTTGCTATAGTTTCATCGGTTGAGTATCTTGTAATTGCTGGAGGCGGCGCGGGTGTAGTTAATGGCGGTGGCGGTGGCGCAGGCGGCTACAGAAGTTCAATTGTTGGAGAATCTTCTGGCGGCGGCGCATCTGCTGAATCTGCCGCATCTGTATCTGCTGGGATAACTTACACAGTTACTGTGGGTTCTGGTGGTGCGGGACAAACATATAGCAATCGCAACAGCAGTACAGTAGGTGGAAATTCTTCTATATCTGGAAGTGGGCTAACCACAATTACATCTACTGGTGGCGGTCTTGGTGGCGGTGATGGTGTTAATTGGGGTAGCGGCACAAACAATGGTGGCACAGGTGGTTCAGGTGGCGGAGCTAGTTATACAGACCCATCTAATGGAGGCTCTGGTACAGCTAATCAAGGCTATGCTGGTGGCAATACTGTTAACACTGGCAGGTGCGGTGGCGGAGGCGGCGCAGGGGCTGTTGGCGTGGCTGGAACAACCACTGTTGCAGGAAATGGTGGTACTGGAGTAAGTTCATCAGTTACAGGCTCTGCCGTAACCCGTGGTGGTGGAGGTGGCGGTAATAATTACTTTGCTGGTACTGCTGGAACAGGCGGTGCTGGTGGTGGTGGAAATGGTACATCTGGTCAAAATACCGTTGCTGGGTCTGGCACAGCAAATACGGGTGGTGGCGGCGGCGGATCTGGTGGTGGCTCTGGAACAGGCGGAAGTGGTGGTTCAGGTGTTGTATTCATTCGCTATGCAGATACTTTTGCGGCGGCTACATCCACTACAGGCTCACCAACAGTCACCGTAACAGGCGGCTATCGCATTTATCAATGGACTTCTTCCGGTTCAATAACATTCTAAGAGTAAGCAATGCCTAATTATTCAGGATCATGGACATTAAGACAGCAGATGCAAGCTATTGCGGCTGGGACTTGGCAAAGTCCTCCTGTGCTTGTAAGTTATTTAGTGGTTGCTGGTGGCGGTGGCGGTGGATTTAAATCTAGCGAAACTAGCGGCGCTGGTGGTGGAGGTGCTGGTGGTTATTTATCTGGGTCTTCTTTATCTCTTACTTCAGCGACCACATATACAGTAACGGTGGGTGGTGGTGGGCCTGCTAGTTCGCCGGGCACAAATGGAAACACATCTTCGTTTGGTAGCTTAGTTTCATCTGTTGGTGGTGGTGGTGGTGGCACTAGGTTTACGGCAATAGGTCAAAATGGCGGCTCTGGCGGTGGTGGCGCGGCTAGTCCAACTAACGGAGGTGGTACTGGCACATCTGGTCAAGGAAACAATGGTGGTACTACTGGTTCTGGAATAGGACGTGGTTCTGGTGGAGGCGGCGCTGGCGCGGCTGGTGATCCCGCTACTGGTACTGGAGGTGATGGCGGTGTTGGTCTTGCATCTAGTATTACAGGTTCTTCTGTTTATCGTGCTGGTGGTGGTGGGGGCGGAGCAAATAACGGCGCACAACCAGCGGGGGGTAATGGCGGAGGTGGAGCTGGTGCTGACCTTACACTAGGTGTTGACGCTGTGGCGGGGACTGCCAATACAGGTGGTGGTGGAGGTGGCGGATTCTGGTTTCAGACTGGTGGTACAGGCGGTTCAGGAGTGGTTATTATTTCCTCACCATCAGCGGCGGCTTCTACTACGGGTTCACCTACAGTCACAACCAGCGGTGGCAATACCATCTACCAATTCAACTCTTCGGGTTCAATCACATTCTGAGGCACAACATGAGTCATTTTGCAAAAGTAGAAAACGGCATCGTCACACAAGTTATTGTGGCGGAACAAGACGTTATTGATTCTGGTATGTTTGGTACAGGCTGGGTTCAGACTTCGTATAACACACATGGCGGTCAGCATCCTGAAGGTCGTCCAATGCGTAAGAACTACGCAGGGATTGGTTACACATACGACTCAGGCCGTGATGCTTTTATCCCACCCAAACCATATCCATCATGGGGTTTAAACGAGACAACTTGCTTGTGGGATGCTCCTACGCCTATGCCAACGGATGAGAAGATTTACACATGGGACGAAGCAACAACTTCATGGGTTGAGGTGACTAATGTCTAAACAGTATCCCGGCGGGCTAATTACTAAGACTCCAGTTGTACCTAGTGGCGCATACGAAACAAGTACGGCTTCGGGTATCTGGACGCTCGACCAACAGGCCGCTTATGCCAAATTAGGTCAATGGCCCACCGCCGGAAACATACAGCCTGATGCTCAATTTAACTACGTCACTATGCTCTTGCATGGTGATGGGACTAATGGCGCACAAAACAATACATTCTTAGATACAAGCGGCAATAGCTACAGCATTACCCGCAACGGCAATACAACCCAAGGTTCTTTCTCGCCTTATGGGTCTAATTGGAGTAATTACTTTGCTGGAAGTGCTAATTATTTAAGCCTTGCTTCTAATGCGGCATTTGGGTTTGGTACTGGCGACTTCACAATGGAAGCATGGATTTATTGCACCACATCTGGGTCAATAGATGTTATTAGTACTTCGGGAAGTTCTGTTTTTTATGTTGACACAGGACAACTTGCTTTTTATGGTGGTGGTGGATATGGAAGCGGTACAAATATAACCTACAACGCATGGAATCATGTGGCTGTTGTGCGCTCAAGTAGCACATTAAAGTTTTACATCAATGGAGTACAAACTGCAAATTCTTTTACTGTTTCTAATAATTTAGGTGGAGGAGTTTGTGCTGTAGGGTCTGATCTTGGTAGTTATTACTTTAATGGATATATTTCTAATTTAAGGATTGTCAAGGGTACGGCAGTTTACACAAGCAACTTTACGCCAAGCACTACACCACTTACGGCAATATCAGGCACAAGCCTTTTAACTTGCCAAAGCAATCGATTTATTGACAATTCAAGTAACACATTTGCAATAACACCAACAGGCACACCAAGCGTTCAACGCTTCAACCCATTTGGTACTTCAACTGCCTACTCCACAAGCGTGATTGGTGGGTCAGGGTACTTTGATGGTACGGGAGATACATTGAGTTTGCCGGGTGGCACATTTACTGTTACCACGGGCGATTACACAGTTGAGTGCTGGGCATACGCCAATTCACTAGCTACTACTTTTTACGATAAACGCATCTGGTGCGTTGGAGATTCTTTAGGTAATGACT
>Ga0209296_1002613_pt1 | contig 12785 bp, 18 predicted proteins | sample S_130206_EF_Meta_FD_187319 | JGI IMG/M metagenome (GOLD analysis project Ga0209296, IMG submission 187319) | Freshwater microbial communities from Lake Simoncouche, Canada to study carbon cycling - S_130206_EF_MetaG (SPAdes) (version 2) | ecosystem: Environmental > Aquatic > Freshwater > Lake ...
TGATTTGTCTAAATCATTAGAGGCATAGTTCGAAATCACAACTCCAAGTCCACAAATTAAAGCTTCTTTAATTACTAATGGAGTCCCATTTTCCCCATCAGACAATAATAGCATATTTCCATAATGAGTTACTGTTTCAAGTTTTGTTTGATGATCCCATTCTCCCAAATAATTTTTATTAATATCAAAGGGTGTACCATCCACATACTTACCAACATAATCAATATTGTCAATAGTTTGATAGAAAGATTGTCTTTTTCTTTTTTCAATTTTACCTAGATACAAAGTTCTATCTGATTTGGTAGGATGATTTGTATAAGAATAGTCTCTGTGTTGTGCTCCATTTTTACAAATTAAAAGTTTATTTTCATCAGCACCATCATTTAAGAAAGCATTATAGTCCTTTTCTGAAATACAAAAATTATAATAACTATTGCGATTAATCAACCAATCATAAATTTTATCGTACCCATCATACCTATGTTTTTCAGATTGATCAATATAAGGATAATGGGAACTTATCGCAAGTTTTGCTTTAGGGCATACCGAATGAATGGAATCCATTAGAGAATAAAAAACATCATAATGAACATGTATAAAATCAAAATTATCTGATTGCAACTCTTCAATAATTTGATTTGGATCCGGAGTGTTAATAATACATCCTTCATGCCCAAGTTCTCCAAGTTCTGTGGCGTAATCCCAAATAAGAGATTCCACAGCACCCCACCCCTTAGGAGGAATTTCAATAATTCCTGGACCAATCAATGCTATTTTCATTTTGATAATTCCTGAATAAATTCATATGTTTTGTGCTTATCAGCATAATTTTCAAATGCAATAAACATGTCTGGATTATTTTTATAAACATATGCCATTGCATTTTGTTCATTGTTTATAACACCATTTACAATCATTTTATTTCTCAAAACATCATCGATTACTTCACAAAACTTTGTAAGAACTTTTGCACCTCCTCCCCAAAGACCAGCCATTATCCAAGTTCTAGCATCCCAAAAATACTCTTCTGTACAGACTTCATTATGAACCAAATCACTGTAATAAGACATTGATGTCTGTACAATAACTTTATCTTTACAGTCCAGTAAACTTTCAAGAGCATTTTCAGAAGGATATACAAAATCTATCCCATCGAAAAATCTGGATAATCCAGCATCCATCCACATAAAATATTCACTATTAAATGGATTTTCTCCTATAACTTTTTTTACCCATTCAAATTTTGAATAAATGATCGAGTTATAAAGAGCAAGGTTACATTCTATTCGTTCAGGAGATCCAATTTTAGATCTGAAATCTTCTGATTGTAATATTTTATCAATATCCTGCTTAAGGGAATAATATGGAGTTTCTCCCAAAGACTGAATAATAATTTTTGTTGAAAGTTCACCTCTATGCTCCTCAACAAAAGAAACTAAAGATTCATCAACAAAGACTACCATTGGTCTTTGAATTTTTAGAGTATCCTTAAACCAAGATAGATATTGTTCAAATTTTCTACCATCTCCCATATTTTCTCTATCAATATCATAGAGAGCAGTAACAATAGTAATTGGATTAGACATGATATTTTGAGTTATCCTTGTTTAAGTGTACCACCTTTGGATCAAAATTGCAATATGAAGAAAACATTTCTGGATAAGCAAACTGAGGACCAAGAATATTCACATCATTTTTATTTTCAATAAAAAATTTATTAAGATGACTTTCATCATGCCATTCGGCAATAATATCATTTTTTAAATCAATATTAATTCTATTATCTAATTCTTCAATTAAAGTAATTATATTTGGAACCTTTCCACCCCACAAACATCCTTGAAAATAAACGGATAGATCATCATCCCTATTAACAGATGCTGTAGAGTTTTTATTTGTTTCAAAAGCTCCAAATGGTTGATCATGAGGAGGCATTTTTAAGAAATGACATGGATGATGAACACCAAAATATGATTTTGTATTATCAAAAAATTCATCTTCACTGATATTGTCAACCACTAAAGCATCAGCGTCTATGAAAACAAACCAATCATTTTGTTCAATTTCTTTTTGTGCTCTTTTTATAATTTCAAATCTTTTCAAAGTGATATAAGGCCATTCAAGATGTTCGTGTGGGTAAGCAATTACATCATCTGGAAAATCACCTTCACCATCCGTAAAGACGAGAAATGTTTTTTTACAATTTGGAAGAAAATACTTAGAAATATTTTCATAGTATTGTGGAAGAAAGTTCAAATACTTCCCAGTACCAATAAAACAAATTATTACTTTCATAGTTTTAAAAATTGATAGTCTGCATATTGTTCACCAATATCAGAGAAACTAGGTTTTTGCCAAGCTAAATGTGGTCTAATAACAAAACATTTAAATTTTTTTTGTATCTCAGTATGATGATCATCTAATGGTTTTGTTTTTTTGGATATTTCTTCAATCAACGTATCATAAACTCTAGAGTTTACAGCATAACAATGAGCAGCGACTGAATGAATTGTTTTATAAAAATGATCTGTAATTTGAAGAAGAGGATATGGATTATATGGGTTGTTTATGGAATGATAAGCTCCAAAATAAATTATATCCCAATCATCAAGTTCTTTAATGTATGTAAAAAATTTTCTAGTCATATTCTCAGAAAATTCAACATCATCTTCTAAAACTAAAATTTGAGAAAAATTATTTTCTTTAGCATCTTTAATAACATTTAAGTGAGATAATAAGCACCCATGCTCGCCTCTGCTCAATCTACCTAAGGAACCTACCTCTTTCCCATTAATTGCATCATAACGATCTGCAGTTAAATTATGTTTTTTAAATTCAATTAAAGATTCTTCCCACCTATCTTTTCTACTCTCCAAATTTATACAATAAATTTTTTCAAAATAAGAATTTAATGTTAGATCTTCCATAATTTAAATGTCTCCTTGTATGAGTCTGTAACTATCTTCATCAAAATGTTGCGTTGAAAATTCAAAAAGTTCTGTATCTTCTAAAGCATACATTCTATGCCTAAGACCTACAGGAACATGAAAAGTATCTCCTCTCCTCAAAACTTTTTTTTCAGCATTTTCAATATCATCACCTTCACTATAGTATAATATAATTTTTCCAGATTGAATATAAAAAGTTTCATCTTTTAGTTTGTGATAGTGCCAAGAGCACTTCCTACCTTTAGCAAAATACAGCAGTTTACCGCAGTAATCTTTCGTATTCACTATCCACTTTTCAAATCCCCATCCCTTAGAAACAAATTTAATTTGAGAAGAAGTCATTAGCATTAATTCCTTTATCGTCAATATAATAATCACCAGATGGTTTACCCAAATGGAGTTGATGAAATTTACATCCCCAAGATTTAAGTTGATTATAAGTCAAATTATAAAATTCTCGATGTGATAGTATTCTAGAGTTTTTAAATCTTCCCATACCTCTAGCGGTAAGATAGATAATCTGGTTTCCTTCATCATACAATTTATTTATTTTAACAATTCGATCCAGTTTTGGGATACTTGTATCATAATCACAATCTTCTCTACACTCAGGTTTATCGCAGATAGTTCCGTCAATATCAATCACATATTTCATTTTAAAACCTCATTAATATCATCTTCGGTCAAAATATAAACTCCCATGTGTTGAACAGATTTTGATGCCAGATAAACTGACCGCACAATAGATAGCGATATATCATTAAATGCCAAATAAAAATAACACAATGAAGATAAGAATACATCTCCTGCACCAGTTACATCAAAAACATCCACTTTAGGAGCTGGAAAAATTTTATCTTTCCACTTAGCTCCCATTTTACCCATCGTAACAATCAAATCACTATTTTCCGGAATACACTCCATTTTCTTTTCTTCATCATTATTAATTTTAATAATTGAATTTTTAAAGTGCCTAAGTCTGGGATTTTTGCTGTCAACAAAAATTGGTCCTCCAAAATTTTCACAAACTTCTTGTATTTGCAAATCATTTAAAAGACCTTTATTATAATCCGAAATTACAATGGCATCATATTTTTTACAATCAGGTATTTTGATTTCATCTACCTGACATCCAACATCTTCACGCAAGAGTAATTGGTTCGATTTGGTATCAATAAATCTACGTTTGATCAATTCATTCGAAGAATTTGTAATAAAATCTACGTCTATTCCAAAAGATAAAAGATTTTCTTTTACATTAGCGGCCATTCCTGGACGTATTTCTTGCGACATATAATCGAAAACAGGAACTGGAGCTTCTGCACACAATCTATTGCAAACTCCATAATGATATATATCCTGACAAGATTCACCGATAAGAAGAACCTTGAAGGATTTTTGTAGTTGAGTAATCTCCGATTCTTTCAAAGTACTTAACTTGCTTTGCATATTCTGATCCAACAATTTTCTTACCATTCCAATCTGATCCTACCACCATTATATCTGGTTTATAGGTATATGTCAAATTTTCAAGTTCTTCTCCATTGTTAAAAATTACAACTTCATCAATATAACGAATTGATTCTAAAAAAAATTTTCTATCTTCTTGATGATTGAAAGGTCGTTCTTTTCCCTTCATTTGATTAACTCTTTGATCACTGTCTATTGCAACCATAAGTTTAGTTCCCAAAGATTTGGCATATTTAAATAATTCAATATGCCCCCTATGAAGAACATCAAAACATCCATTTACAAAAATTAGTTTCACTTTTCTCCCATTGCCATAAAAGAATTATTTAAGTCTATACCAGATACAAAGATATTTTTATATCCATTATCAGTCATGTAATCATGAATAATTTGTGGCGTAAAGGAATGCCTATGTTTACGATTATGCCAAGGTCGCCAATATTTCTGACTGTGATCAGGAAGATATAAAAATAATACACCTCCATTTATAAGGCGTTCATGCCAATAATTCATAGTATGAACCCAATCATCAACATGTTCTAAGCAATGACTTGAAAAAATATAATCAGGATCTTTTTCTGGTAAATTATTAGCATCCCAAGGATCTTCAAATGATAAATCAATTGGGACAGATCCCGGAAAAGACCATTCCAATTTCATACACCCAATATCATATCCAAATCCTTGGCAGACTTTTTGAGCATAAGGAATTGCAAATTGAGATGCATTTCCCTCAGTTTGAAAAAATGGATAGATCCCATTTTTATATTCAACAACTTTAATCATAAGAACCTAATAGTAGATTTAATTTCTTCTTCAGAATATAAAATTGGATATGCAAGTAAATAACCTTCATCTCCATGATGTTCAATAATTACGTGAGTATCTCCTAGGATTTCCTCAACAAAATCATAACCTTCATATCCAGCAATATTTCTCATATCCCAATTTCCTGCAGTATATGGTCTATCCACATAAATCCTGAGGTCATCCATTATGAAAATATCTTTAGATACATCTCTATTTTCTTTGATAATTCTCAATTCAATTTCTAAAGGTATCCTTTTTGTTACGTCTGGTTCAGAATCATATGGGTTATTAAATTGATATTCTGAAAAGGGAAAATGAGCATCTAACCAATAAAGTGTTGGGTTAGGATTAAGGTCATTCAATAGATTTGGCAATTCGTCTTTAGAATATCCATTATAAAAATGAATACCATTAAAATTATTTTTTAGGTCTTCGTATAAAGGAATAGCCAATTCAATGCCATATAATTTTTCAACTAAATTTAATTGAAATACGTCATTCATACTTGTGCCATTGCCACTACCAGTCTCAACAAAATTTTTAATATCAAAATTTTGAATAAGTTCTTGTAATTTTACAGGGTTTCTAACTCTTCCCATTTTTATTTCTCCAAATTTAGTTTATATGAGATTAATTCCATGGAACATAGTTCCATGGCAATTTATGAAGATATTCCACATCTTTCCAAAGATTTTCATGTCCAAATTTTCCAGTACAACGATGATGTAGTGTTAATTTTTTTGTCTTTATTGTATCAAAGAGTACTGAACTTTCTAAAAGATAATTTAAAGAAGTTTCAATCATGTTAATTTCTCTACAGTTTTCCAAAACTTTACACCAATCAAATAGAGAATATCCAGGAACTAGATTCATATCAATAACTTTACATCCATAATAATTTTCATCAACTGAAATATTAGTATAGACTTCCGGATTAGGAACAGTGCAAAAATTTTTGTTTACAAAAACATATTCATCACCATCTCTCAATCCCAAAACATCATAATATAAAGAATTTTCCTTTTCTTTATTTCTAGAAAACTTGATGTAATCCCTCCAATCTCCCCAATCAAGTCCAATACTATCATACTTACCACTCATGATTGGATCATAAGATCTAAATCCCTGAAAGAAAAATAAATCTTCAGAGATTATTGTTTCAGTATTAATCGAATAAAATTCTTTCCCAGGAAAAATAGTGCTATCGGGCATAATCAATCCCGGATATGGAATATATTTTCCTTGAGGATCAGATACAAAAGTAAAATCTTTTATATAATCATTTAACCAATTAAACTGAGGTAAAACTGGCCAATAGACTTCGTATCCTAAACTTTTAATATGATGTGCAATTTTTTGTGAAAAAAGAATATCACCTAATCCACAAGGTACATAAATTAATCCAACTTTCATAATATTCAAATAACAATCCAATCTTCTAAGTATATATCAGAAGTATCAAGATGCGAATTATTTGGACCAAACCAAACAGATGGTGCAATAACTTTCTTTGCATCTGAAAGATATGCACCCCACCAACTGAAAGTACTACAGGCAAGAATGTTATATTGACACATAGTCATTAAACACATATCAATATATGGATCATTAGTTTCAGAAACTAAAAATCTTTCGGAAGAAAATATTTCTTGAGATTTGCACCATTGAGGATCATCCGAAAAAATTAAAACTTCACAATTGTCAGGTATTAATTCTAAAGACTTTTGATAAAATGATGTATCTGGACAGGAATGAGAAGGATTGTTTACATAATCAGTTCTTCTAATATGAATACAAGCAATTTCTTTCCCAAAATCTTCTCTTATTTTTGAAGATTCATCAAAGTATTCTGGAATAAACTTAAAATCATTACGAATTTGATTCTCAATATGTTTAAAATATTTTTCTGTCTGAAAAAAACCAAGTAAATTTACATCATGTTTTGGAAAATTATTAAAGAAATCTTCATCAAAAGAAAATTGTCTTTCCTCTATTGTGGGAAAATCCGTCATTCCTCTTTCACAGTCAATTTTAAAGCATCGATCAATATTGCTTCTCAATTTTGTATAATAAAAAGTTCCAAATGCTTCCTTTGGAGGAATTACAAATAATCGATTATATTTTACAGATAAACTTTTGAGCATTGCATATTGAAACATTTGATTTCCAATATGTCCATGATTACCCAGATAATTAAATGATATCATAATTAGTAAAAATAAAATCTTCTAATACTTCAAATTTTTTAACTCTTTCTAAGTTATCTTTTATTGCATCCATTTTATTATAATACAAATCTTCCGATATGTAAAATTCTTCTTTTAATTGTATTATTCCATCAGTATTGAAATAATCACCTATATCTGGTGTCCCCAAATAAATTGGAATAGTTCCAGTAGCAAAACAATCTAGTATTTTTTCAGTAAAGAAAGTTTTATAAACTGCATTTTCAATAGAAACCGAAAACATATAATCGCATAGACCTTGTTCCTTTTCTTCTATTTCGTTAAATCCTCTCCCGTAAACATCCACCTGATCTTTTAACATTTCAAACCATTCAAGTCTATTTCTATGTCCAGGAAGAGAAGACTTATTAGATGTAATAAAAGATATCATTTTAGATTTAGGATATATTTTGGCATCTTTAATCCAGTATCCTCCAGTAGGACACCATTTGAATCTGCTATCTAAATCCAAGAGTTCTTTATCATTAGTAAAAATATATCTAAAAATTTGAAAATACTCTTGATAATTAAGTTTTACCTTTTCAATAGTGTTTGTTATTACTGGTGTAGACTCCAATAACCAACCATATTTAATGCCCTGCACATTGTCATATAAGGCAGTATCAATAGAATTATCAATATAAAAATTAATTCCTATAGATTGATCAAAAACCCACTCAATGTTTTTAGAAATTTTTCCATGAACAGAATATCCTTTATTACCATGAGTTAGATGTGTAAAGGTGTTTCCTATTAAATTAATTTTAGTTTTAAACATTACAATTTTCCAAAACAGATTTAAGAAGATTTAATTCTTTATCTCCAACAAACTGATTGTTACCAAGATAAATCCCATTGTCATGTATATAATCTACATTCAAATTATCTTTTTGAGTGGTAATTTCATATTCAGATAAGAATGGTTGTCTAAGTAGATTTCCACTAATAATTGGTCTGTGTTCGATACCAACTTCATCAAAGATTCTCCTCATTTTATCTGCCAGTTCTTTAGTCTTACAGATTAAAGGGAAACAGAAATTACTACAAGTTTGTGGAACTAATGGCACATAAAAGTTAGATGTATGTGTAGAAATTAATTCAACAAATTTTTTATAATTTTCATTACGTTTTTGAATGTACTTATCTAATCTTTTGAGTTGGGACAATCCAAGGACGGCACAGATTTCATGATTTCTAAAATTATACCCATCAGTTAAGAATAAAAACTGCTTAGAAACTTCTGGATGTTTTTTTGCATAATAATCATATCTATCAGATTCTCTTGCAAGTCCATGACTTCTCTTAATTCTCATTAAATCATACAACTCATAGTTGTTTGTAGAGATCATTCCACCCTCGATAGTGGTCATATGATGTCCAAAATAAAAACTAAAGGTTGCACCTAAACTATCAGATCCTCTTTTAGATCTATTTGGAGATTTACATCCATGAGATTCACAAATGTCATCCAAAATAATTGCATCTGGAAAAAGTTCTTTGCACTTTTCATTATTAGCAGAGTAACCGATTAGATGTGTAATAAAGACACATTTAATATCTGGATGAGTTTTTGAAATATACTCTAAATCTTGTTCACAGAAACTAAAATTATCAAGATTAATATCACAAAAAATTGGAGTCAATCCAAGTTGAATCACTGGACCAATATTTGTAACCCATGTACAGGCAGGAACTAAAACTTTATCCCCATCTTTAAGATTATAAAGATCTTTTACTGCAGAAAGCAACAAATAATTTGCGGTGCTTCCGGATGATACGAACAGAGAATATTTCGATCCTAACCAATTACTCCATTCTTTTTCAAATTCCCTAACTTTTTTACCATTAGTAAATCTATCAGATGTTAAAACAAATTTAGCAAGTTTTAATCTATCACTCAAGGTGATATTATTCATCATTAAAGGCCATTTCATGGATTTTTCTCCAAATAATTTAAAACACTTTTAATACCATCATTTAAATTTGTTTTTGATTGCCAACCCAAAGAATTTAGTTTAGATACATCAAGAACTTTTTTCATCATACCATTCGGTTTGGTAGTATCCCAGATAAGATTGCCATTATATCCAACTATTTCTTTAATTGTTTCTGCAATCTTTTTAATTGTGTAATCCACACCCGTTCCAATATTAATAACATCTTGCTCATTATAATTATTCATTAAGAAAATTGAAGCAGATGCTAGATCATCAACGTGTATAAACTCTCTTTCCGGAGATCCATCACCAAAGCAAATGACCTCAGATTGTCCCTCTTTATGTGCCTTCCAAATTTTATAAATCAAGCTAGACATTACATGACCTTTTAATGGATCAAATTTGTCTTCAGGTCCATAAACATTACATGGATTTACAGAAATAAAATTACATCTATATTGCTTTCTATATGCTTCACAAAGTTTAATTCCAGCAATTTTAGCAATGGAATAAGATTCATTTGTTGGTTCAAGAGGTCCGGTAAGAAGATATTCTTCTTTTATAGGTTGCAATGATTCCTTTGGAAATATGCAAGATGAAGCAAAAAACATAAGTTTCTTGACTTCATACTTATAAGCAGTAGAGATAATATTATTTTGAATGTTTAGATTATCGAGTAAGTAATCAACTGGATAGTTAATATTATCAAAAATTCCTCCACATCGTGCGGCAGCAAGAAAAACATAATCTGGTTTGTTAAGGTTAAAAAACTTCTCTACATCATACTGACTTCTCAAATCAAAATGAGATCTTGGGGAAGAAAGGATATTATTATATCCATTCTCTTTTAACTTTCTAACTATTGCAGATCCTACAAGTCCAGTATTACCCGCAACATATACTCTATTTTCACTGTCCATAAATGCACATATCCTCAACTAATTGTTTAAAAGAGATTTTGGGTTCCCAACCCAGTTTCTCCTTTGCCTTAGAGGCATCACCTAACAAAGTCTCTACTTCAGCAGGTCTAAAATATTTAGGATTGACTTGGATGACTGTTTTTTTGGTAAGTTTATCAATACCAACTTCATCCAATCCTTCACCTTCCCAAGCAATCTGCATACCAAAATAAGATGAAGCCTCCTCAACAAAATCTTTAACTGAGTATTGTTCTCCAGTTGCAATCACAAAGTCTTCTGGTTCATCTTGTTGAAGCATTAACCACATTGCTTCTACAAAATCTTTAGCATGTCCCCAATCACGTCTGGCATTGAGATTGCCAAGATACAAACAATCCTGAAGTCCAACAGAAATTCTAGAAAGTGCCCGAGTAATCTTACGGGTTACAAAAGTTTCACCACGACGAGGGGATTCGTGATTGAAAAGAATACCAGTGCAAGCATACATCCCATATGCCTCACGATAATTCTTTGTAATCCAATATCCATAAAGCTTCGCTACACCATAAGGAGAACGGGGATAGAAAGGTGTAGTCTCTTTCTGTGGAGTTTCCTGAACTAATCCGTAGAGTTCGCTTGTAGATGCCTGATAGATCCGTACACAGTCTTCCATGCCCAGGAGACGTACTGCCTCAAGAATCCGAAGAGTTCCCACGGCATCGACATCAGCAGTGTATTCAGGCACCTCAAAGGATACCTTCACATGGCTCTGAGCACCAAGGTTATAAATTTCATCTGGTTGAACTTTTTGAATAACTGCTACTATATTAGTCGAGTCTGTTAAGTCTCCATAATGCAATTTAATATTTTCAAATATATGATCAATACGATCAGTATTGATGGAAGAACTACGGCGAATAATACCATGGACTTCATATCCTTTTTCTAGGAGTAGTTCGGCAAGATAAGATCCATCCTGTCCCGTAATACCAGTAATTAAAGCAATTTTCATATAATAAAGTATCTCATACCATTATAGCAAAAAAGGAGAGTTTATGCAACTCTCCTCTAGGTCTTTTCAGGCTCGCCACCAATTCTTTAACTGGAAATTGGAAACCAGGCGGGAGAGATCCCCATCCGCACCAGCAAGAACTTTTATTGTCCCTTATCTTGCGGGGACTTAAAAGGGTCATAATTGACTCCACCAGTACTTTTAAAGTCTCTCCGTGACTTCGAGGGGGGTCCCGACCAGTGCGCTTTTTAAGTCATCCCGAGACTAATATTATAATCCCAAGGATTAACTAAAACGGAACATCTATTTCCTTCAAATTTTTCAACATAATGATAAGATCCTGGAGGAAAAATAACCATCATATTTTCATATGGAGTTATTATTTGATGTTCAATATGAAGTTTTCCACCAATTAAATTATTCACTATTGGGTAATAAACAATTGAGCAAATAGGAAATTTATATTCTTTTGCAAGTTCATAATGAATTTCGTCTTTATCATAATGCCAACTACAAGGTCGTCTATTATTTTGAGTCCAAAACTCATATCCAATACAAGAAGAAAGATTATAGTATTTGGAACACTCATTCAAAAGATCATTGCAAATAATTGAATATTCATGTTCCTGATTTAAATCATACCAACATTCATCTTTATTTGAATTATTTAATTTTTTGATACTCTCTTGAAAATTGAATAATTTATTTTTTGAAAAAGTATTCTCAATAATAATTACTTTATTTTCATTCATTTTCCTTAACATAGCAAGGTACTCTATCAGGATCTAGCCATTTCGCATATTCAATATCTTCCATTGCAGTAGTACACTGTAAACCATTATCAAACAAATAAATGTCATTCCAATGTTTAGTGTAGTAGTTCTGTTTCTGTAGACGATAATCGGGCATACCGTTGATTTCGATAATACCTTTCTCAACGAAACGATAACCTTCTCGTTCAAGAATAATTTTAGGTGTCATACAACCTCAGAAGTTTCAAGATCCTGAAGGATATAATCCATTAGCATCTCATAATCATCTAGAGGATCTCCCGAAAATACTACGCCTTCATTGACATAATAGCGACGAACTTTTTTATAAAGTTTGGGATTCTTTACATCAAGATAGAAATCACCATTTGCGGCACCACTAAGAGTGCTGAGATCTTTCTTAAATTTTGAAGTGAGCGACATTGCTTTGATTGATTACCTAGTAATTATAGAATGAAAATGGTTGTCTGTCAATGGGGGAGTGTTAGTTTAAAAATTAGTTACCCGTTGATATTTCTATATATGGAAATTATACCATACACCCCCAGTAGTGTCAATATGTAGACTAAGAATATAAAAAATACTGGATTTTCCATCAAATATTCCGTAAGGTGAGTCATAAATTCTCCTTAATTAACCAAATTGAATGAATGATTCCGAAAGTAAATAGTGCCCCAATAATTCCACTAATCCACCCAACACGTATTTCATGCA
>Ga0209296_1002616_pt1 | contig 12773 bp, 16 predicted proteins | sample S_130206_EF_Meta_FD_187319 | JGI IMG/M metagenome (GOLD analysis project Ga0209296, IMG submission 187319) | Freshwater microbial communities from Lake Simoncouche, Canada to study carbon cycling - S_130206_EF_MetaG (SPAdes) (version 2) | ecosystem: Environmental > Aquatic > Freshwater > Lake ...
CACCTGACTGGTAAATGAATCAAAAAACCTCTGCCTGAAAGTGTCTAGATAATGTTTATTTTTATCAAGACAGGTAAGTTGACCATCTTTGATTCTATAGATGGCTTCGTTTATACCTAAACAAATTGTGCTAAAGTCTTTGAAGATTCTTAATCTGCTAGGATTAAGCTCGTTGTCGATACAGTATTGTACTGGCATAACTAATCAAGAACATGATTTTAGATCCGCGTCAACCATTTTTTTCACTAATTGGAAAAAAGTTGTTTTAGGACTCCATTTCAAATGGCTTCTGGCTTTTGTAGAATCTCCAAGAAGAATGTCCACTTCTGCTGGTCTAAAAAACTTTGGATTAACAATCACAAGTGGAATTTTCAATTCTCTATGATAAAGCGCTTCTCCAATAGTACCTTCTTTGCCAAACCAATCGCCTTCTATTTTTGCCGCTGCAAAAGCTAATTGGACAAACTCTCTGACAGTATGAGTTTCATTGCTAGATAAAACATAGTCAAGCGGAGGATAAGCAAATTGATTTAGCATCTTCCAGACACCATCAACAAAATCTTCTGCATCACTCCAATCTCTTTTGGACGATAAGTTGCCAAGCTCTAATGGAGCTGGAGTTTTCCCGTTTTTTAAATCATTTGCGATCTTTGATATGCCAGAAGTAATCTTTCTGGTTACAAAATCTTTTCCTCTGCGAACTCCTTCGTGATTAAAAAGCCAGCCTTGCACAGCATACAAGTCATAAGAATCTCTCCATACCTTTACGATATGACGAGCAGAGGCTTTTGACGCGCCATACGGACTGCGAGGACGAAGCGGATGAGTTTCGTCTTGAGGAACGGTCATAACGTCTCCAAACTCTTCGGACGAACCAGCGTTATAATAATGACACTTTGGGGCAAACTTTCTAATAGCTTCAAGCTGGAACATCACCGCCAAGCAGTTGTTCTGCATATGGTTCAGCGGCATTTCCCAACTAGTTCCAACAAAAGAGTTCGCGGCAAAATTGATAAAGTAATCTGGTTTGTACTTTTCAATTACATGATTGGTGCTTTGTGGATCGCTAATATCTAAGTCGATAAGTTTAAAACGCGGGTCTGTGATGTGGCTGATGTTCTGATGATTAGATACGCTGAGTCTGCGAACTGCGCCAAGAATATTGTAGTCTGTATTTTTGAGCAAATAGTCAGCCATAAGACTTCCGTCTTGACCTGTTACGCCTGTGATGATGACTGTTTTCATGGTTTTTGAATAAGAAAAATATAAGTGTTTAATACATCGTCTGTTGTAAGAGTAAATGGCAGTTTGTATTTATCGGAGAAAAACTGAACTGCATTAACTACCTCACCAAACATTTGAGGATGATAATCGTGACCAGCAACGATTCCATTATTTTTAATCTTTTTATATGCAAGTTCTAACTCAAGAACTGTTTGGGCATACTGATGTGTTGTGTCTATATAAATGAAATCAAAAAAGTCGTCTTTGAAGATAGACAAGAATTCATGAGAGCGCTGCCTTGTAATGAATACGTTGTTTCTGTATCCAAATCTTTTGGAAACAGAAGAGAAAAGACTTTCTCCGTCATGAACTTCTACGTTATTTCCACTTTTATCGCCAGATTGAATCTGTCCCAAAAACGGATCGACAAGATAAAGCTGGTCAAATTTTCCAGAATCCAAAAGAACTTTGGAGAAATCTCCTTTAAAAACGCCAAGCTCACACCCAATGCTGCGGGGATTAAGTAAGTTCGTTATATCTTCTCTGTTTTTCATGTAGGAAATTGCTCATCTTGAGGAACTTAGAAAACATTTCGTTGGAGAATCCGCAGAAATGGTAAAGCTTTTTTTCAGGAGTGTACCAAGAATCGGAGGCAAATAACTTAACTATGCTAGATAAATCACAACAGTAAGTAAAATCAAAACCAACGTATTTACAAACCGCATAATTATAAGATGATTGCTCTAGTCTGGCGTCAGCATGAGCGTCTCCACTGATAAAAGGTTCGTATAAGGAACGAACCGAAGCTAAGAAATTAAGGTTTTTGAAGCAAAATGTACCAGCATTTAGTCCGTTATTATCTTTAAAAAATCGAATTTCTTTTTCATCGGTAGCTCCTTTATATCGGAACCAATCTTCATTCATTCTAAGATTCTCGATGACTATTGATAAGTCTGACTTATCGTTAACTAAGTCGTTAACGTCGCCAAAATAAATAATATCAGAGTCTAAATAAACGTAAGCGTCATATTCAGACGGAACTTTATCGGAGTATTTGAGAAAACCAATGTAGCTATATTTCTTATCATCTACAATAGTTTTGTACTTAAATTTATCTGGAGGAGATATGTTTGATATGACGCAAAAATCAACGTTATCTTTCTTTTCAATATTCTCGAAAAGTATTTCAATGCAGTTGTCGGCGTAATGTTTAAAATCTGTAACTGTATAAACAAGAATTTTCATCTGAGTAAAGAAGGAATTTTGCCTTTTTCTGTTCTTTGATTAACGTGTGGCAAGCTCCAGCCAACGTTTAAATTTAAATCGGAAATGATAGAGTTAAGTTGCCAATCAAAAGGTTCTTTAACTGAGAGAAGTTTGTATCCAATCATTTTTGCTATTTTGGGAGAGATCATGTAGCAATGCGCGCACCTACTCTTTAAGTCCTTATGCGTATAAACGCCTGATTGAAAACTGGGATTAATGTCGCTTCCTCCAAAAGAACCAATAAATAATATGTCGCAATTCTGCCGAATAGTTTCGCTGGCAAATAATTGAATGTAATCTTCCCAATTAAAAGAAGGCGGCTCAACGTCATCTTCAAAGATAACTCCAAAGTCGGCTGTTGATTCCGCGATCATTTTTACCGCATATCGGTGTTTTAAGAAACACGAAAGCTCCGCTGGATTTAAAAAGACGCCATTAGCAGAGTGAGGAGAATTTACAACAGGATGACATTCAATCTCTTTGTCTTGCGGCCAAAAGTATTCTACCCAAGTAACCTTTGAATCTAGCGTCTCAAAGAATGGAGTGATGTATTCTTTTCTAGCTTTCGCTGGAGGATGATGGATACAGAAATAATCAATCTTCATGGCTTAACAATAAAAACCCCCTCCATGTCTATAGGCTGTATGTTGATTTTTTTATCCTGATTTGCATTTCTAGAATCTAGAAATTCATCAACAGCTTTCTTGCATCCTTTCCACCATCCATAATCGTCAATTATAATTACGCCTCCAGAAGAAACCTTATCATAAAAATGATCTAATTCAAATTTTGTACTTTCGTACCAATCAGTATCTAAACGTAATACTGAAATAGAGTCTGGTATAAATTCTGTTTTACAAATATCACCTTTATGATATTTAATTAAATCAGATGGATACTTGCTATTTTGAGATATGTTTCTTTGTACTTCTTTTAAACCTGATATGCACGACCAGAAAGAATCTTCTTTGATCAAGTCGTTAGCGTCTCTGCTTTTAAAATCTTTATCCGCATCGGTGGAAGGCGTCATTCCTTCAAACGTATCATACAGGTGAACTGTTCGATCTAAACAGTTATTTTTCTCTAAAGCTAAAAGCATAGCGAGCACACTGCCGCCTTTCCATACGCCAATCTCAACGACATCTCCCAGAACGTTCTTCTGGCAAACACAGTCAATAGCTGCAATATTAAAAAGAAGCCTCTCTCTCGAAAGAAGAGAAAACTTAGATGAAGTGTCAGTGATAGTAGAGATCACCAACAATCATAACAAACGAACAAAAAAATTCTACAGAATTAATCAGCTTCTTTTTCGTCGGACTTTAATGGGTACATGAGATAGTCATGAACAGTATTCATGTAGTCATCCATCAAAGCTAGCTTGGCGGAAATAAACGGTTCAGAAAGCTCAAGAGCTGTTTCTGGATCTTTATTCATCATGTCAATAATAGCTTTAGCTTTATCGGCAATCATAGATAAAGTTTGTTCAGCCATTTCCATCTGCTCTTCGTGATGATACTTCATTTCTTCGATGTCAGAAGAAACAGATTCTACAGCGGCAGCTAAAGCAGTATTTAATTTAAGAAGCTCTTCATGATCATGGATTTGATCTTCGATAGAGCCTTTGGTAACTTCGGTGACGGACTTGCCGCCTTCCCACATACGGCAGCTCCAATAACGAGCTTTCCATTTTGGACCGGGGTTGGTGTCGCACTTATGACGAGCGCGGAAACTCTTTCTGCGTTCTGGGTCGTCGCGCTTGATCTCCATATCTGGATCGCCAAATTTAACTACGACCACATTTCCTTTTGGGTTCTTTACATAAACGCCAAACTTTTTGTTTGAACCAGACGGCAAACGAAATGGTTTATTTAAAGTTTTCTTTTCCGCTTCTGTATAAGTAAGTTCGATAGCAGCTTGAGCTTTTTCATAAGCTTTCTTGTCTGGATAATCAGAAGAACCTTTTTTAGCTGGGCGATAGTTTTTGCCCATACGCTTTTTTTTGTCTCTGATGTTTTCCCATAAGCCTTTCTTTTTGGCTTCGGCAATGTTTTGTGAGAAGTCGAGTTCCATAAAATTACATTATTCTGCGGCTAATTTTGTATTGGGCTTGTTCAGATTCGTCTGCCAAGCCTTGTAAAAAGTTTTGAGTACCATCTGTGCAAGACGGAACAATAACTTTAATCATGTTACAGAAAGATTTTTCTACAGCAAGAAGAGCAGAAAAGATTTCGTTAGATGTTTTGGCATCTGGATTGAAAGAAGATGCGGCAGCGGCGGCTTTAGTTGTTACGGAAACTACATCAAGAGTTCCGTTAAAAGCGATGATGCGTTCAGCAATACCATCATAAGCTTCAGTATATCTTTCGTAGAGTTCTCCAATAAATTCATGATCTTGAAAGAAAGTCATTCCTTTGATGAGATGATGGCTATTATGAGCTACGAATTGTGCGGATCTAAAAGCAATAGCAAGATCAGTTAATGCGGCTGGAGCGGCAGCAACAGCGACAATTAACTTTGGGTCAATTTTCTTTGAAAAGTCTAAATCCATATAGTATTTTACACTAAAAAATAATAGCCTTAATAGTATTTTTGTTTGGGTAAGATTCTAAGCTTATATAAGTTCCATTTTGAGGCTCTACTATAAACCATCCGCTGCTTGTCCAAACCAAGTTTAACGAGTGCCAAGAGTCAGAGCCGTACGATATATCAGCGAAGTTCTTAACTTGTTCTACCACAACAGTTGCAACAGCGACTTGAGCAGATGTTCTATTGCTACGATTGTGTGAAGCAAAACTATATACAACGACAAATAAATCAGAGAAATTATCGCAATCAAATGTTTCTCTTTCATAAGATAATTGATATAAGTCTAAAACATCCATCCACCATGAACAGTATTTGTCTAACCATTGTAAATTTACATTTGAATACTGACTATCGCGCATAACAACTAAAGTTTCTTTTGGAATGCCGCATTTGTTTAACGATTCAAGAACTGAATCAGATCCATAAGGTAAGCTAATAAAATCTTGAAAAGGCGGATTTTTTACAAAAAAGCCATTTGAAACAAAATTCAATTTAATTTGGTTTTTTGGCAACAAAAAGTCTGGGCGCGATTCTTTTGATGGGTGGTAGTTTGGACAAAGTTCATTTTGTTTTGTTAAAACAAAGAATCCAAGAAGGTACAAGAACACTCCAAAGAACAAGCAGAAAGTTATATTTTTTTTGATTCGATTCAACACTATTTTTTTTACACCTATTTTGGTTTCCCCCCTTCCCCTAATCCCTTTCCTTTCCCCCTTTTCTCCCCCCTTTCATACTATCCCCCCTTATATCCCCCAAACCATACCCTTTTACCCTAACCCCCCTTCCTTTTAATAAAAACCTTTCGGTTTTTATTGCGCTCTGCGCGATTTTTTTTGGAAAAAGTATTGACGAAAACTAGAATCCCTTGCAACCTCCAAAACATGGATTACAAATACTCGTTCAAAGTTTTAAAAAATGGCTCCGAAAACAATCTGATTGCCCCAGCGAAAGATGATGCTGGATGGGATTTGATTGCTTCGTCTGAACCAACGATTATTCGTGAGCCAAACAAGAAACAAATTTTGTACATCGAGTACGATACGGGCGTCGTGATCCAACCAGCAGAAGGATTTCTAACTCTATTGTTTCCTCGGTCAAGCGTGAGCAAATATCAATTATCGCTTTGCAATTCTGTAGGTGTGATTGACGCTGGTTACCGAGATTCAATTAAGCTTCGTTTTCGCTGGTTGGGTCGCGGCACGCAGCCTTCAAAAGACTTGATTTACAAAAAAGGCGACAAGATCGGCCAATTAGTTTTCTCGCCGTTTATTAGGCTTGCTGCTCATCAAACTGATTCGTTGGAAACCTCAGAAAGAGGAACGGGAGGCTTTGGAAGTACAGGCGTATGAAATTAGTTCCCGAATCAATGGACGATCTATCTTTGATTGAAAAAATCAGAGGCTCTGGCGATAGCTCTTGTTTCCAAGAAATTGTTAGCCGCCATTCGGGAATCTATCTTCAAATGGTTCATTCTTACGCGCCAAGAACAACGTCAATCGACAATATCTACGACCTTATCGACAGCAGAGAATCTCATATTTACGACGCTGTTCAGTCTTTCGACGAGACAAGAAATATAAAGTTCTCAACTTATTTAGGTAATCATACTCGCTGGTTATGCTTGAATGCTTCAAACAAAAAGCGTCACGAATCTTTAGATGAAAAATATGATTGCGCGTTTGAAACAGAAGAATCTAAAGAGAAAATCAATTACGACATCATTGCGAAAATCTTTGATCAAGTAGATAAAATGGAAGACAAGCGCGTAACCCAAATATTCAAAATGCGTTATAAGTCTTTTAACGGCAGCAAGAAAGTAACGCCTTGGAGAAAGATCGCAAAAGAGCTTGACTTATCTATCCAAGGTTGTATCAATATTCACAATTCGGCGTTTAAAACGTTGAAGAAATCTATAACAAAAAATCATGATTAATAATGTAGTCCTCGCAGGTAATACCACAGAAGATCCAGAAGTCCGGTCCACAACGACTGGAAAGAAGGTTGCTTCTTTTCGTCTCGCAGTAAATAACCCTCTCAACGATAAAGAAACACTTTTCATCAAGGTCGAAACTTGGGATAAGCAAGCCGATTTCGTTGGAACCTATGTCAAGAAAGGCAGCAGCATTTCTGTCATTGGTCGTCTCAAGCTTGAAACTTGGGAAAAAGATGGCCGCAAGAATTCCGCAATCTCCGTTGTTGCTGATCGCGTGAATTTTGTAGGCGGCAAGAAGAAGGACGCTTCCGCTTCGGAAGACGAAGCTCCTGCTCCAGCTACAAAGTCTGCTGCTAAACCAGCTTACAAGTCCGCTGCCAAAGCTCCAGCCCAACAAGACGACGACGAAGTACCATACTAATGAACATTATTTTCGAGGCTCCAGTTAACCAAGTTTCATTTGGCAATGTCTCGTACAACTTCCTAAAGGAGTTTTACAAGATGAGTCAAGCTGATAGCTCGTTCAAGTTTTCTTACTTCCCAATTTCAAATCCTGATTTGGGAGCGTTTGATAAAGCTTCTGACGATTTTAAGAAGTGGATTAAATCACTTGTTGATAATCGTTTTAAGAACTTGAGCAAAGATGCTATCACATTGAAACTTTGGCATATTAATGGAGCCGAGAAAAGAATTTCACCACGCCAAGCCCTTTTCAGTTTCTACGAGCTTAATCAGCCAACAGAGACTGAAAAGGCTCTTGTTCGTCTTCAAGACGCTACGATCTTTTCTAGCTCGTATGCAAAGAATAGTTTCGCAGAAGAAGGTTTGAAAGTCGAAAACGTTCCGCTCGGTTTTGATCTTGATTTTTTCAAGACCGATAAAGTTTATCTCCAAGATAAAATTCACTTTGTTATCATGGGTAAGTTTGAACGCAGAAAGCATACAGATAAAATCATTAAGCTTTGGGCAAAGAAATACGGCAACAATCCAAAGTATCAGCTTAGTTGCTCTATTGTTAATCCATTTTTAGATAAAGAAATTTTAAAGAAGTTGCTCGCTGGATATAAAGCTCTTGCTTGGAATATTAATATTCTTCCTTACGTTTCTACAAACTCCGAAGTTAACGACGTTCTTAACTCTGCCGACATTGATCTTAGCGGATTGAGCGGCGCAGAAGGTTGGGGATTGCCCGCCTTCAACTCTACTTGTTTAGGCAAATGGAGCGTCGTTCTCAATGCTACTAGTCACACAGATTGGGCTACTAGCGAAAATTCAATCCTAGTTCAGCCTTCTGGCCTTGTTGAAGCTTACGACGGAACTTTCTTCAAGAAAGGTCAAGAATTCAATCAAGGCGAGATCTATGACTTCAACGAAGAAGAGGCTCTTGCCGCTATCGAAAAAGCCGTAACTCTTGCGGAGAATAAGACAATAAACTCCGCAGGAATTAAACTGGGTCAAACTTTCACTTACGAAAAGACAGTTGGGTCAATTTGTAACATTTTAAAAACCTTATAATTAACCTTCTGCTCTAAAAATTGATTGGCGCGGCTTTTGCAAATATAAAAGCTTAACCTTTTCAATTATGAAAATTTATTATATGACAACAAATAACACATTAGCAACATCAGGCAGTTTAACAGTTAATAGCTCCGATCTTTCATGGGGTAGCTGTAACCCATATTATTATTCAAATAGTTCAAGTGGAATTACTTTTACCACCAATTATGTCACGACCTCTATTTTCCCAGCTTTAATTAAAACTGAAGAAACAGAAGAAGGACTTAAGTATTTGTTCGCTGTTCCTGGTTGCGGCAAAGAAAACATTTCAGTAACATATCTTGAACAAGATTCTTTCTTTAAAGTTGAAGCTGATATTGAATTCCTTGATAAATCTAGCCCATGCAAGATTAGCGTTAATACAGATAAATTCGATTTGTCTAAAATTGAATGTTCTGTTAAGAACGGTCTTCTAAAGGTATTCGTTCCTTATTTTGAGGATGCAGTTCCGAAATCAGTTAAAGTCTCCTAACAACCGAAGCCGCTTGAAAAAGCGGCTTTTTTATTAATATAAATTATGCCGTTATACACCTACGAGAATCCTGACACTGGAAAAACAATCGAACTTCTTCAAACAATGAGTGAAGATCATGTTTATACAGATGATAAAGGCATACAATGGAAAAGAGTATTTCAGGTTCCTAACGCCGCGATTGATTCGCAGATCGACCATAATAGCTCAACAGCGTTCGTTGACGCCACCAGGAACAAAAAAGGCACTTACGGCGACCTCTTGGATAAGAGCCGCGAGTTAAGCGATAAAAGGGCACAAGAACGAGGCGGGACAGACCCTTTAAAAGAGAAGGTGTTTAAGGATTACTCCGCCAGAAGAAAAGGCGCAAAGCATCCTGAACAGATGAAGAAGTTTGAAAACTCTAAAGTTACGGTAGATTATTAAACTTTACCCAACATAAAGTCTTCCGCCTTTTTAATGTCGTCGTTAACAGACGACATTTTTAATGCAATAACAGGATCAATCAATTCTGGATGATACCACCAGTCTTCAAAAGTAGAAACGCCATCTGGCGAAATGTCGTTGACTGCCATTAGATAGCCTAATGATCTTAAGTAGTTTCTAGACTTTTGGCGATAAGTCTTTGTCATGTCAACGTAGTGATCATGCTCGTAAGTGATTACGGCAAACTTATAATCATTAAAAGGAATCGAAGTTAAGATTTCAAACGTACTCTTAGATGGCTCACAATCTAGTTGCAAGTAATCTACGATACCATCTTTTGCGATCTCTTTCAAGATTTTGGAGTAGTTCGCCTTTGTCGCATCTTCACAAAGAACCTTGTTTGAACGGTGCTTCAAATGCTCGTCAACATGGTTTTGACCCCATTCAAGGCCAATGCCAGTCCAGCCATAGTTCTTTTCTAAAATTGCCGTATTACTATTGTGGTAAGGCTCAGAAGAACCTACTTCAAGATAAGTTCCATTCTTCTTTCCATCTAGCATAGATAGCACAAACATATCTTGATAAACCTGAGAGTAATTAACGTCAATTAAATCGGCGTCTTTGAACTTGTATCTCAAGTCTTTAAATTTCTTTTTAGAAAATCTTGTAACGGCTTGAGATTCTGGACCACAGCCAAGAGTAGTCATGTTGTTTTGAACAGCAGCTTTATGAGAATCATCCATTACGTCTGCATAATTATCAGACAGATATAAGAACAGTTTTCTAGATTCTTTGGTTTTGCCCCACCACCAAGCGCAAACAGCTTTCTCAAAAACAAGACCGTATTCACCAACATAACCAATGTCATTTAAAGTTTGTTTGTTATTCTTGACGAACCCCATACCAATAGAAGCTACAAGATAACCTTCATTATATTCTTTGTTGTATTCATGAAATCGACTTAGTAAAAAGTAAGCTTCTGGTCTATCAGGAATTAAAGTGATTGCATGACGGAATAGGTTCTTAACGGTTTGCGTGCGAAACCCTTGTTTATCAAAACAAAGAGCGGCCATAATTAAACACTCATATGATAAGCCTTTATCATCAGTTCTTTCTGCGGCTCTTAAATAAAAAGAAATTGCGGCAGCAGTCTGTCCAATCTTATGATACCATACCGCCAAATCATAATTCTTTTGAGCGTTCTCAGGATCAAGAACGTAAATATCTACTGGGCTAAAAGTTAAATTATCCATTTAAAAGGTTCTCCACAATTTTCTTTGGGGTCTTCAAGAGGAACGATGCGTTATCTTGAAATCCAAAAGTAATCAATAAGTCATCATTAAGTTGCGCCATTCCACACGCAAATTCAATTTCGCCTTCCATAAAGGAGAATTCTTTAGATACTTTTTGAATCTTAAAGTCTTTATCGAACTTAGTAAAGACATGGCGATAACGAGCGTTTTTTCTTTGAAGCTCGCTCTTGAAAAGATAAGTAATGTGGTTTAGGCAAAGATAGCCGTCTTCCCAAGGAATAACTTGTGAGCCTCCTCTAATATTGCCGCTATAATCTCCATTCAGTTCTTGAAGAACTACCGTTTTACAAGCTCCAGTAACAGGATCAGCTTTTACAACTTCAGTTGGATTTGTCCATTTAATGAAGTGATAAGGCTTATCTAAAACTGGCATCCAGTTCTTTTCGCAGTAAGAAGTGTTTGGCGCAGGAGCGTCGATTCTAACTCTAGAGATTTCTTTAACAGAATCAATGGAGACTTCGATTTCTGAAAGCTCCATTCTACCAACTCCGTTTGTTGTTGTGTCACGTCTTACGCCGCATAAGTAAAGCTTTCCGTCCCAGCGAACAACTCGCGCATCTTCAAGACCGATAAATTCCCAAATTGGTTTAACATCCAACTTAGATGTATCAACTTTCGTGCTCTTTACGATATTCATCTTCTCGTCTAATTCGCATAAGAAGTTCTTTGTTGTAAGAGTAATATCGTTTTCTGGATTAAGATAAACTAATGGACCATACTGATGTTCAAAAATACCTTTTTCAGCATGATAAATTGTGTACTGGCAATGACGCAAGTTCATCATAACCTTGCCGTTATCTATATACACAGAAGGATTCATTAATCCTGTTCCGTTAGTTTCTGATGCTGGGATAACGAGCGGATGCAAACTTCCGCCGTTCGTAATAACGTATTTAGCTAACATGGTTAATTGATATTAACCTGTCAGTTAAGAAAATCAATTATTTTTTCCAACCTTGCCAGAAGTTTCTATTAGCGATCATTTGCTCTTCTGTTTTTGGCGCAAATCTTATATCTGCACAGCCTTTTCTTATTCCGCTAAGTTTTACCAAAATTTGTTCTGGAAGCTTCGCGTTATCTTCAAACTCTATATTCAATATATTATTTTTAACAATCAATCCACATGATATTGGAGAAGATGCAACATAACTAATTGCTTCTATAGAGTTAGGCTCGCATACATGAGAGTATAACTCATCTATAAATACAGAAAGTGTTTTTTGATTATAAACCTTTATTTTGATAATATCATCAAATCTAACCTCTGGCATTTCTGTACAGTAAAGAGAAACGTAACTTTGTTTAGATAAAGATTCAACAATAGCTTCTTTTGTCCCAGCTGTACCCTGAGCACCATCAGCGCCTTGAGCACCAGTTGCGCCTGTACCGCCAGTTGCGCCAGTTGCGCCAGTATCGCCATTGTCGCCTTTATCGCCTTTATCGCCTTTATCGCCTTGAGCGCCAGTTGCGCCTGTACCGCCAGTTGCGCCATCAGCGCCTTGAGCGCCAGTTGCGCCTGTACCGCCAGTTGCGCCATCAGCGCCTTGAGCACCAGTTGCGCCTGTACCACCAGTTGCGCCATCAGCGCCTTGAGCGCCAGTTGCGCCTGTACCGCCTGTACCACCAGTTGCTCCTTGAGCACCAGTTGCGCCTGTACCGCCTGTACCACCAGTTGCTCCTTGAGCACCAGTTGCGCCTGTACCACCAGTTGCGCCATCAGCGCCTTGAGCGCCAGTTGCGCCTGTACCGCCAGTTGCGCCATCAGCGCCTTGAGAGCCAGTTGTGCCTGTGCCGCCAGTAGCGCCTTGAGCGCCAGTGTCGCCATCAGCGCCTTGAGCACCAGTTGCGCCTGTACCGCCATCAGCGCCTTGAGAGCCAGTTGTGCCTGTGCCGCCAGTAGCGCCTTGAGCGCCAGTGTCGCCATCAGCGCCTTGAGAGCCAGTTGCGCCTGTACCGCCATCAGCGCCTTGAGAGCCAGTTGCGCCTGTGCCGCCAG
>Ga0209296_1002618_pt1 | contig 12764 bp, 7 predicted proteins | sample S_130206_EF_Meta_FD_187319 | JGI IMG/M metagenome (GOLD analysis project Ga0209296, IMG submission 187319) | Freshwater microbial communities from Lake Simoncouche, Canada to study carbon cycling - S_130206_EF_MetaG (SPAdes) (version 2) | ecosystem: Environmental > Aquatic > Freshwater > Lake ...
ATGCGGCGCTGGGATATCAAGCGCTGCAACTCAATACAACCGGCATACAAAATGTAGCGATAGGAACTGAAGTGCTATCTGCTAACGTCGGCGGATCAAACAATGTGGCGCTGGGATATCAAGCGCTGCAACTCAATACAACCGGCATACAAAACGTGGCGCTAGGAACTGAAGCGCTCTCTGCTAACGTCGGCGGATCAAACAATGTGGCGCTGGGATATCAAGCGCTGCAACTCAATACAACCGGCATACAAAACGTGGCGATAGGAACTGAAGCGCTCTCTGCTAACGTCGGCGGATCAAACAATGCGGCCATCGGCTTCAATGCGCTGCAACTCAATACAACCGGCATACAAAACGTGGCGATAGGAACTGAAGCGCTCTCTGCTAACATCGGCGGATCAAACAATGCGGCCATCGGCTTCAATGCGCTACAAGCCAATACAACCGGCACAAACAATGTGGCGCTGGGAACTGAAGCGCTCTCTGCTAACATCGGCGGATCAAACAATGCGGCCATCGGCTTCAATGCGCTGCAAGACAATACAACCGGCATACAAAATGTGGCGATAGGAACTGAAGCGCTCTCTGCTAACGTCGGCGGATCAAACAATGTGGCGATGGGATATCAAGCGCTTAATGCTAATATCGCCGGCAATCAAAATGTGGCCATCGGCGCCAATGCATTGAAAGTGAATACCGCATCAGACAATGCGGCCATCGGCGTCAGTGCATTGCAAGCCAATACAACCGGCTCGCTAAATGTGGCGCTGGGAACTGACGCGCTCTATGATAACACCAGCGGCAATAAAAATGTGGCGATGGGACATCAATCGCTCTTTAATAACACCACCGCGTCAGACAATGTGGCCATCGGCTCCAGTGCATTACGAGCCAATACAACTGGCGAACAAAACATTGCTATGGGAACTCAAGCGCTCTTTGATAACACCACCGCGTCAGACAATGTGGCCATCGGCTTCAATGCTTTGCAAAACAATACAACTGGCAATAAAAATGTGGCGCTGGGAACTGAAGCACTATTTACTAACATTGTCGGCAATCAAAATGTGGCCATTGGATTCAATGCGCTCTTTAACACCATCGCGTCAGACAATGCGGCCATCGGTTACAATGCATTGCAAGCCAACACAACCGGCACGCAAAATGTGGCGATAGGAACTGAAGCGCTCTCTGCTAACGTCGGCGGATCAAACAATGCGGCCATCGGGGTCAATGCGTTGCAACTCAATACATCCGGCGCAAACAATGTGGCACTGGGAACTGAAGCGCTTAATGCCAATACTAGCGGGTCGGACAATGCGGCCATCGGCGTCAATGCGTTGCAAGCCAATACATCCGGCGCGCAAAATGTGGCACTGGGAACTGAAGCGCTTAATGCCAATACGAGCGGGTCGGACAATGCGGCCATTGGCGTCAATGCGCTGCAACTCAACACAACCGGCTATCAAAATATGGCGCTGGGGAATCAAGCGCTCGGAACGAATACAATCGGTAATCGAAACGTGGCCGTCGGCTACAATGCCTTGATCACTAACACGACCGGCACCGACAACGTGGGCATTGGGACCAACACTTCGTCAAACAATAAATCTTCGTGCATTCTACTGGGAAACAATGCGCAAACATTGCTTGATTACGAATTGGGAATGTCTGGAATTAATTTGGTTGCACCATTTACTCCAGCTCCTGCAATCGTGGCATACTTGCCAATCCGATTCGCCAATTACAACATTGGAAGCACCGCTGGCCCGGAACTTGCACAGTATTACATCCCGATTTATCAGGGGCCCACTCCTCCATTGCCCGTTCCAGAAGTCATCATTGCCAATCACTCTTCTTTGGGTCCAGTCGGATCTGGTGGCGTGGCTGTATTGATCGGGTTTCCATCGGGTTATGCAGGCTTATCAGTGACCATTCAGAATACAACAAATCCGAGTGTGACCATCTACCCAGTCGTGACAACCGGATATTACGTATATTATGAAAACGCGGCCTCCGTGTTTTGGCCCAACATTCCGTTAGCTTATACGAATTTGGTAACAACTCCTGTATATAATCCAGGTATATGCACGGGGTTGGTATTTGACAATGGAGCCAATCTCAAATTCACATACACGATTGGTCTAACAACAACAACTGTGACATACAGTCCTATTAACTCCATAAACATTACCGACGGATACCAGTATCAGCAATACAATGGAGACGCTCCGCCCGGGGTTACAACCCAATTCCAATGGGGGGGCACTGGAACTGCAACCCCGGGCAGTCAGTTGTGGGGCGAACTAGTGGGTACTCCACAAACTGAACAACCTTATGCAACATGGCAAGCGATTACAAACCCACCAGATTATCAGTATAATAGCATTTACAAGGAGTTATATCCTTACGCGATCGCATCTCTTCTTGTGCCTATGGGGTCGCTCATGTTTGGCGGTGGTTTGACGCGTGATCTCACTTATCCGTATTTTGAACCTCTCGCGTATTCATGGATTGTCAATTCAAGCACTATTACAATAACTCCGGTTTTTCCATCCGACCCCGCCGGATACACTGCAACCATTGGAACAACGTTAGATGGATACGACTTGACTAGCAATGCGGGCAACGGAACTGCAATCTCTATTACGATTGCGCCGTCCTATAAAAATACTCGTTACTACATGACCGTGAAAAATGGGTCTGGTTCAATCGTTGGAAGAAATTCCGCTGCAGTGTTGTTTCCCATTGTTTCAACGCCAACGCCGACGCCAACCCCGACGCCAACGCCGACGCCGACGCCAACTCCAATGCCGTCCACGACGTTTGATCCGATTGATATGTATGTTAGAGTTGGGTCAGTTTACCCAGCGGTTCAAGTATACACTTATAATCCGAGTGGGGCTGGTTATGGGAAGAATCGTGAATTTTATGATTCGGCACAAATTGGATCAACATTTATCACCACCCCTGATTCAAGAACCATTATCACGGTTGTTTCCAAAGAAATCACCCCATACACTGAATTCGATTTTACATATTATAGATTAACTGTGCATGGAATAGGAGCAGTTGATGATGAACACAAATTTAATCCCGGGCCTGTTAACAGTATTACAATGTACCCTCCTGTGCCCACACCGACGCCGACCCCAACACCGACGCCGACCCCAACACCGACGCCGACCCCAACACCGACCCCAACACCGACGACAACGCCAACACCGACCCCAACACCGACCCCAACACCGACCCCAACACCGACCCCAACACCGACCCCAACACCGACCCCAACACCGACCCCAACACCGACCCCAACACCGACGGCTACGCCAACACCGACACCTGCATCTAACACCCCAACACCGACACCTACACCTACACCTACACCTACACCCACACCCACGCCAACACCCACGCCTACGCCTACGCCCACACCAACACCCACGCCAACACCCACACCAACACCCACGCCTACGCCTACGCCCACACCAACACCCACGCCAACACCCACACCAACACCCACGCCAACACCCACACCAACACCCACGCCCACACCCACGCCAACACCTACTGCACCCGCGTTTATTTACGTTGTTTTGGACAGTGTTACTTCTACTTCAAACGACATACGGTATAGTTTTATAACTGGCGAAATCACGACCGCAATGACATGGCCAGTTAACCCTAACACCTATTCACTTGGTGCCAATCAGACCATTTACATAGGCGGAACAACGCTTCCAAATATTTTGGCAGCTTCATTCATTGATCCAAACTACGATATTATATATGAGTTAAGAGGTCCTCAAGGCCAGACTATGCCCTCCGCAGGGGGAGCTAGTAATTTTCTGTCGGTAGTTAAGTCTCAAACCCAATACGCAATACAAACTAAGTTAACTGGTACTCAATTGTATGCTCAAACCGGCTCGGTTGGGAGCTATACTTTTCGGATATACGCCACAGCTGTTCCTCTTCCAACGCCTACACCTACACCGACGGCTACACCGACGGCTACACCGACGGCTACACCGACGGCTACGCCAACACCAACACCGACACCTACACCCACGCCCACACCCACGCCCACACCTACACCGACACCTACACCGACGGCTACGCCAACACCGACACCTACACCTACACCTACACCTACACCCACACCCACGCCCACGCCCACACCTACACCTACACCTATTGGGTTCATGATTGCAGACCTGACTGTTACTGGATTTACATTAGGCACAAATTATACCAAAACCTATGTTAATAGTAATAATGAGGTTATTATTTCTAATTCGCCTCAATCAACTGGCTCTACTATTTACAAGTTTTCGCATAACAACATAGCTACTATAACTGGAAAATATAAGACAAACTTCAATTCATCATCTGTTCGTACTTTGATGGTTGGAGGTGGAGGTGCCGGTGGGAGTGGTACTGGTTCGGGAAATGGAGGGGGGGGTGGTGCTGGGTATCTATATAATAATGTTGTGATTCCCGTTTTTAGTGGAACTGAGTATAATTTGGTCGTTGGTGGTGGCGGGGTTACTCATGGTTACAATGGTTCTGATACTGTTCTCGGAGCTGGGAGTTCCATTGAGGGTTACATGGTGGCCTGGGGTGGAGGAAAAGGAGGGGATGGGACTTTGAATGGCGGTCCGGGCGGTTCAGGCGGTAATGGCGGTGGGGCGGGAAGCTATTCTGGAATATCAGAAATAGTGCCCGGTAGTGGTAGTTCGGGTTACAATGGAGGATATTTTGTGGGTTCTTCTAATCCTTATTTCATTGGTGGTGGTGGAGGAGGTGCTGGACAAAGCGGATTTAATAGCAACCAGGGTGGACATGGTGGAAGTGGAATATCTTCTGATATAGCTGGTGGCGCATCAATGTTTTATGGCGGTGGTGGAGGTGCTGGAATGTTGGATGGGGCTCATACTGATAGTGGTTTGGCTGGTTTGGGTGGCGGAGGTAATGGAGGTAGAACTGGAGGAGGAGGCTCAGGAATAAATGGTCTTGGAGGCGGCGGCGGTGGTGGCGGCGGCGGTGGTGCCGGCGGCTCACACAATGGCGGTCCAGGTGGCGGTGGAGTAATAATACTAAGATTTCCAAGTTATATACCTATTCAGCCCGCGTTTATTTACGTTGATCTGAACAGTGTTACTTCTACTTCAAACGACATCCGGTATAGTTTTAGAACTGGCGAAATCACGGCCGCAATGACATGGCCAGTTAACCCTAACACCCAGTATTCACTTGGTGCCAATCAGACCATTTACATAGGCGGAACAACGCTTCCAAATATTTTGGCAGCTTCATTAAGTGATACAAACTACGATATTGTATATGAGTTAAGAGGTGATAGCGGCGAGACTCTGCCATCGGGTGGATCAAGTGTAAGTGCTTTTCTGTCGGTATTTAATATTATGTCTCAATCCCAAACCCCCCAATACGTAATTAGAACTATGCTAACCGGAGAACAACTTTATAACCGAACTAATCAAATCTCCCCCACTGGGGGTTGGACTTTTCGGATACTTGCTACGCCAGTTCGTAAGTCGTAAGTGAGTATCACGCATACGCCAAATTAACAACTGTCGCAATAAAATAAATATAATGATATGTATAATTATATCATTATTGCATCAGCATCAGCATCAGCATCATGGCATTCACCCGCATTCACGACGACCCGTGTCGCATTGCCAAGGAAGTGCAGGAATCCACCGGCGCTGGCCGCTACACGCTGAACGTGCCCGGCAACGGCGACAAGCCTTGTTATATGGAAGACCCCTGCATTCGGCTCCAAGCCTGGGGCGGCAACTTAAGGACCAACTCGGTGGAACTGGAGAACGACTTGCGCGGGCTCAGCCGGCCGCTGTCGCGTGACTGCATCAACTACAAGACCAGCGCCGCAAAAGTGGGCGACGCCCCCATTCAATATCCCACGTGCACGCCGTTCGTGGAGCAGCCGCGCGCCACCAACCCGGCGTGGACCGCGCGCGATTTAGAGCAGCCGCATTTTTATTACTTGCCGCTGAACCCGCAAGAGAACACGTGCATCCCGTTTCAGAACAACTTGAGCACGCGCATTCTGGAAAAGGACTACTGGTCGGGGAGCCGAACCCCTCCTTGTCAGGGAACGTAGTGTGCCAAGCATTGCGCCCCGATTTAACATGATTTAATTTGTGTGCACGATACAAGACACGCATATTTAAAAAATGGCGTGCAAGAACATCACCGTGCGCAAGCGTGCAGGGAAGCAGTACCTCATTCATTTTGCGGGCGGGGCGGCCTTCGTGGTGCGCGTGTTTGGCAAAGTGCTCACCGTTTACACCAGCAAATACGCCCCGGATATCACTGCCGGGAAACAGGTGTATCGTGCAACCATTAAGAAACTGTTTGTGCCGTCCAGCTTGAAGCCGGGCGTCCGGTTGCCCGCTCGCACATTGAGTGGGAAACCGTTGAAGGACGTGTGCGACATTGGTTTAGCCGGAAACTCGCTGCTCGCCCAACTGGATAGCGACAATAACAAATACCTCTACATCGGCCACGACGTGGTGGAAGTCACCCTGGACGAGCCCGCGGAACAGTATTATTCGGAACTGATGTCTGGGTTGGGCGGCAACCCGCATTTGAAGGTGGCCGCCGATGCGCCGCTGGCTTATGCGATCACCAAGAACTACGTGTACTTCTTTCACACAATGAAGCGATTTGATCGCGCCGCATTTCCGAGCCTGCGAGACGTGGTTCCCCCCCTCAATCCCGTGGCCGATTATTCGCCCGCCGTGAAGACCGCCATGCGAAAGACGGCGAAGCGAATCATTAAGACGATCCTGGTTCCGTTCTCAAGTTATTAGTGAGATGAAACGCAAATAAAAAGTATATTAATATATTAGTATTTATCATTACATAATATATTTGCCACATACTACATACATTGCATTTATACCAACCACAATGGCCGAACTCGCAATCCCTCTCATTGGCCTGGCCGGAATGTACATCATGTCCAATCAAAAGAAGACCCCCACCGTAACCCCGAATTCGCGGCCTTTAGCCTCTAACCCGTTGAAAGAGGGCTACTCCAACATGGGCAAGCCCGTCAATTCCATGCCCAACGTGTCGGTTCCGCCCGACAACTACCCCGTGTTCAAGCCCAAGACGGGCTACGACGCCAACGAGTACTCCAACTTCCCGAACCCCAACGCCGCCACGGACAAGTACTACGAGCAATCGGCGTACGAGGAGGTGGCGAACGGCGGTCCCGATTTCGGCGGCAAGACGCAGTTCGGCGACACCTACCAGCAGCGCCGCCAGGTCATGTCGCTGACGGGCAAGCCCGTGGACGCCGCCGAATTTAAGCACAACAACATGGCGCCATTCTTCGGAGCCAAAATCCGGGGTCGCACCACCGACGCCAACGTGCACGAGTCCGTGCTGGACACCATGAACGGCGCGGGGTCGCAGTGGGTCAGCAAGACGGAGGTTGCGCCGCTGTTCAAGCCGCAGGAGAATTACAACTACGTGTACGGCACGCCGAACACCAGCGACTTCATGCAGTCGCGCCAGATGCCGTCCAGCAACATGGCCAACGTGAAGCCGTGGGAGGAGGTGCACGTGGCGCCGGGGCTGGACAAGGGCTACACCGACGCCGGCAGCGGCGGCTTCAATTCCGGCATGGACGCGCGCGACAAGTGGGTGGACCGCAACGTGGACGAGCTGCGCGTGAAGACGAACCCCAAGCTCACGTTCGGGCTGGAGACGCACGAGGGGCCGGCGTACTACTACATTCAAAACGCGCCCACCGCCGCCACGCAGGGCAAGGTGGAGAAGTACCTGCCCGACACGTATTACTTGAACACGCCCGACCGCTGGCTCACCACCACGGGGTTGGAAAAGGCGCAGACCGCGCGCCCCATTCAGGCCGACCGCTTCGTGAACCGCCCCTCCACCACGGCGGAGTACTTCGGCGCGGGGTCCGAGCAGAACGGCGCTGCCACCTACGCCGCTCCCGCGGTGGAGCCGTCCAAGCGGCAGCAGGTGGATCCCAGCAAGCACCACGCAATTAACATGGCGGCGGCGGATCAGAAGCCCGCGTCGGTTGCCGACCACGGGCGGCTGGGGTACAAGGTGCTGCACAACAACCGCAGCACCACCACGAACGCGGTGGCGATGGGGGGCGTGTTTGGCGCCATTCGCGCCGTGGTTGCGCCGCTGCTGGACGTGGTGCGCCCGTCGCGCAAGGAGAACGTCGTCGGCAACCTGCGCGCCTACGCGCACGCGGGCACCACGGTTCCGGCGGGCACGGTGTTCAACCCCGCCGACCGCCTGCCCACCACGATTAAGGAAACCACGACCGCGTTGCTGGATTTCAACCATCTGAACTTTGAGCGCCAGACGAACGCGGGCTACCAGGTGGCAGACCAGCAGCCCGTGGAGAACCAGCGCGACACGACCACCGACGTGGAGTATTTGGGCACGGCGGGTGGTGCGGGGGCGCACATGGGCAACCAAGTGTACAACGCCGCTTACAACCAGCACAACAACAACAACAAGGTGCAGACGGCGTGGACGAACCAGGGCAACATGAGCCTGCTGAGCCATGACGCGAATGTGAGCGTGCGCAAACAGAACGTCAGCGCGAACAACTACATGGGCGCCGCTGCGCCAGGGCCGAACACGGTCAATATGCCGCCGTCCGTGGAAACGTACGGCAAGGCGCGCATGCCGCAAAACTACCCGCGCAACGCCATTGAGTGCGAGAGAATTAACCCCGAAATTTTGGACGCCTTCCGCAACAACCCGTACACGCAGAGTCTGAACAGCTACTGCTGCCGCTGAGCGGGGGAACCAAAGCGGGGGAACCAAAGGGGGGAACCAAGGTTCCCCCAAACCCCTCCTTAGTGGGAACCAAGGAACTAAGCATAGCGCCCCACCCCCCCTCCTTAGCGTATCATAAATAAATAATTATATTCGCAAATATATAATTATATAATTTGTTTTAGCAATTCAAAGGCATTCAGAAACATGAATTACTTTGTTTTATTTAGCGTGCTTCTAATTGCTGCTAGCGCGTTGATCCTGTTGTTCCCGTCAACCAGTGAAGAAGGGTTCACCGCCCGCCGAACCAACGCACCTACTACAATGCAGTCAATACAGCCAATGCAGCCAATGGCAGCGGGACAGCGCAACGCATCTAGCAGCGCTGGCAACGCCGACGGCATCTCCAACAATCAACACCTCATGAACAACTTGCTCCAAAAACACGACCGCCTGGCCGAGGCGTTTGAAAACCGCGACAATGCATCGTCGGCAAACGTCGTGTCGGCAACCACCACGAAAAAGAAGGGCATCGCATCCACGGGCGCCAGTACCGCGACGATCCCTGTGGCGGGGTGCAACAAGGACAAATGCGCGGAAATTAAAAACCCAATGGACGCAATAGATGGGAACTGCGTCAACCCTACCCTGCCAAATGGCGAACCGGACTACAGCATGAAATACTGCGCTGCATTCCAACCGAAGGATTACACGATTGATGCCCAAGAATGTTTGACATGCGGTTATTATGGATACACGGCAAATTGCGTAAAATATGACCTTCCAAACAACCCCACAAAATGCCTCCTATACGGTAAATACAGCTTTCAACGACCCACTGGGACCGATAAAATATATATTAAATGCGACGCGGATAATGCCGTGTGCAACTTGTTGGCACAGCAAGCGGGCGGTGGCGGCCAAGGCCAAGGCCAAGACTCATCCGGCCCCAGCTGCAGCACGTGTGGGTTGAAACCGATAAATGTTGGCCCCAACAAATGCGTGCTTCCGGGGTGCTATTCCGCGGATGACGGAAATCTGCCATTTCCCGACGATGACGGCTACAATTTTTCGGAAGGGTGTTTTGATTACAACCCAACGAGCAAAAAAACTCTTCCCGGAATGGATAGCCGACCGGCTGGATACTACTGCCCGCCCGTAACGCAGGGGCAATCGTATGACGGCGGCGGCTCCAGCGGAGATCCGTGCTACACCGCGAATTCTGCTCTGGATTACTCCAAGTTTAAATTGATGAAAACGGCGTGCTCCAACGACAAGCCGGATTCCGACCAGAATTTCGTGCCTGGAAAGGATGCGCCAATTGATGGCAATGACATGCCGCCACCCAGAGACACAAAGCACCAGCACCACCAGCACCAGCAGTACCAGCACCAGCACCAACAGCAGCAGCACCAACAGCAGCACCAACAGCAGCACCAGCAGCACCAGCACCAGCAGCACCAGCACCAGCACCAGCACCAACAGCAGCACCAGCAGTACCAGCACCAGCACCAGCACCAGCAGTACCAGCACCAGCACCAACAGCAGCACCAGCAGCACCAGCATCGGCACGGGGGCGCGGTAAACGTGTATCATCACCACACTCACATGAATTCGTCGGACAACAAGGGCAACAAGGGCAACAAGGGCAACAATGGCAACAAGGGCAACCAGAACAACAATAACACCAATAACAACAATAACAATAACAATAACAATAACAAGAACAAGAACAATGATAGCAATAAGGGCTATATGGAACCCGTGGCAGGTGCCGGTGTCCTTGGATTTTTGTAACTTATCGTATCGTTCCTTATCGTGCCTTATCGTGCCTTAGTGCATGAGTTCCATCATGTCCGCCTTGTTGATGTGCGTCTCCTTCGCAATGATCTTCAGGATTTTGCGGTGCGCGGCCTCGTCCTTCTCAATGTTCTTGTACAGCTCCTTGCAAATGCTCTGATACTCCATGTGCATTTTCTCCTTGTTCTCCCAGCCCGGGTGAGCCTCCATCCAATCCTGTATGACGCGTGTCTGATAGCACGACGTCATGTAAATGAACTTCTTCACCTGCTCGTGCATGTCGTCCTTCATCCATTCGTCGCTTTTTATGTACATCGTTTCGCGCTTGGCGTCCGTGCAGTGGATCGGCCGCTTGTGCACGTCCATGCCTTTCAAATTATTAACGATAATGGCGCCCACGCCCTCCACAATGCCGTTGGTCTTCGTGAATTCCAGATCCTGCAGCGTGATTTTCAGCGTTTTCACAAAATCGCTCAGCTTGACCGCATCCTTGCACTCCGTATTCAAAAACACATGCACATTGAACTGATTGTTGTTGTTATGAATCGTATTATTTGTGTGCGTGACATGCGCCACTTGTGAGGGGGGGGTTTCTTTCATTGTTTCCACAAACGTGGTCAGCATATCCTTGTGCATTTTTATCATGGATTCCATAAACGTCTTCATTTCGGCCATCGGTTCACAATCTTTTTTTGATATTTGCTTATGTTTTTCAGTTTCACAATGCTGCACATATTGACTCTTTTTGTTGCAGTAATATTTGCATGCATCGCAAATATACTTTGCTTTATTAGATGTTTGCTTATGTTTTTCAGTTTCACAATGCTGCACATAATGACTCTTTTTGGTGCAGTGATATTCGCATGCTTCGCAAACATACTTCGGGTTGGAGTCCATTGCAATGATTTTGAGAGATTTGTATATGTAATATAAATATTAAAAATTATGCTTTAAGCATTTTTCACGTTGGTTTAATATTGTATGCGTGTAAATGGTGTCGGCCTATCGCTAGCCTATTTAGGCTTTTTCCCTAGGTGACGCAGAATATTTTAGACTATTTTAGCCTATTTTTTCACTATAAAACAGCATATTTTAGCATATTTCGTATGCTGTTTTATAGGCTCTTGTCCCCCCAAATGCACGCATTTTGGTGCTTTTTTTTAAGTTTTTTTTGAGCCGAAAAATCGCCCACCGTGGTGCCTTTTTTTAAGCGCTGCATTATGCTGTCATAATTACGGGATTATTACACGTTTTGATTTTGTTATTTTTTGAAATAACTTTGCACAAGACTCGAAAAATATTTGAGAATCGGACATAAAAAGTATGTCCTAAAATCGATACCTCGAAACCTTTTTGCGCAAAAACGCGCGGCGCTAGGTAATTTGCGGAACTTTTTGGGACGCATGTGTGCGACAGCATGAATGCAGTGGCGTTTTGGAAGTTGTGTGTTTAAACAAATTCGTCTAGAGAGAAATTGACGCATTTATTGATTGATAATTGTTGATACATATTGATTGTATTGATTATTGGACGAATATCTCTCAAATGTGGTGTACGATGACTGAATTCACGCCACAAACCGACGCGGGTTGCACCCATATGCGCTGATACGCTGGTGCCTTTTTTTAAGCTCGGCGGGGTTCATTCCCAGATGATGACGGGGCCGCCGGAGGGCCACGCGGCGTAAGGGATCGCCTTGCTGGTGGACTGTGTTAAATTCAGCAGTTTTTGCAGCGCGGATTTGCGGCGTTCCAGCGGCGTCTGCGTAGCGATGGACGGCTCCCGGCGCGTGAGCTGCTTGAACCGCCATTCAAACTGCAGGGCGGCTTGCCAGGTGGGGAAGCCGGTCACGTGACATGCGCGGCGCCATGTTTGGCCGCGAGCCACTTTCGCCCCGGTTGCATGCGCTCCGCCTGCAATCTCCTTGTTGTGTTGTCTGAGGCGGCGTTCCAGATTCACGGTGGCGCCCACATACGTGGCGCGTTTGCACGAGGACTCCAGTAAATACACGAAGAATTCTTTGGCATCGGCCTCTGGTGCCTCTGGTGCCTCTGGTGCCTCTGGTGCCTCTGGTGCCTCTGGTGCCTCTGGTGCCTCTGGTGCCTCTGGTGCCTCTGGTGCCTCTGGTGCCTCTGGTT
>Ga0209296_1002619_pt1 | contig 12756 bp, 9 predicted proteins | sample S_130206_EF_Meta_FD_187319 | JGI IMG/M metagenome (GOLD analysis project Ga0209296, IMG submission 187319) | Freshwater microbial communities from Lake Simoncouche, Canada to study carbon cycling - S_130206_EF_MetaG (SPAdes) (version 2) | ecosystem: Environmental > Aquatic > Freshwater > Lake ...
ACTATATGTGATAATTTCATGGGATTAGCCATGGGTGTTGGTACAGTAATTGCTAAACATGGTATAGTAGAAATATTGAATAAGATAAAAGATAAATTTCCAATTAATAAGAAAAAAGTAATTGATGAAATAGAAACCCCAATCATTCAAAAGTTTGGAGATATCAAGGATAATAGTCCAGAACAACAAGGTGATTTAATTAAGGAGCAGTAATTTAGTTTTTATATAAACTTAAATTATAGATCATATATAATATAATACAAAAAATATGAACATCAATGACCCCTCAACTCGAAAAGGTTTTCTTTAATTTTATACTCAAAAACAAGAAGTTTTTCGACATAGTAAAGCCTTACTTTTTTAGAAATTCAGAGATTCAATTTGTATATGGAGTTATTAGAAACTATATTGTTAATAATAATGATACACAAGTTCCAAGTCCTCGTCAAATACTTGACATGGTAGCTTTAGAAGATAAAGAAGGAAATATAACAAAAGAAATATTAAAATCTATATTAAATGTTGATCTTAAAGAATATGATGAAAAGAATTTCATAGAACCTAAATTCAACGCTTGGATTCTTTCTAATAGACTAAAGACAGGAACTGTTGATATTATTGATGAAACAAGAAATCTAGATAATATTTCCGACTTTGAAAAGGCGGTTGAAGCAGCAAATAGAATAAAAAGTATAGTTGATGAAATGTCATCAACAAACTTCATTCAAGATGATGATTTAGGCTCTGACTTTGATGATGCTGAAAATCATGTTCAAGATTCTTCTAAATTTAAAGTTAAGTGTGGATTTGAAAGTATAGACCATATGTTAGGTGGTGGTTGGGATATATCTACTCTTAATGTAATTATGGCTGAAACTAATAATGGTAAATCGTTATGGATGCAAAACTTTGCAGTTAGATCCGCTGATATGGGATTCAATGTTCTTTATGTAACACTTGAAATGAGTGAAAGAAAAGTCATGAAAAGAATGGGAGCTATGCGTTTTAAACTTCCTATCAATGACTATGATAAATTATCTAAAGATACTGATATGATTAAAAAGAGAATTGCCGCTTTATCTAAAACAGATGGTGGTGATATTTTTGATAAAAAAGTTGGTAAAATTATTACTAAGTTTTGGGCGGCTGGTACTGCTACTGTTGCTGATTTTGATAATTATATACAGAAGTTAAAAGAAAAAAAAGATATTAAGATTGATTTAGTCATTGTTGATTATATTACTCTTGTAGCTGCCGCTAAAGGAACAGCAGGCGATAACCTTTATTCAAAAGGTAAACAGTTAGCTGAGGCTTTACGAGCAGTTGGTGCTAAATATAAATGTCCGGTTATTACCGGAGTTCAAGTTGCTAAAGATGCTTGGAATGCTTCTGATATTACATTAGAAAGTGTGCCAGAATCTAAAGCAATTGCTGAAACTGCTGATACTTTCTTTGCTATAATAAGAACTGAAGAAATGAAAAGGCAAAACATATATAGGTTTAAGTTATTAAAACAAAGAGATGGTGACTTTTTAAAGTCTCAAATCAGATTAAGTTTAAATCCTATATATTTAACACTAGAAAATGATCAATTTATTGATCAATAATAAAAATAAAAACAAATATGGCAAAAAAAGTTAGAGATGATGATGAATTTGAAGACGAATTTGAAAATGATAATGACAATGATGAAATAGAAAATGTAGAAGAACAAGATGATTCTGATGATGATTCTGATGATGATTCTGAATGTGGTGTGTCTATTATTAATGATGATGAAGATAAGATTGATATAGTAATTGAAATAGATGAAGATGATCTTGATTTAACTGATGATGTTAAAGAAGAACCATCTGAAGAAGATGAGATTGTACTTTCTAAACATAAAATGGAGGGAAAACACTCTCTTAAATATGATTCAATCTTCAAGGGTAAAAAAGAAGATCCGTTGGATGAATCTGATCCTGAGGGGTTCTCACTTTATTACAAAGAATCAATAGAAGTTGATAAATCATCAAACTACTATTTTGAATCTATGGATAATGAGAATTACATTAGAACTAAATTAATAAAAGAAAAAGTTTATATAGTTCTAAGAGATCATACTAGTATGAATTTTCTAAACAATAGAAGAAAACCTTCTAGAATAGACTTTAATAATTACTATGATTTATTAAAGAATAACCTTCTAGAAGAAAGTTTTACTAACATTGAATTGTTTAATGAGCTATCAGTTTATTTCTCAGATAATTTATTCAATATGTTTAAATTATTAGATAATAAGTGGAGAAACTTAATCATTAATGAATTACAAGAACATATAGGTAAAACTAAGAATTCTAAAGAGATTTCAAATAGAAATATTTACATAGGTACTGAATTGGAGTTTGATTGGATTGAAGGTGGAGAAGACAAGTTAATAACAGGAGTTGTGGTTGAGGTTGATTATACTAATTCTGTATTTAAAATAGATTCTTATGAAAATATTTATGAAGTTAATATAAAACAAATCACAAAAATATTAAATAATACTAAATTCAAGTATAACCTTAATAAATTAAACAACATAGATTTTCTTTAAAATTTTATTTTTTGATGTCGTAAAAAACCTTAAAAAAAATAAGAATATGAAAATTGAGTTGAAATATTAATTTGATATATAAAAAACAAAAAAATTAAATAATAAAAATATGAGCAGTATAAAAGTAATAAAAAGAAATGGAAAAAAAGAACCGGTGATGTTAGATAAAATTCTGGATAGGATTACACAACAAACTTATGGTCTTGATACTAAATGGATTATTCCATTTGAAATCGCACAAAAAGTTATAGAAGGCATAACACCTGATATCAAAACATCAATTCTTGATCAATTAGCTATGGAAACAGCAGCTTCATTGACTACAAAACATCCTGATTATTCTGTTTTGGCAGCAAGGTTAGCTATTACAAATTTACATAAGGAAACAAAAAAGAGTTTTTCTGAAACTGTTGAAGATTTATATAGATATGTTAATCCAAAAACTGGCAAACACGCACCAGTTGTTTCAGAATCTTTTTATGGTATTGTTAAAAAACATGCCGATGAATTGGATTCTGCTATTGTTCACTCAAGAGACCATAACTTTGATTACTTTGGTTTCAAAACTTTAGAAAAGTCTTATCTACTAAAAATTGATGGCAGAGTTGCTGAAAGACCTCAATATATGTATATGAGAACGGCTTTACAAATATGGGGAGAAGACATACAAAAAGTGGTAGAAACTTATAATACACTTTCTGAAGGATATTATACACATGCTACTCCGACTTTATTTAATTCTGGAACAGGTAGACCACAATTATCATCTTGTTTTTTATTAGATGTTGAGAATGATTCAATTGAAGGTATCTTTAATACTCTTAAAGAATCAGCTCAAATTTCTAAAAATGCAGGTGGTATTGGTATTGCTTTCTCTAAAGTTAGAGCTAAAGGAACTTATATTGCTGGAACAAATGGTAACTCAAATGGTATAATTCCATTCTTGAAAATATTCAATGAAACTGCAAGAGCTGTTGACCAAGGTGGTGGAAAAAGAAAAGGTTCAATTGCTATCTATATGGAACCTTGGCACTCAGATATCTTTGAATTCTTAGATTTAAGAAAGAATCAGGGTAAAGAAGAGTTAAGAGCGAGAGATTTATTCTTAGCTATGTGGATGAATGATTTATTTATGGAAAGAGTTGAGTTAGATGCTGATTGGTCATTAATGTGTCCTCATGAGTGTCCTGAATTAACAGAAACATTTGGAGATGAATTCCGTAGTATTTATCTTAAATATGAATCAACTGGAAAAGCTAAGAAATTAGTTAAAGCTAGAGAAGTTTGGAATAAAATTTTAGAATCTCAAATTGAAACAGGAACTCCTTATATCCTTTATAAAGATGCTATTAATGAGAAGTCAAATCAAGCTAACATTGGTGTGATTAGAAGTTCTAATTTGTGTGGGGAAATTGTGGAATGTACTGGAATTACTAAGATTCAAGGTGAGATTTTACAAAATAAAGAATTACTTGAAAAATCTGGACTTTCTGAGTTCTACGGTGAAGAATATGTGAATGAAACAGCTGTTTGTAATTTAGCATCTATCGCACTTCCTAAGTTTGTTAATAAAAACAAAACTTATAACTTTAATAAATTATATGAAATCGCTTATTCAGCTATCATTAATCTAAATAATGTTATTGATGTTAATTATTACCCATCAAGAGGAGCTAAGTTTTCTAACTTATTACACAGACCAGTTGGATTAGGTGTTCAGGGATTAGCTGATGTTTTCTTCTCAATTGGATTATCTTATGATTCAGATGAAGCAAAATCTTTAAACAAAGAAATATTTGAAACTATTTATTACGCATCTATCAAAGCTTCTTGTGATTTAGCTAAAGAACAAGGAACTTACGCTACTTATGCTGGTTCTCCAATATCTCAAGGTAAATTTCAATTTGATTTATGGAATGTTAAACCAACTAAGAGATGGGATTGGGATAAGTTAAGAGAAGAAGTTAAAAAACATGGTGTTAGAAACTCTTTAACAACTTGTATTATGCCAACTGCATCTACCGCATCTATTTTAGGTAATGAAGCTTCTTGTGAAGCACAAACATCTAATATGTATACAAGAGGTGTTCTTTCTGGTACTTTTATCTTAGTAAATAAATACTTAGTTAAAGAATTAGTTAAGTTAGGTATTTGGAATGATAGTATTCGTAAGAAAATTATTAATGAGAATGGATCAATTCAGAATATTCAAGAAATTCCAACTGGATTGAAAGAGATTTTCAAAACAGTTTATGAAGTTAAACAGAAAGATGTTATTGATATGGCTGCTGATAGAGGGGCATTTATTGATCAAACACAATCAATGAATATCTTTATGGATTCTCCAAACTTTGCTAAATTAACTTCAATGCACTTTTATGGTTGGGGTAGAAGAAACTTCATAACCGGAACCGATGGTCAACCTATTATTCCACAAGGAAGTGATATCCAAGTTATCTATGATATTGATGGTAACCCAAGATGTTATAAAGACAAAAAAGTTTCTCTTAAAACAGGTATCTACTATTTGAGAAATAAATCAGCTACCGATGCTGTTAAGTTCACAGTTCAAGAAGAAGTCGCTAAAAAGACAGTTGAAGAACAAATGGCTGAAATTAGCTGTTCTTTGGATTCACCAGATGACTGCATTTCATGCTCTGGATAAACTAAATAATTGTCTTTGTTGCTAAGGAGAATCCTGATTTGAAGTACCCATTAAGACCTGAGAAATCATATAAGAATTGTGGATGGTCGGATTGGAGAAAATATGGTTTATAAAAAATTATTAAATAAATAGGAAAAATTAAAAACTTTCCCTATTTTTGTGCTATAACTAATCCACCCTTGAAAAAACTGAAATTTTAAGGGTTGATATATACAATCAATCAGAAATATTTTTATTAGCTTTATAAACTTTTAGAAAATTATGATTATAAATAAACCGTTCTTTAAAATACAAATTAAATTACTCCAGTAGTAAATTGAAGTGTTACTTCGCAGGATATGAAAAAACACACTTTGATGATTTCCTCTGGTCAATATAATTAAAAGCAAACATAGCGATAGTTTGAGATACTTCGATAAATATCAATTAAACTAGAAAAAGTGACAAGCGACAGCAAGTCTACTGGATTCAAATAAAAACCGAAAGGAGATTTGAATTAAAGTGAAAAAGTCCGAGTAATTCTTGTAAAGGGTTAAGGAATTCATAAACTTCCTTTAAATAAAGAGATGGGTGATATGGTCACTACAACTATAGGCAAAGTTTAGGAGAGAATTCTTTGTAACGCTTAGGCTAAATTTACTTGTTTGCAAATTATAAAAGACCAGATTAACAGAAATGTTATTCTGGTCTTTTTTTTTGTAAAAAAATAACAATTAAAAATTAAAATATAGATTATGTCAAAATTTAACACAACTGTGCCAAAGGCAAAAACATTAACTGAAAACCTAGCAGGTGGACAAGCTTATAAACAATCTGATGAACTAGCATTAGTATCATTGTTATTAACTTCATTTGTTAATGACCAATTCTATAAAAATGCTCAAACAACTCTCGAAGATTTAAGAAAACTTTCTGAGAAAGTAAAAGATAAAGAATTTGTTGCTAAAGCCGCTATCTTTGCTCGTGACCGTTTTGGTATGAGAAGTATTACACACGCACTTGCTGGTGAATTAACTTCACAACTGAATGGTGCTGAGTGGGGTAAGAACTTCTATGATAAGGTAGTTGTTCGTGTTGATGATATGACAGAAATCATGTCATACTACTTAGCTTATAAGACATCTAAAGATAGTCCAAAGTTTCCAAACTCTTTGAAGAAAGGTTTTGCTAAAGCTTTTGATAAATTTGATTCTTATCAACTTGCTAAATACAAAGGAGATAACAAAGAAGTTAAACTTGTTGATGTTGTTAATATTGTTCACCCAGTTCCAACTGTTAGAAATAAGTCTGCCTTAGAACAACTTATTAAAGGTGAATTAAAAAGCACTGATACTTGGGAATCTAAGTTATCACAAGCTGGTCAAGTAGCTGAATCTGAAGAAGATTTAACTAAATTAAAATCTGATGCTTGGTCCGAACTAATCATTGGTAAGAAGATTGGTTATTTTGCTCTTCTTAGAAATCTCAGAAACATCATTAATCAAGCTCCTACTGCTATTCCAGCAGCATGTGAGTTATTAGTTGATGAGAGAATGATTAAGAGTTCTAGAGTTCTTCCATTTAGATTTACAACTGCTTATGATGAAATATCTAAGCTAGGTTCTTCTAAAGAAGTCCGTGATGTTCTTGTTGCTATCAATAAAGCGTTAGACATTTCAGTTTGTAATGTTCCAAAGTTTGATGGAGATACATTAGTAGTTATGGATGTATCTGGATCTATGAGTGGTAGACCATCTGAAATAGCTTCTTTATTTGGAGCTATCTTAGCTAAAGTTAATAACTCTGATGTTATGACTTTCTCTACTAGCGCTAACTATAAACAATATAATCCAATGGATTCAGTATTGACTATTAGAGATGGATTTAGATATGCTGGTGGTGGAACAAACTTCCGTGCAATCTTTGAGAAAGCTAATAAGAAGTATGATAGAGTTATCATCCTATCAGATATGCAAGGTTGGGTTGGATATGAGTCACCAACTCGCCAATTTGCTGAGTATAAGAGTAAGTTCGGTGCTAATCCATTTGTTTACTCTTGGGATTTGGCTGGTTACTCTACACTTCAATTTCCAGAACAAAATGTCTTTGCTTTAGCTGGGTTCAGTGACAAGGTGTTCGATATCATGAAGATGATGGAGTTGGATAAGAAAGCTCTTTACAATGAGATTAAGGCTATACAGTTGTAAAAAAACCCACTCAAATTGAGTGGGTTTTTTTATCTATTGTCTTCTCTATAAGCACTTACTGAATCAGATATTTCATTTTCATCTATTGTAAATCTTTTAGTTTTTATATTATATGAAGCTACACCGTATATATCATCTCCTATAAACACACCAATGTGAGTATATTCATCATCATCATCATTGGTGTCCATATATTTATCAAAGTCTATTTCTTCTGATCTATAGATATCTCTAAGTTTTTTTAATCCTTCTAAGTATTCTTTATCTTTTGTTGAGATGTATTGATTATATGCGTCTTTTAACTCTTTTGTATTTATTTCACTACTTGTAAAAGATATTGAAAATGTATGAGATACTTTATCACCTAATTTATCTACTAAATATAAATTTTCTTTCATCTTCAGTCCTTCTGACTCAGATCTATCAATCATTTCATCAATTGAAATTTTGATTGTGTTTAGATTGTCAACTATTTTATTAAAATCATTTCTACCTGATATTATGTTGTATTGAATCTGACAAGTATATAAAATACTATATTTTTCATTATCATCAACTAATGTATTAAATGCATGTCCTTTTGAATCCTTCAAATATCTAGCATTAGTAACTTTAGCAAATTCTTTAACATCAAATAAACTATCATTGAATAAATCTGAATTTATAGATTTAGATTTTAAAAAAAAACTATACTCTTTTGATGTTCCAAAAGATTCGTTTATAGAAAATTCATTATATCTTTTTAATTTCATAGAGTATATATTAAATTACTTCCAGATTTTTTCTAAATCTATCTTAGAATTTATATCTATGACTCTTCCATTTTTTCTAAGTGAATATGTTTGTATAGGTTGAAACATCTTAACTATATCTTTTACTTTCTTTCTTTCATCAGGTTCCATATCAAAGTTGAATATTTGAATAAGATTTTCTATCTGATTAAATGTTAATTTGTTTTTATCTCCTGAAAAGAAAGTAAAATTGTAATTGTAATTATTAAATTTATCAGAATCTGGTTTATTTGATTTACTAATTAAGAATTTAGTTAAACAGTTTTCTAAACCAATTGAAGGCAGTGAATATCTATACTCATTAACTATAAACTCTTTACTTTTATTATCATAATGTTTCATTAACTCATCAGTTATTATAAAGTAATTAAAGTGTTTAGGATTGAATTCTATAATATCATTGATGCCTTTTTCATCATCAAAGTATTGTAATTTTATAGATTCTCCTTTTGTGAATTTAACTATTTCAAAGAATAAGAAAATAATATCAATACTCTTAATATCATTGAATGTATATTCTTTTGAGATTTTAATATTTTTCTTAACAAGGTGTTTTAATTTACTAATAACAACACCTACATTATCTTTAATATAGTTGTGTTCATATTCTATAATATCTTCTACATCTGCTCTTTTGATAGAAATTTTAAAGTCATCTTTATAGAATAGACCTTGTGATGGTAGTGTCTTAATATCTATATTTTTAGTTAGATTAAAAATTCCTCTTAATAAATCAATTAACATATTTAAGTATATTTTTTATTTATATATTATTTCAATGAGGTCATGTTCATCTAATATATACATAATGATAATTAATGATGATTGTTTCAATTATATTACTACAATTCCTTCAAATTCAATTGATTTGGTGTTAGTGGATCCACCTTATCTTATATCTAGATCATCTGGATTTACAAACTATTCCGATGGTGCTAATGATGAAATGAAAACTAAATATGGACAATTATCTATTGACTTTGGTGATTGGGATAAATCAGAAATTGATTGGAATAAACTATTTTCTGAATACTATAGAGTTCTTAAAAAAGGAGGAACTGTTATTTTCTTTTATGATATATGGAAATCAAATGAGATTAAAGAAGCTGCTGAATTGAGTAAGTTCAAACAACCAAGAGTTTGTCAATGGCAAAAAACAAATCCAGTCCCTGTTAATTCTAAACTTAATTACTTATCCAATGCTATAGAGTATTTTTTTACCTTTGTTAAAAGTGGTAAACCTACTTTCAACTCTGAATATGACAACGGTGTTTATAGATATCCAATTTGTCATGGTAAAGAAAGATTAGAACATCCAACACAAAAACCTTTGAGTTTAATATCGGATTTAATTAAGAAACATTCTAATCCAGGAGATATGGTACTAGATACATTTGCAGGATCGGGTACCACCGGACATGCTAGCATTTTAACAGATAGAAAATATATCTTAGTGGAAAAAGAAGAAAAATATTTTGAAATAATAAAGAATAGGTTGAAAAATTTATCAACAAATAATAATTTTAGTAATATATAAAATAAAATATTAATTTAATATGAGTATAATAGTAAAAAATTCACAACTTAATAATGAAACAGTTGAAGCTTTGAATATTTTAATTGATTTAGATATAAATGCAACTGCCGCTTTTAGACTAACAAGAATAATTAAAGAGTTATCATCTATTGTTGATGATAAATTAAAAATGGAGAAGAAAATTCTTGATAAATGGATTGAGAAAGATGAGTCAGGAAGTCCAATTAGACCTAAAGATGAAACAGGTAATATAGTTGATGGTGCTGTTAACATTACAAATGTTGAGGAGTTCACAAAAGAAATGAAATCTCTTATGGAAATTGAAAATGAAATCTCTTATGATAAAATTAAATTTGAAGAATTAAATTTAACAACTGCTAAGGTTAAAGATTTGATGAAATTAGAATTTCTATTTGATTAATGCCTCTACCGTATTATATATGGAGTAAAATCCTAAAAATAAATAGAAGAAAAAGATTTATTGAAAAGTTATTTCTTAAAAAGTCCGATAAGTAATTATTGGACTTTTTATTTATACTATGACATTTTAATATATAGTATAAAATTATCAATTTTTAATGCCAAGTACTTATAGTATAAATGTTGGTTTATCCACAGAAGCTCATAGATTAGCAACAATTGAAGATGTTTTAAATTTATTTCCTGATAATTTAGAAAAATTAGTTAATCCGATTGATATTAGGAGTGCTGTTTATTCTACTTCGGAAAATTCTATATTTAAACAACTAACAGGTAGTGCATCTATTGAATATATTGGTATTAATAGAAATGATATTTATAATAAAATTTATTTTGGTAAGAAACAATTATCAAGTAATGATATAATGAGTTCATCACTTCTTAATGGTGATACTGATACATTTTTCTATAATACAAAATCTGATTCTAGTTTATCAAATCAATATACTAAAATAAGTATTTTATCTGGTACTAACTCTGCTTGGTATAATATAGCTCCTTATATAAGATCTTATATAGCTATTAGTCCTACTTTTTCACAAGTTATTCAATATAAAATTACTAACCCATCATCTGGTAATGTTAATGTTACTACAGATTATGGTAGAGTTTATATAAATGATATAGGTCTACCAACTATTAATGAAACATTCGCATCGGCATCAAATAATGCTATTTTAGAATATAGTGTTGGTAATTTAAATTGGATATTTAATAACTTTGCAACATCATCTGTTGGTACTCCTGGTATTACTTTATCAATTTTAGGGAATCCAGTTACCGTAAATGGTTACAATATAGAGTTAACAGATAGTAGAATCGTTATTCAAGATTCTTTTAATAGTATTCAAAATGGTCAAACATTTTCAAGAGCTTCTTTAGTTGATGTTATAGAAAGAATGTTATATTCTTATATACCACCGGCTGTTAGTTTATCCGTTAGCCCTTCTATTGGTGAGAAAGGTAATCCACCAACTATTAATGTTACATATAACATTACAAAAGAAACTGATCCTATAACTAATTGTCAATTTACATCTGGTAATGTTATTGGGTTTTCAAGTCCAGCTCCTATAAATATTCCAGGTTCATCAGTTGTAACTGGTAATGTTACGGGAATTGCTCCTTTTGGATTTAGCACTTCATATGTATTTCAATCTACTGATTCTGGAATTTCTAATAGTAGTGTACCTACAACAGTTAGTGCATCAGCTAGTTTTAATTTAGTTTATCCTTATTTCTTTGGAATTACTTCATCAAATGTTGTAAATGCAACACAAATGAACTCTATACTTGGTGTTTTAACAAAATCAGTTACTTCTAAATCTAATAAATCTCCTGTTTTAAGTGGAGTTGGGTATGTTTATTTTGCTTATCCAAGTAGTTATGGATATTTATCACAGATTTTAGATGAGAATACTAATCCCGTTTCATTCACATATTCTATATATAGTGGACCAGGAATAACATCTCCAAATTTTTATTGGTCAAATGTTTCTTATATAGTTTATAAAATTGGATTAACAACAGTCGGATTTCCTAACTCAGTGAGTTGGCAATTTGATTATTAAAGTTTAAATAATTAATATATACAAAAAAGATAAAAATTATTAATGCCATCAACTTATAGTATAAATGATAATACAGCATATGAAGCGGCTAGATTAGCCACAATCGGAGATGTACTTAATCAACTACCTGATAATACAAATAAATTAATATCACCTAAGGATGCTAGAGATGCTATTTACTCATCTTGGGAAAATTCAATATTTAAACAATTAACAGGTAGTGCTTCTATTGAATATATTGGTATTGATAAAAATGGACTAAATAATAAAATTTTACTTGGTAAAAAACAATTAGGTGGTGTAGATGTTCTTAATAGTACTTTATTAAATTATAGTTTTAATGATACAGACATTTTCTTTTTTAATAATAAATCTGGTATTACACCAAGTAATACAAAAATATCTTTTTTAGCTGGTACTAACTCAGTTTTATACCCATATGCTCCTTATATAAATTCATATCAAGGAACATCATCTTTACATTTAGAAATTGTAAATCAAACAGGTGATATAACAATTGATAGTAATACTGGTGTAGTTTCAATTAACAATGTAACTTTTCCTACAAAGTTAGAAACAGCATCGGCATCAAATGGTCAAATATTAAAATATTATAATGGTAGATTAATTTGGGATAATAATACAATAAATGTTGCTTCAATTGGAAGTACAAACTCTATTACTAATATTACTGGTAGTCCAGTTTTAGTGAATGGACATAGTTTAGAATTGACGGAATCCTCACCAATAATTGCAACATTTGGAAATATTGAGCCTGGTCAAACATTTAGTAATGCTCCTTTAGTTGAGGTTGTTAGACAAATGTTATATCCTCATTTAGGACCTGAAGTTAGTTTATTAATTAATGCTAACTCTTCTGGTTATACCACATCAACAGTTGCTGAATTTGGAAATATTACACCAGCCGGTGTTCAATTGGCTTGG
>Ga0209296_1002622_pt1 | contig 12739 bp, 12 predicted proteins | sample S_130206_EF_Meta_FD_187319 | JGI IMG/M metagenome (GOLD analysis project Ga0209296, IMG submission 187319) | Freshwater microbial communities from Lake Simoncouche, Canada to study carbon cycling - S_130206_EF_MetaG (SPAdes) (version 2) | ecosystem: Environmental > Aquatic > Freshwater > Lake ...
TCTGTTCGACAACAGCTACAAAGCGAAAAGTAGCAATTGCGCTTGCGAAGCAACATAGCGAAGAGCAAGTTTTAATCATCGGACAATATATTGATCAGCTCGATGCGCTAAGTGCCGAACTCGGGGTCCCCTTAATTAAAGGTGATACTCCGATTAAAGAACGTGAACGGTTATTTAATCTATATCGCACTGGCGAAATTAAATGTTTAGTCGTATCCAAAGTAGCAAACTTCTCTATTGACCTTCCTGATGCAACCATTGCAATTCAGGTTTCAGGAACATTTGGTTCGCGCCAAGAAGAAGCGCAACGGCTTGGTCGAATTCTACGACCAAAGTCTGATGGCAGAACAGCGCGTTTTTATTCAATTGTTGCTAGAGATACTGTCGATCAGGATTTCGCACAGAATCGCCAAAGGTTCTTAGCGGAGCAAGGTTACGCATACGGAATTATCGATGCGGATGATGTTTTAAGTGCTAACCCAGATTAAAGTTTAGAGATAGCTAATCTAAAACGTTCTGGGTCAACTCTAAAAAAATCATGTGGCTGATCATTTATTAAAATAACTGGAACTTGTTCGCCATATTTTTCTTCGAACTCTGGATTCTCATCAATCAATATTTTTGTTATTTGAAAATCAAGCTCGCCACGCATTTCTTCTAAGACATCTAAGGCGACTTCACATAGGTGGCAATTGCTCCGTGAATAAATGGTTACTTCAATCATTATTAGATTCTAGAACCACTGCGCGACTACTGTGCCAATTACCAGCCTTTTTAGAGATAGCGGGTGGAATACGTAGGTCTGGACTGCTAGCGTTTTGCCCATGCGCGCCCGATACCTTCTCCTGATTTCAGCGCTATTCGGCGGCGTTCTTACTGCCCCAGCTTCCGCTCTTCCTGCACAAGTTAAATCTATAGATGCACCTTGGGTTTATTTCTATGCAGATAGTTCTGGTGGTGAAAAAATAACAACCAAATCAACTTCTCACACTTTCTCGATTGATAAAGCGCTTACTAAAAGTTCGTTCAAAGTAGATTTCACAAATACTCCAGAAATTTATCGGCCAGCAATTAATGACGCCGCGGATGTTTGGGCCCAGAATTTTACTTCGGGGGTTCCAGTCAAAGTTAAGGTTCTGTGGGAGCGTCAATCCAATGCTGGCATTTTGGCTGCCGCTTCGCCGGGAAAATTTCACACTAATTTCAAAAATATTCCAGACAAAGATCTTTGGTATGCATCGGCTCTTGCAGATGCAATTGCCGGTGAAGATATTGAGCCGACAATCCCAGAGGTAACAATTCGAATTAATTCGACCAATGCACCGATGCTCTATCTTGGAATAGATGGTAATTGTCCGAGTAACAAATACGACTTGGAATCAATGATTTTGCACGAAATGGGTCACGGCCTAGGGTTCTTGTCTAATGCAGATTACGACGAATTGTATGGATACGGCAGCATTCAACAACCAACACCATTCGATGCATACGCACAACTTCCAGATGGCCGCCGACTTATGGATCTTGATTCTCCGTCCATCGAATTAGGTAAAGCGTTAACCGAACCACTTGTTTGGTCTGGCGCTAATGGAATTCGCGCTAACAACGGAATAAAACCTTTACTTTATACGCCTTCGAAATATGAGAATGGATCTTCAGTCAGCCACTTAGATGAAGTGACTTTTGCAAATAGCGCTCGTGATGCAGTCATGTCACCCAATCTTAAGTTTGGCGAAGTTTTTCACTTGCCAGGCCCATTGCTAATCGCAATGTTTGAAGATTTATTTACAAAGCCTGCCGCTGGTATTCCTTATGGAATTCCTGGTGTTCCGAGAAATGTGAAAGCACTGGTTGCTGATAAGTCGGCAATTGTGAGCTTTGATCCACCAATAAATCAGCGCACAGCACAAATTACCTCCTACATAATCAAGGTTAATCAGACTGGTGTTGAAAAAACTGTAACCACAAGCCCAGCGGTTGTTTCGGGTCTTGCTAACGATTCGGCATACTCATTCTCGATTAGAGCGAAAAATGCGGTTGGCATTTCAGTTGAGGCTACGACTAATGGTGTTATCCCACAGGCACCTTGGAGAAAAACTCTTCTCGATTCAACGGCTGATGGAAAATATTTAGCAACTGCTACTTATGCAGGCAAAACCGTTGTGGCTTACTCCGACACCTTACGCGGACTCTTAAAACTTGCAACATGGAGCGGATCAAAATGGGTGATTCAAACTGTCGATGGTGAAGGAACTAAGGGTGGAGGGACCAAAAACAGCGTGGCTGGAAGCATTTCTGCCTGCACCAATAAAGTTGGAAAGACTGAATATTTAAACCTTTACTACGGAGATTTAACAAATAAGGATTTACGAAGAGCCTCATTTAATGGGAAAACTTGGAGCTTTGAAATCGTTGATGGCAACGGACCAGTAATTCAAAATTACAAAGAGGCAGCCCGTGTTCGCACAGCCAGCGATGTAAGCGTTTCCAATGCCTGCGCAATTACTTCGGCAGGAGAGCAAGTTTTCTATCGAGACGAAAGCCAAGGCATTTTACTTGGCGCAGTTCGTGATGGAAAGAACTGGCGCTACGAAATCATCGATGGTGATTCAGAATTAAATAATCGAACCATGGGGGATGTCGCTTTTCACTTGAAAGCTATAACTGTTGAAAAGAAGGTAAGTATTTTTTATGATTCAGTATTATCGGTAAACAACACAGATAAAAGCCCGCTTCGTGGCCAAGTCCGCATTGCCACAAGGGAAAGTGCTTTCCCTGAGGACTGGAAATACCAAACGATGGAATCAAGCAATAGCAACACAATTGTTGCTGGATATGACGTAGCGGCTACGTTAATTTCTAAATCAATTTACACTTCATGGCTGGGCGCATCAGGAATATCTTTGCCGAAGCCTGATCAAATCCAATGGGGAAAAGTAGATTCAAATCAGATACCAAGTTCAACTAAAACCGATTATTTTGGAACCCCAAGTGCGCCAATAGCTGTTGATAGTGAAGCAATTATTTTTGGCTGCCAAGACAGATTATGTGCTTATAATAAAAACGATAAGACAATTAGTTTAGTTTCAACAATTAGTATTGCGGATGCTAAATCCGTGACTTGGATTACGATAAACAAAGTCAGATTTGTGTTGGTTGCAAGTGATGGAAAATTATCTCTCTTTAGAAAACCTTAAGTTAGGCCATATTTGTGAGCAAGTGGATTTGATTATCCAAATTCACTTCTACTAAAACAACTGTCCCTAAACCACTTTGCCAAAGAACTTTCTTGACCTTTCCAGGAAACGAATTTGCTGCTAGTGCTTTTCTGACATTCGAATATTTTACAATCACTGGTGTCGGAACCTTAGCCCGCCAACTTGGAATATCAATTATTGTAGTTTTAGAGATAAAACTAGTGATCTTATTTGTTCCAGCTTTAATAGTTTCAATTGCTGGAAGTTTTGTGGTCGGGATTTTCCCAAGTTTTAATTCAGAGAATACCCCAGCTAAATCTGCAGAAATAGTGAATTGTTGTGTGAAGAGTTCCTTACTCAGATTTCCAATTATCTTTAGAGTTGTTCCACTTATTGATATAGCAGTTGGGGCAATTAATCCATCAACATCATAGAAATAGGTCTGAGAAAGATCACCAGCCTCTCCTATCTTCCAAAGAACTAGACGATTCAAAGTGTTAGTTGGTGTTACCACCGCTTCAACTGCAACCGAATCTAAATTTACGGTGGAATTATCTAAGACTGGAGTTGTCGTATCCAAAGGCTTAGAAGTTGCGCCTACAACCCAAAAATTGCCTGCTTTATCCTTTGTAATTGCTGCAGCAATGTCATCTTGCAAGCCACCTAATCGTAAGTTCCATAGTAGTTTCTTGCTTTTATCTATCGCAGATATAAAGCCATCGCTGCCACCCAAAGGTGGTGCAGTAACCAAATCAACCAGCCCTGTTTCTACAGTTCCGACAACTGCAACGAGTGAAGAATTCAATGAGAAATCTGAAATCTGATCTCCAGAGCCGGCTGGCGAAATTGCCGTGATAGCTGGTTTTGAAGGTAGGACTTTAATTGCTGCCGCAGAAGCTGGCTCTGTAGAGGAAAGGGAAATAGCTAATACTAAAATCGAAAATTTGAAAGCAAGTTTATGCAAGTTCTTGAGACCGATTCCGCGCAGCAGTCATAGCGCTCTCAACAATCTCGCCAAGTTTTGCGTCATTAAATACTTTCAGTGCTGCTGCTGTTGTTCCATTTGGGCTTGTTACATTTTCCCGTAACGTGGCCGCACTTTTACCTGATTGTTCTAACATTGCTGCGGAACCAACCATGGTCTGTATTGCAAGAGTTGTTGCCTGTTCGCTGGTTAACCCAAGTGAAATTCCGGATTTGATCATTTCTTCGACAAAAGCAAAGAAGTAAGCAGGGCCAGATCCACTTAGCGCTGTTACTGCATCCTGCAGGTTCTCTTCAACTGAGATAACTTTTCCGCAAGTAGTTAAGAAGTCTGATACAAACTCTGCCTGCTCTGCATTAACGTTTTTCCCCAACGAAATAGCTGCCATTCCAAGTCCGATAAGAGTTGGGGTATTTGGCATGACTCGAATCACCGAGATATTTGGCCCAACTTTTTCACTTATGAATTCAGTAGTCTTTCCCGCTGCAAATGAAACTAGAGCCGCACTCTTTTTTAAGTTATCAGCTAGAGAAGCTAGTAATTCAGCCAAATCCTGTGGTTTTACAACTAATAAAATAATATCGCTGCTGCTGGCTAATTCTGTTAAATCTAAAGATCTTGCTCCATACTTGCTGGATATCTCACGGGCTCTCTCTTCACGCTTTTCGGTGAAGACAATCTGAGCTTTAGGAAACCTTGCAGATATCAGCCCTGAAATCAACGCTTCTCCCATAACGCCAACACCAATTAGACCAACTTGGTATTTAGATTTTGAGAAAGAAGTTTGATTCGACATAAGACAAGCCTACCTAAAGGCGAACTCCTCCTGCTTGACCAGATGTGCTTATTCAACGAATAAGCCTTAGGCTCTGGGACTATGCCTGAGGTAAAACCAAATTTCGCACGTGACTGGGTCGAGTTTATAGATCCTGCAAAGCCAGAAGAGCTTTACAAATGCGACTTGACTTGGCTTACGTCTTATTGGACATGTATTTATGGAGCCGGGTGTTGTGGAATTGATGCAGATAAACCGGATGCTGGTTGTTGTTCTGATGGTGCTTATTATTCTGATGAAGAAGATGAAAAGCGCACTCTTGAAGTATCAAAGCGTTTAACTCGCGATATGTGGCAATACTTCGATGAAGCACAACCTAAAAAAGCAAAAGGTAAGATGCAGATTTCAGAAGTCGGATTAGATAAAGATCGCAAAACAAGAAAAATTGATGATTCATGCATATTTTTAAATCGTAAGGGTCACACCGCACCTGGCTTCACTGGAGATTTTGGATGTGTGCTTCACCATCTTGCCCAGAAAGAAGACATCCATTTTGTTGAGACAAAGCCAGATGTTTGCTGGCAACTTCCGATTCGCAGAAGTTTTGAGCAACGAGAATTCGGTGAACAAGAAATCACCGTAAATGTAATTGGTGAATATGAACGCCTTGCTTGGGGAGATGGTGGCGCCGAATTTGATTGGTATTGCACTAGCAACACCGAAGCCCATGTTGGCCGCGAACCAGTTTATCTTTCAAACAAAGTTGAGCTAATTGCACTAATGGGAGAACCTGCCTATGCAGTTCTCAAACTGCATTGCGACAATCGTATTGAGGCAATAGCCGCTGCACGCAAAGAACAGAAGAAGCGGGAGTTACCACTGTTTATCATTCACCCAGCAACTCTTGCAGCTGGAAAGTAACTTAAGCCAAAGCTTTCTGATCAATCTTGGTTGTAACCATCATGTGTGGCACGGTAAGAGCCCACACAACAACTAATAAATACCACAAATAACTAGCATCAATATTGGTTGTATCAAGAATGGCAATAAACAGCGCAACAATAACTGTTCCAATTAGCGCAGGAAGTCCTGGAACCACTGCGGCTAAAAAGGAACCCCGTGGATTATTCTTCTCTGCTGCAATAAGAGCCTTAGGCAAAATTAAAGTCAGTCTTGCAGTATGGCGCATGGCATGCCAACAACCAAAATAAACAGCAAAGGCAACTAGTGGTGGAGCTATTAAAGCAAGTCCAGCAAGAAGAGATAAATCAATAACTTCGCGAATACGCTTTTCAGTTATGAGTAAAACCAACGTAGTAACAAAGAAGAAAGCAATCAAGAATTTAAGTTGTGGCTCGATAGTCGAAGCCCAATTTATTAAAAGCGGGTTAATTTCACGCAGCGCACTCGAAGTCGATTCATTAAGGAGTGGGATAAGAACAGGGATCGAACCAGACGATATTGCGAACATATTCTGCGTCTTGGATTTCATTCGACTACGACCTGACAGTCGATCTTGTTCAGCAACAAAAGCTGCGTCGCCAAAACCAAAATGAAAAGCGCTCATTGCTAAAACTAACTGGAATCCCAATTTGTTCCAATGCAAAATGGCTAGAACGGCCAGTAATGCAATTGCTACATATCCGATGATAAGTAGAACTAATTTAAATTTCGAAGTAGCAGGAAGTGCGACTAAATGGTCCACAGCCCCGTGTGGAATTCCTAAAGCCAGAGCGATAACCGCAAAGCCAACCTGCCAACCTAAACTTTCACCAAACTCTAATAAATTTAAGATCCCTGAAACCAAGATAGCGAATACAACGGCAAGGGTCGAAAAGTTTCGAACTGAATTAAAAACTACTTTTGCGCCATTCACGGGACTAGTATATGAACCACCTTAAGCGCTATCGGGAGAATAACTGTGTTGAAATTTGGGTATCTAGCGATGCTTGCCTTCACCATCGTTGGTTCTTTCTGGCTTGAGTTGATTCTTAAGATAAAAGTCTTGAAACGCATAAAGCGCGCGCTGATGAGCATTATTCCAGTCGCCATTTTGTTTCTAATCTGGGATGCATATGCCGTTGCTAATGGGCATTGGAAATTTGACTCAGAACAAATACTTGGAATTTATGGTCCATTCAGGATTCCAATTGAGGAATTTCTATTCTTTTTTATCGTTCCAATGGCCGCAATCATGACCATCGAAGGCGTCCGCAGCGTTAAGAAGCATTGGCCAGTCGGGGATGAGAAGAAATGATTTATAGCGATATTGCAATTGGCGGTGTAATCGTTGCAGTTTTCTTTGATCTATACGGAGTTAAGACATCGCTCCTAACAAAATCTGTTTTCTGGACTTCTTACGCAATTATTCTGCCGTTCCAATTAATCACAAATTGGTGGTTAACTTCTCGAAACATTGTCATGTATAGCCCAGATGCAATAATTGGGACTCGAATATGTGGTGCCCCGATAGAAGATTTGTTATTTGGCTTTGCCTTAGTTTTATCGGTAATGAGCCTCTGGGTTTATTGGGGCCGAAAAGGAATTCAACCTAAAGATTAATTAACTGCTGCAAAAATAATCGCGGCGATTCCAACTGCTATCGAAACTCTTTGTGCAATTTTAGTATCTAGTAGTGCTGCTGTTTTTGGAATAAAACTCATAATCAAGATGACCGCACCCGGCGTAAGAATGATAAGGCTGTTAGTTAAAACTCCTGGTTGCCCAGTTTGATAACGTAAATTCAATAGCCCCATCGCGACTAATAAATAGCCACCCCAACGATAATTTGTCATGGTTAAGAGTATCCCTTCCTCAATAAAAAATTTGGGGGCACCATTTCTGGCGCCCCCAAATTTGTTTAATCTTTAGATCAGATTAGTGATCTTCCTTCATACCTTCTGCTGCAGACTTCAGGCGAGCAATCTTGTAGATTGTTAGTCCGAATACGCACTTAGCAAGTACGTCTGCGATTGTGTAACCAATCTGGCGATTAACGAATGCGCCTGGATCTGTGGCAGCTGTATCGCTAAGGATTGGTAGTAAGTATGAAATTGGGTATACGCCCCATGTTGCGATCAATAGGAGACGTAGGCGACCAACTGTTGCTGCTACACCTTCTGGTTGACGATCCAATGACTTTCCTAGTTCTACGAATAGAACGTAAAGGATGTAAAGGAATGGAAGTGTTGATAGAACGCCCCAAATTACTTTGGTGTTTGTATCAGCTGAAATTTCACCTGGGTAACCAAGTGCGATCATCGCTGCTGATGCAGGAACAAGGCGGGCTATTAGTGAACTTGCTGCAGCTTTAGCTAGCGCAAGAACAGCAATTACTTCTACAAGTAGTAGAGGTACTGTCAGGATCCAGTCAACATAACGGTATGCCTCATTGAAGGCACCCTTTGCAGTTCCAACTGTTACGCCACCATCCGTTGATGATTCTCCGAATGAATTGAATATGCGCCAGTAGTGGTACGCAGCAATGAATGTAACCATTGAAGATAGAACTAGAGCGTTACGGTACTTAGGTAGAACGCGAGCTTGTGACACCAATGTGTAAACGGTGCATGCAAGCATCGAGATCAAGCCAAAGGAGAACATGTTGTAAAGCGTGCTCCATTGACCGTTTGTTAGGTTTACCATTTATATAGCCTCCGTAGGCATTTTGGTTCTGAGCCTCGGTCGAGGTTCAGTGGCAAAAATTGTGTTCCCATATGAAGAGCACAAGTCCTGCGTGGTAAAAGGGTAGGGGTGTATGACGTAAAAATCACGGATAAATCTCAGGAATTTGTGATTTTTTCGGTGATTTTAAGCGTGTGGGTGGGTGCATATAGCCTTCTGGCATGGCAAAAAAGGCAGCCCCCACCAAAGACCCATTCCGTTGCTCTGAATGCGGTTGGAGCACTACAAAGTGGGTCGGTAGGTGCGGTGAATGCCAAGCGTGGGGCGTTGTTGAAGAAGTTGCAGCCCCAAAAAAACTCTCTCTTGTTGCGGGACATGTCACTTCGCCGGCACTTCCAATTGGTGAAGTTAGTTTAGAGAATGCAAAGGCCAGGTCTAGTGGAGTAAGTGAACTTGATCGAGTTCTTGGTGGCGGATTAGTTCCTGGAGCAGCAATATTGCTGGCCGGTGAACCAGGTGTTGGAAAATCAACTCTCCTATTAAGTGTTGCCGCAGAAAGTGCACGAGCAAAAATTAACTCGCTCTACATCAGTGGCGAGGAATCTGCTTCGCAAGTTAGGTTGCGCGCGGAAAGATTAAATGCAATCGATCCTAATTTATGGCTTGCATCTGAGAATGAACTTGGTTCAGTAATCGCACATATCGATGCTGTTAAACCACAATTATTAATTATTGATTCAATCCAAACTATTGCAAGTTCTGCAGTTGATGGTGCGCCTGGTGGCGTAACTCAAGTTCGCGAAATTGCAGCAGCGCTAATAAGAATTGCAAAAGAGCGATCTATAACTTTAATTTTAGTTGGCCATGTTACAAAGGATGGTTCTATTGCTGGACCAAGACTTCTTGAGCATATTGTTGATGTAGTTTTAAACTTTGAAGGCGAACGTCATTCAAGATTACGTTTAATCCGAGCAATCAAAAATAGATTCGGCGCTTCTGATGAAGTTGGCTGTTTCGATATGAATGAAAATGGGATTACTTCTCTTCCAGATCCAACAGGGCTATTTACAACTCGTCACAGCGAACCTGTTCCAGGAACTTGTGTAACCGTTACTCTAGAAGGCAGACGTCCCTTACTTGCCGAGATTCAAGCACTTGTTGGTGCGGCTGTTCCAGATGGCAGAGATTTTGGAAATTCCCGTCGTGTTACATCCGGTCTAGATAATCCACGAACTGCAATGACTTTAGCGGTGTTAGAACTCCGAGCAAATATTCGAGTTTCTGGTCGCGATGTTTATGTTGCGACAGTTGGTGGCATGAAAATTGCAGAACCTGCTGCAGATCTTGCAGTTGCACTTGCAGTTGGGTCAGCGGCAAAAGGTTTAGCGTTGCCTGCAGATTTAATTGCAATCGGTGAAGTTGGTCTTGCCGGAGAGATTCGAAAAGTAACTGGCGCAACACAGCGAATTGCTGAAGCCGCCCGCTTAGGTTTTAAGAGGGCGATGGTTCCAGCAGGAAGTGATATCAAGATTTCTGGAATTGAAATTATGGAGGTCGCCCGCTTAGAGCAGGCGATCGCTCGCGTAAAAATTAACTAATAATTATTTAGGTGTTGGAGCTTCGGCTAAGTCACCAGGAGAATCTGGCATCTCGGCTTTAGGCATTCCTTTGAAGGTGAATATTTCTTTCTCATCTTCAGTTGTTGTTCCAACCAGGATAATTTCTCCGGCCTTTAAATCACCAAAGAGAATCTTCTCGGAGAGCGCGTCTTCGATTTCGCGTTGAATACAACGGCGAAGTGGACGTGCTCCAAGAAGTGGGTCATAGCCCTTCTTGGCAAGGAGTGCCTTTGCTTCAGTTGTTAATTCAATTCCCATATCGCGAGCGCGAAGTCGTTCATCCAAATTAGCAATCATAAGATCAACTATTTGAATGATTTCGTTCTCGGTCAACTGGTGGAAGACGATTACATCATCGATACGGTTAAGGAATTCTGGACGGAAATGATTTTTAAGTTCTTCATTTACTTTGCCCTTCATGCGTTCGTAATTTCCTTGTTCATCTGATGCATTAGTGAAACCTAGGTTTAAGCTCTTTGAAATATCGCGAGTTCCAAGGTTTGTAGTCATGATAATTATTGTGTTCTTGAAATCAACAACCCGGCCTTGAGAATCAGTTAAACGGCCATCTTCAAGCACTTGTAGAAGAGAGTTAAAGATATCTGGGTGTGCCTTTTCGATCTCATCAAAGAGAACGACTGAGAATGGTTTACGGCGAACCTTTTCAGTTAGCTGTCCACCTTCGTCATAACCAACATAGCCCGGAGGCGCACCAAATAACCGTGAGGCTGTGTGCTTCTCAGAGTATTCGGACATATCAAGTTGGATAAGTGCATCTGCATCACCGAATAAGAATTGTGCAAGAGTTCTTGATAATTCGGTCTTTCCAACACCGGAAGGACCAGCAAAGATAAATGAACCACCAGGACGCTTTGGATCTTTCAACCCAGCGCGAGTACGGCGAATTGCTTGTGAAAGTGCCTTGATTGCCTGTTCTTGCCCAATCACGCGACGATGAAGTTCATCTTCCATACGGAGCAGACGCGCAGTCTCGGCTTCAGTTAATTTAAATACCGGAATACCTGTTGCATTAGATAGAACTTCAGCAATTAGCTCTTCGGTTACTTCTGCAACCACGTCGAGGTCGCCAGCTTTCCAAGTCTTTTCAGCTTCATTCTTCTCAGCGATTAAGGTCTTCTCTTTATCGCGGAAACTTGCGGCCCCTTCAAAGTCTTGGGAATCTATTGCGGATTCTTTAGCCTTACGAGCTTCAGCAATTTTGTCATCAAATGCGCGGAGCTCTGGTGGCGCAGTCATGCGACGGATTCGAAGTCTTGAACCAGCCTCATCAATTAAATCAATCGCCTTATCTGGCAAGAAACGATCTGAAATATAACGGTCCGCCATTTGGGCAGCGCCTACTAGAGCACCATCTGTAATTGAAACTTTATGGTGAGATTCGTATCGATCGCGAAGTCCCTTAAGAATTTCAATTGTATGTTCGACTGTTGGTTCAGCTACTTGAATTGGTTGGAAGCGACGCTCTAGCGCTGCATCCTTCTCAAAGTGTTTACGGTATTCATCAAGAGTTGTTGCGCCGACTGTCTGTAATTCGCCGCGGGCAAGCATTGGTTTCAGGATACTTGCGGCATCAATTGCACCTTCTGCAGCGCCAGCGCCAACAAGTGTGTGAATCTCATCTATGAAAAGAATGATGTCGCCACGAGTGCGAATCTCTTTTAAAACTTTCTTTAGACGTTCTTCAAAATCTCCACGGTAGCGACTTCCCGCTACAAGTGCACCAAGATCTAAAGAATAGACCTGCTTATCTTTAAGGGTTTCAGGAACATCACCTTTAATAATTGATTGCGCCAAACCTTCAACAATTGCAGTCTTTCCAACACCCGGTTCACCAATTAGAACTGGGTTGTTCTTAGTGCGACGTGAAAGAACTTGCATTACGCGTTCAATTTCTTTATCGCGACCAATTACTGGATCAAGTTTTCCTTCGCGTGCTGCTTGTGTGAGATTGCGACCAAATTGATCAAGAACTAAAGATGTTGAAGGAGTGCCTTCAGCAGGTCCACCGGATGTTGCAGCTTCTTTACCCTGGTAACCAGAGAGAAGTGAAATTACTTGGGTGCGAACTCGATTTAAATCTGCACCTAGTTTTACTAATACTTGTGCGGCAACGCCTTCGCCTTCGCGAATCAAACCAAGAAGAATGTGTTCGGTGCCAATGTAATTGTGACCAAGTTGTAGGGCTTCACGTAGTGAGAGCTCGAGAACTTTTTTCGCACGTGGTGTAAATGGGATATGTCCAGAAGGTGCTTGTTGACCCTGTCCGATAATCTCTTCAACTTGTGAGCGAACTGCTTCAAGTGAAATGCCAAGTGCTTCAAGTGCTTTGGCTGCTACGCCTTCGCCTTCGTGAATTAAGCCAAGGAGAATATGTTCGGTGCCGATGTAATTATGGTTGAGCATGCGTGCCTCTTCTTGGGCCAGCACGACAACGCGTCGGGCTCGATCAGTAAAGCGCTCGAACATCGGTTCCGCCTTTCATATTTCTGACTGCTACTTGAATTTATAGTCCAACTCT